>Ga0074046_10001097_pt1 | contig 25031 bp, 18 predicted proteins | sample BogForMeECP23OM3_FD_94441 | JGI IMG/M metagenome (GOLD analysis project Ga0074046, IMG submission 94441) | Bog forest soil microbial communities from Calvert Island, British Columbia, Canada - Bog Forest MetaG ECP23OM3 | ecosystem: Environmental > Terrestrial > Soil > Wetlands ...
CCACATTGCTGCCATCTCCGACATCACCAGCGTGCAAACCAGTCGCTGGCGTGGTATGCGGCTTGGTTTGCTCTATGCCCTGGGACACGCGGCCATGGTTATCGTACTCGGCAGCGCGGTCATCGTGTTTCAACTCTCGCTGCCCCATGGTATGGATCGGATCGCCGAGCGCTTAGTGGGACTGACCTTGCTGATCCTGGGAGTTTATGTTCTGGGATCGCTTTTCACCGGGAACACCGCGCCGCGCAGCCGCTTTCACCTGATGGCTGGGGCCGCGCGCTGGATCCATTGGAAGATGAAAGGCTATTGGCACAATCACGATATCCCGCGTCCCACGAACAATACCTGGAATTACAGTTCGAAATCCGTGGTGATGATTGGCCTGGTACATGGGCTCGGGGCGGAGACGCCCAGCCAATTAATGATTTTCCTGCTGGCCGCCAATCTTGGCGGAATCGGCAAGGGCTTTGTTGGCCTGGCGATGTTTATCGCCGGACTGCTGGTCATGAACACGGTGATGACGGCGTCGGCCGTGGGACTTTTCGGATTCAGTTCGCGGCTGCCACGCTTTCAGTTCATAGTCACCGTGCTTACAGCGATTTATAGCCTGGCGGTGGGCACACTCTTCCTGTTCGGCTCGTCGGGATTTCTGCCGTCGCTCGGATAAAGCTGGGTTTCCGGGCTCCATGTAATCTCCATTCGGCCAGCAATAAATTCTGACAGAACCGGGGACTTAGTAATACAATTGCCGACGGAAGTTACCCGAGGGGGTATTGGATGACAAATATTATTAAGGCACTGGTCCGGCTCCGCGAGGAACGCCGGGATGCGCAGAACCAAGTCCAAAAGCTTGGGGAAGCTATTTCGGTTCTGGAGAAGCTTACCCGAGGTTCAAGCTCCTCAGCACACGCGGGGACGCCACATCGCGCCAAACGTGTTCTTTCCGCAGCCGGGCGCCGGAGAATTTCTCTGGCCCAGAAAGCACGTTGGGCGAAAATCAGACAGATGAAGAAAGCAGCCTGAACACCGGGCGGGCCGCAAGCTCCGCGAAGTTCTCGCGAGAGACTGAGGCCCGCCGGATTCTTGCCTGCTGTACCCATCTTGTTTCTTCTTGGCAGCCCACAATACGAGTGCGGTTCGTATCAGGGCATGCCTTCAGGCATGCCGTAAGTGTTGCGTTGTGAAAGCGCCTTTAGGCGCTGAGGCCGCGCACAACTTATTCCACGTAGCAGCCTCCCGGTTCCTAACGGGGCGAAGTTATGGCATTGCTAAAGCGATGCCCTGATACGAATCGCACTTGTACCACAAGCTGCTAGCCGTGTCCTCCGCCCAGTTCGCGCACAATGCTGCCGACAAATGCCTTGGCGTCGCCAAACAGCATCAGCGTGTTAGGGAGATAGTAGAGCGGGTTATCAATGCCGGCGAAGCCAGGATTCATGCTGCGCTTGATGACCATCACGGTATGGGCCTTATCGACGTCGAGGATCGGCATTCCATAGATGGGGCTTGTTGTATCGGTGCGGGCGGCAGGGTTAGTGACATCGTTGGCGCCAATGACCAGCGCGACATCGGTCTGCGGGAAGTCGCCGTTGATCTCGTCCATCTCAATCAACCGGTCATAGGGAATATCGGCTTCGGCCAGCAGGACGTTCATGTGGCCCGGCATGCGTCCGGCAACGGGGTGAATGGCAAAGCGCACATCCACGCCGCGCTTGGTCAGAGCATCGTAAAGTTCGCGCACTTTGTGCTGCGCCTGGGCTACGGCCATGCCGTATCCGGGAACTATGATGACCCGGTTCGCGGCGGAAAGAATGGCCGCAGCTTCTTCCGGGGTCGCGCTGCGAATGGGCCGGGCTTCTTCTCCCGCAGCGGCGGACGTTTGTACCTGTCCGAAGGCCCCAAACAAAACGTTGGTGAAGGAGCGGTTCATGGCCTTCGACATGATGATCGAGAGAATGAGGCCCGACGATCCATCAAGCGCACCGGCGATGATGAGCAGCTTGTTATTGAGGACGAAGCCCATGGCCGCCGCCGACAGGCCGGCATAGCCGTTCAACAAAGAAATGACGGTCGGCATGTCCGCGCCGCCGATGGGGATGATCAGCAACACACCGAACACCAACGCGATCATAACCATGTACGGAAACAGAGACTTGGCGTCCGGATGCAGGACCAGGAATACGGCGAGCCCCAATGCAGCGGCAAGCAGCAGAAAGTTGACGAAGTTCTGGCCTTTGTAAGTCAGCGGCCGCTGCGGCAGGATTTCCTGCAGCTTGCCGGCAGCCATCAAACTCCCGGTGACCGTCAAGCCGCCGAGAATGACCTCAAGCGACAGCACCGACATCATGAAGCGCGAAATCTCAGGTGTGCGCAAATAAAACTCGGCTGAGCCGACCAGGGTTACGCAGAGCGCGCCAAAGGCGTGGCTGAGCGCGGTTCGCTGCGGAACCGCCGTCATCGCCACGCGCCCGAGCGGAACACCGATGATAGTACCGAGCACCAGCCCAGTCGCGATCAGGCGGTAGTCCATGCCGCGGTTGAGCAACGTGCCGCCGATCGCCAGCACCATGCCCGCTTCGCCCGCCCAGATACCGTGGCGGGCCGTGGTCGGAGAGCTCATCCACTTCAGCGAGAAAATGAAGAGCACGCTCGCAATGAGATATAGAAGCTCGATGACGATCTGGAGTGATCCTAGCTCGGCTGTCATTTCTTGGTCACCGACTTATCCGCCGGATTAGCCGCCGGGCGGCTGGATTTGAACATCTTCAACATGCGGTCGGTGATGAGGAAGCCGCCGACGATGTTGCTGGTGGCGGCGACCACGGCAATGAATCCGAAAATGGTGGAGAGCCTGCTCTCGTGCATGCCCACGAGCACGATTGCGCCCACCACCGCGATCGCGTCTAAGGCGTTGGTGAGCGACATTAACGGAGTATGCAGCAGGGGCGAGACTCGGCGGATCACCTCAAATCCGATGAATCCAGCGAGCACAAAAATATAGAGTGCATTGATCAGGTTCGAAGTACTGTTCATCTTTCCTCCGTCAATCTCGGTCGATCAGGTTTGCTTGACCAGCGCTGGCAAAGCAAAGAACTCGCGGACCCGGGCATTCACAATTTCGCCGCCGCGGGTCAGCAAAGTCTCGCGAACAATCTCATCTTCCAGGTTCAGATTCAGCTTTTGCTCTTTGATTAGATGAGTCAAAAAGGAAGTGATGTTGCGGGCGTACATCATGCTCGCGTGATAAGGCACGCCGGCGGCCAGGTTGATCGCTCCAATGATCGTCACACCATGCTTGACCACGGTCTTGCCAGCTTCGGTGATGTCGCAGTTGCCGCCGCGTTCGGAGGCTAAATCGAAAATCACCGAACCCGGCGCCATTCCCTTCACCATGTCTTCAGTCACCAGCACCGGCGATTTCTTTCCCGGAATCACAGCCGCGGCAATCACCACATCGCTTTCCTGCACTACTTTTCCAAGCAACTCGCGCTGACGGCGGTAGAAGTCTTCATCCTGCGCCCGGGCATATCCGCGAGCGTCCTGCGCGTCTTTAGCCTCAATGGGAAGTTCCACGAAACGCCCGCCCAGACTCTGCACCTGCTCCTTCGCCGCCGGCCTTAAGTCGTACGCGGAAATCACCGCGCCCAAGCGGCGTGCGGTCGCGATCGCCTGCAGTCCGGCAACGCCGCAGCCGATCACGAACACGCGGGCGGGTGTGATAGTTCCCGCCGCCGTAGTGAGCATGGGAAAGAAGCGCGGATGGTGGTCGGCCGCCATCAGAACGGCCTTGTATCCGGCAACCGTTGCCATCGAGGACAGCGCGTCCATGCTTTGGGCACGGGTTGTCCGAGGCATCAACTCCACCGTGAACGCGGTGACGCCAGCGTGCGCGATCTCCTGCACCACGTCCGCCGAACCGAAGGGACGGAGAAATCCAACCAGGATCTGATCGCGGCGATACAGCGGCACATCCTGTTTGCCCGTAATGTCGTTGGAACCGTAGCAAAGAATCTGCACCACTATGTCGGCGGCGGCAAACACCGCGGCGCGATCAGCGACGATCTTCGCGCCCTTCTCGACATAAAGAGAATCAGGATAGCCGGCTTCGATTCCAGCGCCGGATTGTACCTGGACTTCGAAACCCGCTTTGGTCAGCGTCGGGACGACGGCCGGTACAAGCGCGACCCGCCGCTCCCCCGGATAACTTTCTTTCGGCACACCGATGATCACAAGGCCCTGCCTGTCTAGCGATTCTCGATCGCGATTCCCAAGATTTGGAGCCGCCCGGCTCGCATCCAGCGCTCTTGCGGGCAACTTCCAGGGAACTGAGGATTCTAGTTGAGTGGAACGGCGCGCGCAAATGTGTCAGTGTCAGGTCTTAGGCGTTAGGTCTTTGTTCACCTAAGACCTAACACCTAAGACCTAGCCGCAGCCCGTCGTCATCCTTGGATGCCGTAATGTCAGCGCAGTCTTGCACGATCCAGTCGGCGCCAGCCTCTTCGAGGTCGCGGCGGGGCATGGTCGTCACAAATGCAATCACCCGCGCGCCAGCAGCCTTTCCCGCGCGAACTCCAGCCGGCGCATCTTCCACCACGATGCAGTCGGAGGCGGCAAACCCGAGCTTCGCCGCCGCTTTCAGGTAAGGCTCCGGGTCGGGCTTGCCAATCTTAACGTCGGTCGATGTAACCATGTTCTTCGGGATGGGCAGGCCCGCGGCTCGCAAGCGCACCACGGCCAGCGGGCGCGTACATGAGGTCGCAATGGTCCAGCGTTCCGGAGGTAGAACGTTCAGCAGATCCCGGGCGCCCGGCAGCAGGACCACGCCATCGAGGTCCGCGATTTCCCGGCGCTCGACTTCGCGATCTTCGCGGTCAATATCGGCGTTGGGCAGAAGCTCGCGGATGGTGTTTCGGCTCGGGCGTCCGTGCGCCATGCGGACCACAGTCTCCGGATCAAGACCACGTTCAACCGCCCAGCCATGCCACACCCGCGCCACTGCGGGAGTGGAATCGATTAACACGCCGTCCAAGTCAAACAGCAGGGCACTGCAGCGGATCGAGATCATCTCTTTAAATGTACATTGCCCCGCAGAAATGAATTAGGGAAACCCTAACTAAAGTGGTTTCCGGATAGCTTTGAAAGGGCATGGCTTTAGCCATGCCGTCAAAACCCGCCACACAAGCCGGCTTTAGCCGCTGAGGGTCGCCTTCTGAAATCGTCCTGTCAGACCGTACCTAGCGTAGCTCACCGGTCGATTCAAAGCTGGCTCCGCCCACAGGTGTGCCCGACGCCAGCAGGTTGCGAATCTTTTCGCGGTTGGGCCCGGCGCGGCGGATGGCTTCCGCGAGGCTGCCGAGCGCTCGCTCGATCGGAGTGCCTTCCGGCAGGCGGAAGATCCAGGGAATGTTGGTCGTGGTGAGAGCGCGGTCGGAAGAAATGGCAACCACGGGGATAAACGACTTCATCGCGATTTGTTCTGCCAGGTGACTGGAAGGGCGGTCGAGGGCGATCAAGGCCAGAACATGATCTTGATACACCGCTTTGACCAGTTCATCAGAAGCCTTTCCCCAGGAAAGCTGCGAAGGAATTGCAATCAGAGAAATGGGTTGGCCTTTGCTGTTGATGGAGCGCAGTAAACTCACTACCTCAGCCGAGCCGACGATTTCATCAGCGCGCGGCCCGAAGACACCGATTTGCAGGTTGCCACCTCTTTCGTCGGCCAGCGCCGGTCCCGCGTACTGAACTCCGTCCTCGCCCACGCGAGCGTATGGCTTCTCCATGGTGATGCGGCGGTACTCGATGCTTCCATTGTGCACGCGGGCAAGAAAAAGCGGAGCGATGTTCTTGCAGTTCGGATCGAACACCATGTCGCCGGTCACCCCTCGATGTTTCTCGATGCCGGTCAGTGCGTCGCGAATCCTTCCCTTGTTCAATCCCGCGCGGCAGATCGCGTCCAGCAGAATCTGCATCGCATCGTAAGCCAGGGCGGCAAAGTGATCCGGCTTCTCGTGGAAGCGCGCCTCGTAACGGGCATTGAAGTCGAGCCAGCGTGGATCGGTGCGAGTGGGATCGTAGGGAAAGACTGCCTCGAAGCCTTCTGCGGCCGGTCCGGCCAGCTTAATCAGTTCATCTTCACTAGTTCCGGAAATCGTCCGGTGGCTACCGAAAACGCGTTGCTTCATTCCCAGTTCCCGCATCTGCTGCAGGATTTTCGCGGCCGGACCAACGTCGGTCCAGAGTACGATCGCATCCACGCGCGAATCTTCGATCACCTGAAGTTGGTGGCGGAAGTCGGTATCGCCGGGTATGAATTTCTGCTCGATCACCACCGGATGGCCCAGTCGCCGCGAAGCGTCGCGAAACTTGAGGACCCCGAAGCGGCCGTAGCGATCGTTCACGCGCAAGATCGCGATCCGCTTCAGGCCCAGTTCGGTGTAGATGTGGCGCGCCAGTGTGTAGCCCTGCAGGCGGTCATCCTGTAGATCGGTGAAGAACCAGGGAATGATGGTCTCGGGGATCGTGGGATCGGTGGACGCGCTGTTGACCAGCGGAGTTTCAGCTTTCAGCATCAGGCGAAGGGCGATGTGCGTAGATTCCGAACTGATGGAGCCGAACATTGCCCAAACCTTGTCGTCATAAATCATCCTGACAACATCGTTCGCAGCCGCGCCCCAGATGGCGGAATCTTTTGCAACGCCGGCAGCGGCAGCGCGGCTATTCTGCCAATTGTTATAGTCGTTGTGGGTCACGAGGCGGAAAGGCTTGCCGCAGTAACCCCCGGCAGCATTGGCCTCGTCAATCGCCATTCTTGCGCCATTCAGCATGCGATTGCCAAGCACTTGATCGGGATGATCGTAGAGCGGCGCCAGAAGGCCAATACGAATCTCGTTCAGGTCCTTGAGATCGGGGTCGGGGATGTCGCGAGCAGCGCCGTTATACTCGACCAAATCCTGATAGAACTCGTAGTAAGGAATGGTGTACTTCGAGAACGGCCGTAAGTCCTCGGGCGCTCCGGTGTAGGGTTTCAAGGAGCGGGGCGCGGGCCGGCCTGGAGGATTGCTGCCGCAGGCACACGACGAGGATGCCTGGGCCCACGCCGTGGACCCGAGCACGACTGCGACACCCAAATAGACCAGCACGCGACGCATAAGCGCTACTCCTCACTCATTACTCAACCCGCAGGCGATTCGCGGCGAAACATGGCAATCGCTTCGATCTCAACCAGTAAGTCCGGACGGCAGAGAATCGCCTGGATCCCGGTCGAAGCCGGCAGAGGATCAAGCCCTTGCTTCTGGTAGAACGCAGTGCGCTCTTCGTTGAAAACCTTGTAGTCGCGCTCGATGTCGCGGAGATAGCACGTAGTGCGCACGATGTCATGCCAGGTCGCGCCTTCGGAAGCAAGCAGGCCGGTGATGTTATCGAACGTGCGGCGCGTCTGGGCGCGAAGGTCACCTACGTGAACCGTCTTGCCTTCGTCGTCGATGCTGGCGGTACCCGAGATCAGCAGAATGGTCAACCCGTTCAGATCGATTCTCATGCCGCGCGAGAACGCGCTGCCATAAGCGTAGGCCTCATTCAGCACTGAGTGATTGGTGATGGCGCGCTTGACCACGGGCGCCGTGGTTACTTGCGCAAGTAGCTCCTGGACGTTCATTGGATGACTCCTCAAGAAATTCATTTCTTCTGACTTGACTCTTGAACTCTACTAACTTGTGCGCTTTCTGAATGCTGCCGAATGCCGTGGCTCAAACCCTTGGCCGTCGCCACCCAAAGATCGTCTCCCTGAAAGTCGACCCCGAGAATGTAGTTATGCGCGGGTGCACTTTCGACTGCTACCTCCTTGACAGCGCCCGCGGCATCGCGAACCAGCATCTCCGGCTTGTGGGTGTCGAGCGCAGGCCGATAGACGGCCCAGTTTGCGCCATCGTAGTAAGCCAGTCCTTTATCGGTTGAGAACCAGGCGCGATTGCCGTCCACGCCTTTGATCTGGTTCAGGAAGTTGCTGGGCAAGCCGCTGTCTTTTTGCAGGAAGTTATGCCAGTACCGGCCATCGTAACGGCTGGCCCCGAAGTAAGTGGCGACCCAGAGAATCTTGTCGACATAGCTGACCGATGTCGTGATCTCGTGGATGAGGCCCTGGTCCTTCATCAACACCAACTCGGTTTCGCCGTCGGGATCGTTGTAGTCTTTCCAACGCTCGGTCTTGACGTCGTATTCGAGCACGCCGCCGCCCCACACCGCGTAGTAAACCTTGTCTTCAGCCGGACTAACGCTGTAGGTCCAAATCTCAAACATCGGAGTGTTGCGTTCGTTAAACAGCGCCCATTGGCCGGTACGCGTATTCAGGCGGCTGGCCCCGGCAGCGGTCGCAGTCCAGACAAAATCTCCCTGCACGCCGACGCCATACACGATGTCGTTGCTCAAGCCGGAGTTCAGCTGCGTGAAGTTATCGATGCGTCCAGCGGAGACGCGGCTCAACCCGCCCATCGTGCCCACCCACAGGTCGCCGGTGCGTTTGTCGAGGGCGAGCGAAAGCACGGCCTGGTGCGCTAAACCCTCGGCAGGGCGAAAGACTTTCCAGGTACCGTTTTCGTACCGGCCCAACCCGTTCTCCGTACCCGCCCAGATACGGTTCCCGTCGACCAGAACGCAAAAGACGTGATTGTCGGGCAGCCCGTTGGCGGTCGAGAAGTTCTCCCAGCGGAAGCGGGGCATGTCTTGTGCTGCGGCAAGAGAAACCGCGATCCAAGAACTAATGACTGCGGCCAACGTTGCGGCCAGGATTCTCGGCGTGCGTCTGCAGCTACGGTCGGACATAGGCCTGCTCTCTCAGTAGCGAGCCGCGACTACTGCTGTGGCTATCGTGACAGTCCACACATTTTCCTTTCACGACTGGCGAGTGCTGCTGCAATTCCACAAATTGCTGGTGGCAGGCGGAACAGATCTTTTCCTTCGGCCATGCCAGACTCAGCGTAGTCATGTCGCCTTCGGTCCGCGCCAAATGGCAGACCGTGCACGAAAGCAACATGGCGGAATGAACTGACTTACCCTTGGTTTTATTAGCGTGACAGGAAAAACAATTGGCATCCCTGGGGATGATCCCCGGGTGCTCGATGACCGATGCATGCATCGCCGGCACCAGCAACAGAAAGAAGCTGAGCGTTGCAAACCGGATTTTCGGGCTCGTATTCATAACGTTTTCAAATACTCAATCAGATCGTTCAGTTCGTCTTTCGTGAGATCGTTGCTCACGCCGTGCGTATCTTTCGGATTGAATACAGTCCAGATTTCTTCGAGCGAACGCGCCGACCCGTCGTGCAAATACGGAGCGGAGTACGCAACATTGGGAAGCTGCGGCACGTCGATCACCGGCGACCGATCGGTGGCCTTGCCCGTACCAACATCAACCTGCTTCTGGTTCGTGTACTTGGGGCCGCTGTGGCAATATGCGCACTGGTTGGTCTGAGAAATAGGCTTGCCGTTCTTGTAGGTTGTTCTCTCGAAGATTGCCTTGCCGCGCTCCTGCGCCGGGGTTAGCTCTCCATTCGGCAGGCGATAACGATTTGGGCGATAAGGAAGCGAGTAAACAAACGTGACCAGGTCGGTGAGTTCCCGATCGCCGAAACTTTGCGAGCGGAAGAAATACTTCTCCGTGCGCGGCCCGCACTCGGTCGGCATGTCAGGATTGCCGCCATTCCACTTGAAGGGCTCGGTGCCGGCAAGATCCTCAAGCGAGCGATTGTCGACAATATCCTTGCCGAATCCGTCCGGCTCAAGATCCCATTGCAGCCCGTCAATGGTTGCGTCCAGATGGCAATTGGAGCAGCCAAACTGCCCCTGGAAGGCGTAATCGGCGGTATAGAAGATGCGCTCGCCACGCCGGAAAGGATTAATCGTCTTCGGACCGCCGAGGTCGATGGTGGCGACCACCCGGTTCGTGGCTGTGTCGATGACGGAAATGTTGTCGTCAAGCCGGTTCGCCACGTACAGCCGCTTGCCATCTTTCGACAGCAAAACGCCGCGCGGATTGTGACCGACGGGAATCCTTGCCACGACGTAGTTGGCCGAAGCCGAGAGATCGTTGACGAAGGGTTCTCGCCGCGAGTGCGCAAAGCTGAGCAGCCGCGCGACATCGATGACGGTAACGCTCTCCGATGCGGCCGTGGTTACAAACATCTTTGACTTATCCGGCGTGATAACTACGCCCCAGGGCAGCGAGTAATAGCGGTCGAGTTCATCGATCGGGACCTGGACCGTTCCGCCAACGTCCTCACCGAACAATGTGAGCGAATTGCCAAACACCCAGCCGTGCTCGACATGGGCCAGCGGAATCAGATTCTTGGGACGAAGCTGTGCCGCCACTCCAAGCTTTCCGTCCGCCGACAACGCCACGTGAAACACGCCTGCCACGTTGTGCAGCGGCATGCGTTCCACCACGGTCTGCCGCCCCGTGTCGATTACGGTGATTTCCGAATTCGGCGGAGTTCGAAACGCTCCCGGGTTGGGATAGATGTGCGTGCCGTAAATGAACTTGCCGTCCGGCGAGCGGACCAGATAGCTTGCCCCGCAGCCGGCCAGGAGGCGTTTCGTCTCCTGCCCCGTCTTCACATCAATCACGGAAATATCACTGCTGAGCCGGTTGGCAACGTAGAGCGTCTCGCCCGTCCGGTCGGTGACGACGTCGGCGGGTTCGAAGCCGGTGGGGAGCGCGCGCGTTACTTTCAGAGTGGCCAGGTCGACGACCGACACCGTATCGTCGGTGGAATTGGTGACGTAAATTTGCGCACCGTCGGGCGAGAGCGCGATGCCGCGTGGCGCACGGCCAAGAGGCACGACGTTCACAACCTTGCCCGATTCGACATCCACGACGCGCAGTTCGTCGCTGGCCTGGCAGACGACGTAGAGGGAGCGTCCGTCCGGCGAAAGCAACATTTCCAACGGGGATAGGTAGCGCTCGCTGATTTCAGAGTTGGACCGCGCGGCCGCAGGCTTGGCGCTGGGCAGAAGCAACATTAGCGCAAAGCTCATCGCCAACGCAGGAGCGATGCTCGCGATCAGCCTTGTCCTGCCGCGGCATGTAGTCGCCAGTTGCATCTACGGTTCCTCCACCGTGAGCACGCGATCCACTGCCAGATTCTCCAGAACCTGCTCCTGCCCGCTGGGCCAGTGGATGGTAAGCTTGTCGGCCTTCGTCGCGCTTCCCAAACCGAAATGAACGCGGCCATCGTCCTGCGACAAATAGCCTGAACCGGCGATGCGCTCGGCGATCTGTTTCCGTCCGCCGGATAGCAACTCAAGGTGTGCGCCGATTCCATCGCGGTTACTCTTCGTCCCTTTCAACTTCACGGTCAGCCAATGGTTGCTGTTCTGGGTAACGTTGCGCAGCAGCGTGCCGGGCGCACCGAGGTTCACGACGAACGCGTCGATTTTGCCGTCATTGAGGTAGTCGGCGAAGCAGGCGCCACGCGAAACCGTCTTTACGTCAAGCGCCGGACCCGCCTCGCGCGAAACGTCGGCAAACTTTCCATTGCCCAGCCCGCGAAACAGCGACTGCTCCTGCGGAACCAGGTGGATCAAACCGCCGTGGAAAATCAGAATGTCGAGCCAGCCATCATTATCGAAGTCGTAAACGCCGGAGCCCCAACTGGTGTATTGCGCGGTGGCCTGCGAAATTCCTGAACTTGGCCCGATATCTTCAAAGCCGTTCTTTCCCGTGTTGCGCATCAGGCGGTTGTACTTCGAGTCGCTCACCCAAAGATCCATTCGCCCCTCGCCTTCGATGTCGGCAAACACCGGGCCCATCGCCGAGGTGTTCTCGCCGTTCTGACCGTAGGCGACGCCGAGATCGGCAGCGATCTCCTCAAACGTGCCGTCGTGCTTGTTGTGAAAGAGGAAGTTTTCCGTCTTGTCATTGGCGACATAGATGTCGGGATAACCGTCGCCGTCGAAATCCGCGGCCGTCACGCCCATCGTCCGGCCTTTGTAGGCGCCGATTCCCGACTTATCGGTCACATCGGTAAACGTGCCATTGCAATTGTTGTGATAGAGACGATTAGTGTCCGCGGCGTAGTCGAGTGGACCGGGATAGTTATCGGCAGCGTAGTAGTTACGATACTTGGGATCGAACTTTACATATCGACCAACGAATAAGTCGACACAGCCGTCGCGATCATAGTCAAGCCAAGCGGAACTGATCGACCAGCCGTCAACTTTGATACCGGCCTTCTCGGTCACATCTGTGAACGTGCCGTTGCCGTTGTTGTGGTACAGGATCGCGCGTCCGTAGCCGGTAACGAACAGATCGACGAAGCCGTCGTTGTCGAAGTCGGCGGCAATCGCGGCCATACCGTAAATGTTGGCGCCGACTCCAGCCTGGTCGGTGACGTCGGTGAATGTGCCGTCGCCGTTATTTCTGTACAGATGATTGTGCGGAGCAATGGCCGGAGGCTGCTTCAGCGGGTACGGATGCATTCCCTCTTCGAGCGGCTTCCCGCTGACCACGTAGAGATCCGGCAGTCCGTCGTTGTTGTAGTCGAACCAGACGCACCCCGCCCCGGTGCTTTCGAGCAACGAGCCCAGTTGTTGCGCTCCAAAGCTGTGCGTGAATTGAATGCCTGACTTCGCCGTGGCATCCTCGAAACGAATCGGCCCCGGCGCGCTCGCCGGAGGCGATTGCGCCAGCAGCGCGGATGATAGCAGGAGGAATCCGAGAACTCGAGTGATCAACTTAATGTCCTCCTGAAGAAACGCGCGTGCTCGTGCCCGTCATGTCGGCTGGAGTCGTGGACTTCAGCAGAATCATAGGCACGGCATTCTCCGGCGCAGTTTCCGGGCCCGCATGACATCCGACGCAGGCTCGCTGTTCGCCGCGGCGCATCCAGAACCAGCCTCCTTGCCGCTTCAAGGTTTTGCCCGAGTTGTCGAGCAGTTCGATCTGCAACGGCTGGTCCGCCGCGACTTGAAGAAAAAACGATCCGTCGCGCTCCACCGGCGCCTCTCCCAGCAGCTTTGCGGTTCCCGTCCTATCGCGCGTGTACAGACGAACGGAGTGGATCGATCCGGCAGCAAACTTGTATTTCGAGGTGTAAGCATTCAGGCAAAGCAGATTGGCATAGGACCAGTCATGCAAGCCCGAGGGATGCCGCTTCGGCGCCGTGCGTCGGGTAACCAGCGTCGGCTGGACTACATTGGCGCCCTGCTCCTCTGCCACGGACGACAGACTGCCCTCGCCCGGTTTCCAGCGTTTCAACTGGAAATCGCTCTTCGCATCTGGTCGCCAGGCAAGCAGCCAATCTCCCGATAAAGTCTCGGCGGCATCCCCGGCATACTCCCCGGCGGGCGCAGCGATGTGGACCTCCTGCGCGCGTGCTGACGTGAATCGTCCTAAGCCGGAACTAGATGTGAAGACGATGTCACCCGATCCGATCTGCCTGCCGGAGTAACGCGCCTGACCATGATCGCAGCGATAGGACTCCACTCCGCTGCCATCGGAATAGACGGTATAGAGTTCTGGCGTGCCATGGCCTCCGAGCGGATAAGTCGCCTCAAACAGAATGCGGCCGTCAAGCAGAACGTCGGTGGGTAGGAAGTTTCCCGGCCCATAAGTCAGTTGGAGGGTCTTGCCCGCCGTCCGGTCGGCAGCCTCAACAACGAAACGGCCGCCGGTCTTCTTCGCGTACACAACGCGATCCCCAGGCAGATAGAAGGGACGAACGCAGTCCTCGGTGCACGACGTAACCCGCCGCGGTGCGGGTGTGGTTACATCTAAGGCAACCTCCCAGATCTGCCAGTGATCCTCGGTCTTCTGCTTGCCGGCGAACAACACGCTCTTCCCATCGAATGAAACCGTGGGATCGGCAGAAGCCGCGAAACCAGGGATCAGTGGATGACGGCCGCTTGCGTCTTGCAGAAATATGTTTGCACCGGAGCTGAATCGGTCGGCGCCGCGCATCCATGCCAGCGGCTCATACCGCTTCGCAACCGTAAAAACGAAGGCCGGGGAATCCGGGCCCGAGGAAAGCACGGAGAACAAGGGCGCGAATCCACTGATGCCGGCCATAACGACGAGCGAGCACAGCCCCACCGCGATGGGCCGCGCCCGCACTAGTCCGCTGCTCCCATCGCGACCGGCTGCCGAGCAGTCTGTGCCTCGCGAATCGCCAGATAGGGCTGCAGATCGTCCATCATGTCGCGGAAGTCGCGGAAGGTCAGCGACTGCGCCCCATCGCTCAGCGCCTGATCGGGCGACGGATGCACTTCGACCAGAATCCCATCCGCGCCCACCACGGCCGCTGCCCGCGCCAGCACCGGAACCAGGCAACGCACTCCGGCAGCGTGACTCGGATCCACAATCACGGGCAAATGCGAAACGGCCTTCAATACCGGCACGGCGGCGATGTCCAGCGTATTGCGTGTTGCCGTCTCAAACGTCCGGATACCGCGCTCGCAGAGAACAATCTGTGAATTCCCGTTCATCGCGATGATTTGCGCGGACTGCAGCAACTCTTCGAGCGTCGCGGTCATCCCCCGCTTCAGCAGCACCGGCCGTCCACATCCGCCCAGTTTTTCCAGCAGCGAAAAGTTCTCCATGCTGCGCGTGCCCACCTGCATCAGGTCGGCATACTCGGCGACCAGGTCGACGTCTTCCACGCTCATCGCTTCGGTGACGATCGCCAGCCCAGTTTCTTCCCTCGCTTTGCGCAGAATCTTCAGACCTTCGAGGCCCAGACCCTGAAACGCATAGGGCGAAGAGCGCGGTTTGTAGGCGCCTCCGCGCAAAACGCGCGCGCCTGCTGCGGCCACGGCTTCCGCTGTCCGGAGCAACTGCATCTCCGATTCGACCGCACAGGGTCCCGCCATCACGACGAAATCGCCGCCCCCGATTTCGACACCGCCGGCGCGAACGATAGTCCGCACACCATCGCCGGTGCTCGCGACAAGATCGAAGCGCGAAAACTGCCCATTCCACTTAGGGTTCATGAAAATGCCACGGCGCAATCATACGTAGTTCGTAACTATCAATCACTACTGCGAAACTACTAAGTCCTGAGAAATCAATGGTTTGTGACATAGATCACAATCCGTTGTGATGGCGTAGATTGCGGTGCGGAGAATTTTCGGCGCGAAGAATTTGGGACCAATACATAAGGCCCTCGCGAAGAGGGCCTGTTGATTCGGATTCAGATTTGGTGAGCGCGGCAGGATTCGAACCTGCGACCCACGCCTTAAAAGGGCGTTGCTCTACCACCTGAGCTACGCGCCCCACCGATTTCAATCTAACACATTTTCTGCGCGTATTTGCCGTGGGCCGCGAGCTCCAGGCTTCGTCCTGCATCCCGCGCCCGGTGCGCGGTGACGCTACCAGTACAAAAGCGATACACTCTGCTTTCATGCTGCGTCCGCGTTTCTTCCGGGCAAAACCTGCGTTCCTGCTCGGCGCCATTCTGTCGGGCACGATTCTGTCGCCGGCGCTCGGCCACGCCGAGAAAAAGCAGTTGCCCGCCGTGCGCTGGACCGCGGGTGCGCCCGGTTGCACATTCGAACGCGGCGATGACGGACGCTATCGCTGGACCATGACCGGGAACGACCTCAAGGTGACGCTGCTGGTGGATTCACAGGAACTGACCAAGAGTCGCCGCCGCTTCTATCACCTCCTCGGCATGTACCTGAGTGTGACCTACACCGGCCAAGGAAAATTTGAGTTCCCGGCGGATGTGCGCATCGACTTCGTTCGTCATCACGACTTTCTCGAAGCCTACAGCGATCCCGCGGAACTCTCCACCAAGTTGCAGAACGACATCGACACGCTGGTCTTCGAAACCGAGCGCCAGATCAAGAAGAATCCCGCAATCACCGAGGAAAAAACGGCGCACTTGAGAGAATACGAAAAGGAGGCCGCCGAGTTCATCGAGTTTCTAAGCACGCAAACCCTCGAGCCCACCACGGTGATGCTGACCCCGGGCAATCCCGAAGCCCACGGCTGGGTCTTCTTCGCGACCAGCAACAAGTGGATCGGCCCGTGGAAGGCCCGCGAAGATTTTCTTGTCGGCGTGTGGATGAAGGACAAGATCTGGCAATTTCCCATCTCGCTGCCGCCAGCCGAAGGCGACCTGATCCTGAGGAAGCCGCCCGAGTAAGACTCACGTAGGGACGGACGCATTCGTCCGTCCAGCCGAGCAAAGCTCGGCAGCGCAGCGTTGAATGGCCGCGAGAGCGTCAGCAAATTGTGTTACAGTTTCGTGCTTATGGAGGCCGCTCCAAAAGTTGCGCCAGAAGCCGGAAAACCCGCAGTGGTTTTCTACTGCCCGGTCTGCGCCACGGAAGTCAGCGATCCGCTGACCTGTGGCGATTGCTCAGCCGTCATCTGCCGCCGCTGTGGAACACCGCTCGAATCTCCCGATGAGTTGGGCATGGGATAAATGAACACTGCTCCCGCGTCCCTGCCCCTCGAAACCGAAACCTCCCCGCAAAAACCGAGTCTCGTCCGCGGGCTTAGTCTGCTCGACTCCGTGCTGCTCCTGGTGAGCGGCATCATCGGTTCGTCGATTTTTCTCACCGCTAAGGATATTGCCGGGCCTTTGCCGAATCCGACGTTGTTTTTTCTGGTGTGGGTCCTCGGTGGAGTGATTTCGCTGTGCGCTTGCGTCGCCTTCGCCGAACTCGGCTCCATGTTTCCCGACTCCGGCGGGCAATACATTTATCTGCGAGAAGCGTACGGTGACCTGGTTGCCTTCCTTTACGGCTGGATGCTGTTCACGGTCGCCAATGGCGGCACCATCGCCGCCCTCTCCGTCGCCTCCGCGGCTTACATGGGCAACATCATCCCGGCGATTTCGCAGGGGCATGTGTTTTTTTCGTTAGCGGGCATGCCGTTTACGCGCGCGCATGCGGTCGGACTGGCGCTGATCGCCGTCCTCACTTACGTTAACGTTGTCGGACTCCGCTGGGGGGCGCTGCTCCAGAACGTCTCCACCTGGACGAAGTTCACCGCCATGGCCGCATTCGTCGTCCTGGGATTCGCCATCGGCAAGGGACATTGGTCGAACTTCAGCGCGCAGGCACCGGGTGGATTGACCATGGGACTAAGCCCGGGACAATTGATCTCCGCTCTCGGCGTCGGCTTGATCGCCGTGTTCTGGGCCTACGACGGCTGGGTCTACATTACGTGGGTCGCCGGCGAAGTGAAAAACCCTCGGCGCAATGTGCCGCTGGCCATGGTCTTGGGCGTGCTCACCGTGGGCGCGATTTATCTCGCCATGAACATGACGTACGTTTACGCCATGCCGCTGAGTGAGGTCGCGAAATACGAAACCATTGCCCACGCCACCGCGACCGTACTCTTCTCACCCGCTGCCGCCGTGTGGCTGTCAGCTACGATCGCGATTTCGTGTTTCAGCGCGGCCGCCACCTGCACGCTTTCCGGCGCGCGTGTCTACCTCGCCATGGCACAGGATGGTGTCTTCTTCAAACGTATGGCCGTCATCCATCCCAAGTGGCGCACGCCCGCCTTCAGCCTGATCGGCCAGGGCGTCTGGGCCGCGGCGCTCGCCATGAGCGGACGCTACGATCAGCTTTACACCTACGCCATCTTCGGCATGGTGCTCTCCTACACCCTAACCGTCATCGGCCTGTTCGTCCTGCGCTGGAAAAAACCCGACATTCCCCGCCCCTATCGCTGCACCGGATACCCGTGGCTTCCCGCGATCTACATTCTGGTCGGCGCTGCCTGGACGCTGAACACGATCATCACCCGGCCCGGCGAGGCCTTCTGGGGCGCAACCATTGTGCTGATTGGCATTCCGGGATACTGGTATTGGAAGCGCAAGAGCAAACTCGCCGTCTGAGATTCGCCTTGCCCATCTCGCGACTCTCTGATAATCCTTAGCGCTCACCTCGACGGTGAAGGGACACTCGCGCGTGAGCGACCCAGAGCTATCTTCCATCTCCGTACCCGGATCCGGCGTCTCCATCGCCGACGTTGTTGACCCCAACCGCCCCAAGCGGGTCATGGGGTTTCGCGACCTGCTGCTGTTCTACGTGGTCACCGGCATCAGCCTGCGCTGGATCGCCACCGCTGCCGCCGCCGGCCCCAGCGCAATCGTCATCTGGATCGGCGCCTGGCTCGTCTTTTACACGCCGCTCGCGCTCTCGGTCATCGAACTTTCTTCGCGCTATCCGCATGAAGGCGGCCTCTACGTCTGGTCGAAGCGCGCCTTTGGAGACTTCTCCGGCTTCATGGCCGCCTGGACTTACTGGACCAGCAACCTCCCCTACTTCCCTGCCGTGCTCTACTTCGCCGCCAGCAACCTGCTCTTCATGCGGCAATCGCAGTGGGGATATCTTTCCACGGACCGCACTTACTACATCCTGTTTGCGTTGCTGACGCTCACCGCCGCCACCTTGTTGAACGTCGTCGGGCTCGACGTCGGCAAATGGCTGCATAACATCGGAGCGCTCGCCATGTGGGTTCCCGTTCTGATCGTCATCGGCATGGGCCTGCTTGCCTATCACCGCTTCGGTTCGGCAACCACGTTCTCCATCCACACCATGACGCCCAGCGTGCGCCTGCAAGACATCATTTTCTGGTCGGTGCTCACCTTTGCCTTCGGTGGATGCGAAACCGCGTCTTTCATGGCGGAGGAGATCAAGAACGCGCACCGCACCATTCCGCTGGCGCTGTTCCTTGGAGGCATCACGGTAGCGTTCTGTTACATCATCGGAACCGTCTGCGTACTGCTGGCGCTGCCGGCCTCGGAAGTCAGCAGCCTGCAAGGCCTGGTGCAGGCCATCGCCAAGACCTCCGATCGCGTCGGCCTGTCCTGGTTCCTTCCGGTTGCGGCATTTCTGATCGCGCTCAGTAACATCGGCGCTTCTGGGGCGTATCTAGCCGCCGTCGCCCGTTTGCCTTTTGTAGCCGGCATTGACCACTATCTGCCGTCTTCATTTGGAGCGCTGCATCCCCGCTGGGGTACGCCCTGGGTCGCGTTGTTAACGCAAGCCGTAATCGGAGCGATCTTCATTTTTCTGGGACAGGCCGGCACCTCGGTCAAAGGCGCTTACGACGTGCTGGTCAGCATGGGCGTGATCACGTATTTCATCCCCTACTTATATTTATTCGCGTCGATGTTCAAGCTGCAGAGCCAGCCAGCCGGGGAGGAAGTCATACGCGTTCCGGGCGGAAAGCCGACGGCGTATGCGCTGTCGATTCTGGGATTCACAACGACGGTATTCACCATCGCCCTCTCCGTTCTGCCGCCGCCCGATGAACCGAACAAGCCGCTCGCCGTCTTCAAAATCGTCGGCGGCTGCGGCGCGCTGGTGCTGATTGGGGTGGGGCTTTATTGGGCTGGAAAGAGGCGAGCGCAGCAGGGAAGGTGATGTTCCGCTGATTTCCAATGACGAAGAGAGCGTGACGAGCCTATTGCGGGAAGTTCATGCGGCGCAGCAGATCCTGAAAACGCGGGTCATCCCGCAGGTTATCCCAATCCCAGGCCACGTTGAGATGGGTCAAAGGGGTTTCACCCTGCTCGTAGGCTTTCTCGAGCCATTTCATGACTTGATCTTTGTCTCCAGCATGGGCATACAAGCGCGCGATGCGCACGCCCGGAACATGGGTCCGCGTGGATCGCGCTGCCAGCGTCTCGGCCGCAAGATGCATCGCTTGGCTATATCCTCCAGTCGCATAGCCGCGCGACAGGGCGTCCTCGACTTCATGGTCACCGAGCACCGCGAAGAACTTCTTGGCTTCCGCCAATGCTTCCTTGTGCCTTCCCGTTTTGTAGAGGGCGCCCCAAAGACCCATGTGCGCCGACGAAAAGTCTGGTTCCGTCGCCAGAACTTTGTGCAACTGCGAGATCGCCTCCTCATACCGGTGCACGTACACCAGGTGCCAACCATAGAAGCACGGGAAAAAGGGGTTGAAGGGGTCCAACTCCAGGGCCCGCTGAATCTCCGTGTTCCACTCCTGCGTACGTCTCATCGAGATCAGAAAATCGGCGTACATAAAGTGGCCATCCGCACTGTTGGGGTTGAGTTCAATGCCCCGCCGAAACTCGTGCTCGGCAGCGGACCAATCGTGGTCATATTCTCCTACGATATTGGCGAGGGCGATGTGCGCTTCCGAAAGCGTGTCGTCGAGCGCCAAGGCTTCTGCGACGGCGGCCTTCGCCTTGGGTATCGTCTCGCTGGGCTGCATGAATCCGGCATCTCCGCGTGCTAACCAGACGTTGGCCACGCCCACATACGCGCGCGCGTAGTTGGGGTCCTTCTGCAACGCCGATTCAAAATACCCAAGAGCCGCGTCGAGGTGCTCACGGGAGAGATGGTAATAGTGCGATTGACCCTTTAGGTAAGCCTCGTAGGCATCGGGGTCGACCGGATTGGCGCGGCCCAGAGTTCTTGTTTCCTCGGGTGAAACGGCAACTTTTATCTCGCGGGCAATGGCCTGCGCCACTTCGGCCTCCAAGGACATCACATCGCGAGTATCGCGTTCGTAACTCTCGGCCCAAAGGTGAGTGTCGGTTACAGCGCGGATGAGCTGCGCCGTGATTCGGACTCGTCCGCCGGAGCGCTGCACCGAGCCCTCCAGAATGCCGTCCACTTTCAACTCTTGCGCGATCTCCGGCAGCGACTTCTTGGCGCCCTTGAACTGCATCGCTGAGGTTCGCGAGATCACCTTCAGCGCTCGGATCTTGGAGAGATCGGTAATCAGTGCTTCGGTCATGCCGTCGGCAAAGTATTCTTGTTCAGGATCGCCAGAAAGATTCGCCAAGGGCAATACCGCCAGGGAACGGATGGGAGCATAAGCCGCTCCGCCGAACAGCTTGTCTCGCATGCCGCCAGGATTGAGCCCCAGAACTAACGCGAGCAACAAGGCCACCGAGCACGCTGCGGCAACCATGATTCTCTTGCCCACGCCCGGCCTTAACCGCAAGATCGGGCCCGTGACCGTGCCCGGTGTGAGCGGCCGTCGCAAATCAATCGCCAGCTCCTTCGCGGACTGGTAGCGGTTCTCCGGTTCCTTCTCCAGGCACTTCCCGATAATCCGCTCCAGTTCCGGAGACAACCTGGGATTGAGACCGGAAGGTGGCAGTGGCGGCTTGCGCAGAATCGCACCGATCAGTTGCGAGCGTTCTACTTCAGCGAACGGGCGTTGTCCCGTGGCCATCTCGTACAGCACGGACCCGGCCGCGTGAATGTCGGTGCGAGCGTCGACGTTTTCGCCCAGCAGTTGCTCCGGCGCCATGTAGGGCAGTGTCCCGGCCATGGCTTGCGTCTCGCTAAAGCTCTCCGTCACAGCACTGTCTGTGACCGGACGCCACAGCTTGGCCAGCCCGAAGTCCAGAATTTTCAGCCATCCGTCGTTTGTAACCCGTAAGTTGCCGGGCTTCAGGTCACGATGAATAACTTTGTGTTCATGGGCCGCAGACAACCCTTCGGCGAGTTGCACGCCCAGACGAAGCACCTCCTTCTCCGGCAGCGGTCCGGCAGCCACATTCTCGCTGAGTGTGATTCCGGAAATGTACTCCATCACCAGGAAGTCCACGCCCTGCTGCGTGTCAAAGTCGTAGATGGTGGCAATGTTGGGATGATTGAGTTGCGAGAGAATCAGAGCTTCTTTGTGGAAACGCTTGCGAGCGGATTCGTCGATGAGTGTGCCGGGTGGAAGAACCTTGATGGCAACATCCCGATCCAGATGTTGATCGCGGGCGCGATAAACTTCTCCCATCCCACCAGCGCCGATCTTCTCGACGATGCGGTAATGGCCTAGTTCAAGCCCGGTGAGAGAACCTTGGCCTTGCGCCCCAGTCGCCAAAGGGAAGTTCTCCTTCCCCACTCACCCTCGAACGAATCGTAGGCCCGACCTGATGGCTTGTCAACGCAAGCCGAATCCTGTCTACACCGGCACGGCCGTCTTCCGTTTCGGATTAAAGAACGGCAGCGGCACCACCGTAGCCGTCGTTTTCATCCGTTGCGCTTCAATCGTCAACTCCATTTGCAGCTTGGTGCCGGGCTTGGAATATTCGGTGCCCAAGCTGGCCAGCGCAATCAACTTCTTCAGCAGCGGAGAGAATGCCGTAGTCGTAGCCTTGCCCACGTGCTTATCGCCGGAATAAACGGGCACCGCAACCCGCGACGCCTGGCTGGGCGCTGCCGGAGAGAGTCCGAACTTGTCAAACTGCTCCTCCACTTCCACCCAATCCACTTCCAGTCCAACCAACTGCCGAGCCACGCCCTGCTTGTGATCTCGCGCCAGCGCGCGCTTGCCGATGAAGTTCTCTTTATCGAGATGCACCATCTTGCCAAAGCCCAACTCATACGGCGAATATTTCTGCGACGGAATCAGCGCCTTCTTCGAACTGATGTAATCGACCTCGATCAGCAGCAGCCCCGCTTCCACGCGCGACACATCGAGCGCCAGCATTCCTGCGGCGTGAATGTCGAACTGCTTGCCCTTATCCATCAGCGCGTCCCAGACCGTAACCGCGTTATTCCAAGGAATCCAAATTTCGTAGCCGAGATCGCCCGTGTATCCGGTGCGTGAAATATCCACGGGCACGCCGGCAATCGTGCCGCTCGTCTTGCGGAAATACTTCAGATTCGTGATGTCGGCGTCCGCAACCGTCTTCAAAAGTTTGGCCGAGGCCGGCCCCTGCAGCGCCAGAGCCGCCGTTTGCTCGGAGATGTCCTCGATCTGAACGTCCATGTTCAGGCCGTTCTGGCTGAACCAGCGCAAGCTGGGATCGGCGGCCGTCCAGCGATACTTGTTTTCTTCCAGGCGTGTGATCGTGCCATCGTCGATGACCTTGCCGTCTTCATCGCACCAGCAGGCGTAAATCACCTGCCCCACCGCGACTTTGTTGATGTCGCGCGTGATCACGCGGTTCACCAGCTTGGTCGCATCTTTGCCGGTGATCAGATATTTATAGAGAGGCGAAATATCAATCAGCGCGCACGCGTTGCGGATGGCGTTGTACTCGTGCTCGTGGTGCACTTCGTAGACGCTAACCGTGTAGTATCCCGACCACTCGCGGTAATTCAGACTGTGGCAGAGGGCGAAAGTTCTCTCGTGAAATGCGGTTCCAATGGGCAAGGTGACCTCGCGAGGCGGTAAACAACCCTGACGCCGGATTATATGCACCCTGCGCTCCCGCAGCAAGCGCTGAAACTCGTTGACCATGAGTCAGCAATCGCTCGTAAATAGAGACAAAGCGACACTTTCTCGATAGAATGGCGAGTCACTTTTCCCTGATGTTCGGCGCAATATTGGATCAGTTTTTCCAGGTCAATCTATGCCGCCTGTTTCGAGCAAGTACGATGTAATCGTGGTTGGAGGAGGCCACAACGGCCTCGTCAACGCCGCCTATCTGGCGAAAGCGGGAAAGAAAGTGCTGGTGCTCGAACGCCGCCACATCCTCGGCGGCTCGGCTTGCACCGACGAAGTTTTTCCCGGCTTCAAGTTTTCCGTTTGCTCGTATGTAGTCTCGCTGCTGCGCCCCGAGATCATTCGCGACCTCGAACTTCCCCGCCACGGACTTGAGATTCTGCCGCTCGACGGCACTTTCACTCCCATGCCCAGCGGCGACTATCTGTGGCGCGTGAACGATCACGGCAAAACGCATCGCGAAATTGCCCGCCACTCCCGCATTGACGCCGAAGCCTACGATGAATTTGGCAAGGCCATGCAGGCGATGTGCCGCTTCGTGAAGCCCATCCTCAGCATGATTCCGCCCGATCCGATGACCCTCAATCCCAGGGAACTGATGAAGCTGCTCTTCATCGGACGCCGTTTCCAGGGCATGTCGAGCGCAGACAAGTACAACCAGGTCCAGCTCATGACCATGAGCGCCTGCGACTTTCTGGATCAGTGGTTTGAGACCGATGTGCTCAAGGCGACGATGTCGGCCTCGGGCATTATCGGAACCTTTCTCGGCGTGCGCTCACCCGGCACCGCCTACGTTCTGCTGCATCACTACATGGGCGAGATTGACGGAGCCTTCCGTGCCTGGGGATTCGCGCGCGGCGGCACCGGCGCCATCTCCAACTCGATTGCCGACGCCGCCCGCGAAGCCGGAGTCGAAATCCGCACCCAGGCCCCGATTGCCCGGATCATCGTCAAGAACGGACGCGCCACCGGTGTAGTGCTCGGGAACGGCGACGAGATTAATGCTGACGTTGTTTCTTCCAGCGTCGATCCGCGGCTCACCTTCACGAAGATGATCGAACCCGGTAATCTGCCCGATGATTTCATGGAAGGCGTGCAGCGCTACAAGTTCCGCGGGTCTTCCGGTAAGGTCAACATGGCGCTCGACGGATTGCCGAATTTCAAGTGCATGCCGGGAGACGGCCTGCATCTTCGTGGAGCCATGTCGATTTCGCCTGCCGTCGAGTACATGGAGAAGGCTTACGACGAAGCGAAATACGGCCACTGGTCTTCGCACCCATACATCGACATGGTGATTCCGACGCTCACCGACACGTCGCTGGCGCCGCCCGGCAAACACATCCTGTCCTGCTTCGTGCAGTACGCGCCCTACAAGCTGGCGCCCGGCCTCGACTGGGACACGGAACGGGAGAAATTCGGCGACGCCGTGGTCAACACCATTGCCGAATACGCACCCAACATCAAAGACATCATCCTGCACCGCCAGGTCGTTACCCCGCTCGACCTCGAACGCGAATGGGGACTGAGCGAAGGCAACATCTTCCAGGGCGAACTCTCGCTCGAACAATTGTTTTTCCTGCGCCCGGTTGCGGGATGGGCGCAATTCCGCTCGCCCATCAAGAACTTGTACATGTGCGGATCGGCCACCCACCCCGGCGGCGGCATCATGGGCGCGCCCGGACGTCTAGCGGCACTCGAAATTCTGAAAGACGGAAAGGGGGTATAGACCAATGGCCGAAACGCGCGATGTCATTATCGTCGGTGGCGGACACAACGGTCTGGTCGCCGCCTTTTATCTCGCCCGAGCCGGATTCAAACCACTGGTGCTCGAACGCCGCGCCCAGGTGGGCGGAGCGGCCATCACCGA
>Ga0074046_10001099_pt1 | contig 25011 bp, 21 predicted proteins | sample BogForMeECP23OM3_FD_94441 | JGI IMG/M metagenome (GOLD analysis project Ga0074046, IMG submission 94441) | Bog forest soil microbial communities from Calvert Island, British Columbia, Canada - Bog Forest MetaG ECP23OM3 | ecosystem: Environmental > Terrestrial > Soil > Wetlands ...
CCCATCGATCAGGTGGTGATAGGATCGTGCACGAATGGCCGCCTGGAGGATTTGCGGCTGGCCGCTCAGGTAATGAAGGGCCGAAAGGTTGCACGGGGGGTTCGCTGCATAGTGATCCCTGCAACCCAACGGGTTTACCTGGAAGCGATGCAGGAGGGGCTGCTCCAAATCTTTATAGAGGCCGAAGCGGCCGTAAGCACACCGACCTGCGGTCCCTGCCTTGGCGGACACATGGGAATTCTCGCGCCGGGCGAATCGGCTGTGGCGACCACGAACCGCAACTTCGTCGGCCGAATGGGACATGTGGAAAGCAAGGTCTATCTGGCTAACCCTGCAGTTGCCGCCGCTTCCGCCATTCTCGGGCGTATCGCGCATCCTGAAGAGGTGTTGAGCTGATGAAAATTAAGGGGAAAACGTGGAAGTTCGGAAATGACGTGGATACCGACGCCATTATACCGGCGCGCTACCTGAATACGACCTCCGCAAAAGAGCTTGCCGCCCATTGCATGGAAGACGCAGACCCGGGGTTCGCCTCAGGGGTCAGGCAGGGAGATATTATAGCGGCCGGAAAAAACTTCGGGTGCGGCTCCTCGAGGGAACACGCCCCGATAGCCATAAAAGCCGCCGGGGTCGGTTGCGTTGTCGCCCGAAGCTTTGCTCGGATATTCTACCGCAATGCCTTCAATATGGGTCTGCCGATCCTGGAGTGCCCCGAAGCCGCCGAACGCATCCAGACGGGGGATGAACTGGAAATCGACCTCGATTCCGGCATTATCGAGAATCATACCAGGAACCAAACATACCGGGCACAGGCCATCCCGCCTTTCATGCAGAAGCTGATTAAGGCCGGGGGCCTTATCGAATACGTACGTGAGCAGATGTCAGGGCTGGAATAATTCACGATTGATATTGAATTTTTCCTTAATGCCGATAACTGAAACGAGAGCAGGCCGCCCGCCGTCGGCCCACCGCGTCTGAAAGACGCAGTCCAACGTGGGCCGGCGCGGGTCGTGTGCCGCTTTGGGCTCTGTAATATGAGCCGCAAAGCGGCACGTGAAGTAAGACGGTGTTTATTAACGCTATTGAGCATTTTCTTTCGATCTATGCTTTAAGTATCTCTTGCGAGGTGTCAAATGGCCAAAGGTTACCGCATAGCGATTATTCCAGGTGATGGCACGGGCCCCGAGGTGATACGTGAAGCCCTTAAGGCGCTGGACGCCGCTTCGCAAAAAGCTGGGTTTTCGACCGAGAAGGTCCACTTCGATCTTGGGGGCGAACGGTACCTGCGGACCGGGGAGGTCTTGCCCGAAGGGGCGATTGATGATCTTGGCAACTTTGACGCCATCCTTCTTGGAGCTATAGGGCACCCGGATGTGAAACCGGGGATACTGGAAAAGGGTCTTTTGCTCCAACTGCGCTTCAAACTCGACCAGTACATTAATCTCAGGCCCGTTATACTCTACTCGGGAGTGGAAACCCCCCTCAAGGACAAGGGGCCCGATGACATAAATTTCGTAGTCGTCCGGGAAAATACCGAGGGCCTTTACGCAGGAGCGGGCGGATTTCTGCGTAAGGACACCCCCCACGAGGTTGCCGTCCAGGAATCGATCAACACCCGGTTTGGCGCAGAGCGTTGTATCCGGTTCGCCTTCGACTTCTGCCGCAAACGCAATTACCGCAAAAAACTTACCCTGTGCGGTAAGACCAACGTGCTCACCTATGCCTTCGATCTCTGGCAGCGCGCGTTCAATGATGTGGCCAAAGAATACCCGGACGTGCAGACCGACTACGCCCATGTTGACGCCATCTGCATGTGGATGATCAAAAACCCCGAATGGTTCGACGTCATCGTGACAGACAATATGTTCGGGGATATCATAACCGATCTCGGCGCGATGATTCAGGGAGGAATGGGAATCGCCGCAGGAGGCAACATAAACCCGAACGGGGTTTCCATGTTCGAGCCCATAGGTGGATCTGCCCCGAAATACACGGGCCTCAACATCATCAATCCTGTTGCAGCGATCGCGGCGGCTCAGATGATGTTGGAACACCTGGGCGAGACCGGCGCCGCCGGTCTTATCGAGAACGCCATAAAAAAGGTGGTGTCAAGTGATCTCAAGAACCTTTCGGCGGGCCGCATGGGTTATTCGACAACAGAGGTGGGAGACCTGGTAGCCAACTATATAAGGTGTGATATAAATAGACCCTAGCATTTGCGCACTATTTAGATATTACAGATAAACGAGGTCCCGGGCGTAATGGAACAAAATGGATTCAAAGTGGCGGTCGTCGGGGCGACCGGAGCAGTTGGCAACTTGATGGTCAAAGTCCTGGAGGAAAGGGCTTTTCCTGTAAGCGGGCTCAGACTTCTGGCGTCGGCGCGTTCCATCGGGAAAACGCTCGGTTTTCGCGGCAGTGAAATCGCGGTTGAAGAACTTGTGGAAGATTCATTTGATGGCATTCAGTTGGCTCTTTTTTCCGCTGGAGGCAGCATCAGCAAGAAATTTGCGCCGATAGCGGCCCGAGCCGGCGCAGTCGTCATCGACAACTCGAATGCCTGGCGCATGGACCCCAATGTCCCTCTGGTGGTGCCCGAAGTGAACCCGGACGCCGCGTTGTCGCATTCGGGCATCATTGCCAACCCGAACTGTTCAACGATCCAGATGGTTGTAGCGCTCAAGCCCATATACGATGCGGTGGGGATCAGGCGAATCGTGGTCACCACTTTTCAGGCGGTTTCCGGTACGGGGAAAAGGGCGATTGAGGAACTGCGCACTCAGGTTTTGGATATCATGCACGGGCGTGAGGCGATTCGGCAGATATATCCGCATCAAATCGCCTTCAACTGCTTTCCGCATATCGGCCCTTTTCTGGAAAACGGCTTCAGCGAAGAAGAGATGAAGATGGTCAACGAGACTCGGAAAATGTTCGAGGATGACAAAATCAGGATTTGTGCGACCACCGTTCGGGTTCCGGTTATCTATGGCCATTCCGAGTCGATAAACATAGAAACGGAAAAGCCTATTTCTCCCGAAGAAGCGCGCAGGCTGCTCGAGGCCGCCCCGGGGGTCAGAGTGATAGACGATCCTTCCAACGCAGGCTATCCGGTCCCTGTGAGCGCTGCGGGCACAGACGATACCTTTGTTGGCAGAATTCGCAGAGATCCCTCGGTTGAAAACGGCTTGGCCATGTGGGTGGTTGCGGACAATATCCGCAAAGGAGCCGCTACCAACGCCGTTCAAATTGCGGAAATCCTGCTGAGCCGCGGCCGGCTGTAGCTGAATATGCGAATCATTGCGGGCGCTTTTCGGGCAAGGCGGCTACGTGCCCCAAAGAGCAACAGGATCCGCCCGACCATCGACAGTGTTCGGGAAGCGGTCTTTAACATGATTGCCCGGGAAGTTCCGGGTGCGAGGGTGCTCGACCTGTTTGCCGGAACCGGGGCAATGGGCCTGGAAGCACTGAGCCGAGGGGCGCATTTTTGTTTCTTTGTGGACAAGAGTGCGGAAGCCGTGAGTCTCATACGTGAAAATGTCCAATTATGCGCCGCGCAGGACAGGTCGCGCATAATTCAGGGGCCGGTAGCCTCGGCAATTCGGCGCCTGGGCTCAGAAAACGAGCTGTTCGACCTTATTTTCATGGATCCTCCATACGGGAAGGGATACATCGAGAAAACACTCGAAATTGTTGGCGCAGTTGCCCGCAACGACGCACTGGTCATTGCCGAGCATCACATAAAAGATAAACCGCCGATGGTTCCGGTTTTAGTATGGCAAAAAGACCGCGAACGAAGATACGGTGACACTTTGATCTCGGTCTACTCAAGGTCTTAGTCCATCAGTAAGCCGACAGGAGGAAAAATGTGCAGCACTGCGGTATACCCAGGCTCCTTTGACCCTATTACCAACGGACACATCGACCTGCTGGAGCGCGCCCTCAAAATCTTCGACAACGTCATTGTCGCTGTTGCTACAAACCCCTCGAAGGAGTCCCTGTTCTCCACTGAGGAGCGCCTCGAGATGATAAAGGATTCCTTGGCGCACCATCCCTTGAAAAACCGGGTGAAGGTGGACCTTTTCCAGGGACTGCTCGTCGACTACGTGCAATCGATTCCGGCCAAAGCCATAATAAGAGGCCTTCGGGCAATCAGCGACTTTGAATACGAATTCCAGATGGCGCTTATGAACCGCAAACTGAGCGCAGATATCGAAACCGCCTTCATAATGACGGGGATGCGCTGGATTTACATTAGCTCAAGGATCATCAAGGAAGTGGTACGGTCCGGCGGAGATGTATCAGGCCTGGTTCCGGATATCGTCGAAAAGAAGCTGACGGAAAGACTGGCTGGCTTGAGCAAAAACAGCCTGTGTTAAGAGACTGACGCGGAGAGGGGGATGGGGTGACGCGGTGAGGGTTTTGCCTCTGCGTCTCCGTCTTCCCCTCGTATCCCCCCCCTTTTCGCCTCAGCCCATTATCGACCCAAAACCCTGCCCAGTGCCGCCCGCAGATCTTCAAGATCATAGGGTTTTTTCAAAACATCGCAAAAACCGTAATTGGTGTAATCGTACATTATCGGATCGCTGGCGTTCCCGCTCGATACGATTGCCCTGATTTTCGGATTGAGGTAGAGGAGCTTGCGGATGGCTTCTCTGCCGTCCATTCCGACCTTTACTGTCAGGTCGAGAATGACCGCATCATAATCCCGGCCTTCCTCGAGCGCCTCGGAGTAGAGTTCGACAGCGCCTTCACCATCCAGAGCAGTATTCACCTCATAACCCAGGTGCTCGAGCATCGTTTGAATCAGATCGCGCAACATCTCTTCGTCCTCCATCACCAGTATCCGTTTCCTGGGGACAGGGACACGGGGCCGGCTTGCCGCAAGCGCCCCTCCCTCTTGCGCCGATGCGGGAATGAGTATGGAAACGGTGGTCCCTTTACCGGGAATAGACTCTACTCTGATGTGGCCGTTGTGCTTCTTTATGACAGAATGAGCGATTGTCAGTCCGAATCCCATTCCTTTCCGGCTGCCGCGATATTTAGTGGAAAAATATGGATTGAATATGTTCGACATGTTTTCTTCCGGAATCCCGATTCCTTCGTCCGAGATGACCACCTTTACGTAACGCCCCACATTCGGATCGATCCCTTCCGTGCCGATTTCGCTGATTTCGACATTTTCGGCGCTGATCGAGATTACGCCGCCCCTGGACATGGCTTCACTGGCGTTTTCCAGCAGGCTGCTGAAAACCTGGTGCATCTGGTTCTCATCTACTTCCACTTCCCACAGGTCCGCGGGCGCTTTGATCTCGCTGCTTGTGATCGAGCCGCTCAGCACCAGGCCGGCAACTCTGGACACCAGTTCCCGCATTGAGACGTGGCGTTTGACCGGACCGCCGCCCGAAGAAAACGTTATGAATTTCTGGGTGAGGTCTTTGGCGCGCAGACAGGCCTTTTCGGCTTCATTAAGATGCCTCCGCGCCGGGTGGTCCTCCTCGATCTTCAGTTGCGCCAAGTTGATATTGCCCATTATGACAAATAGCATGTTGTTGAAATCATGAGCGATCCCGCCCGCCAGAACTCCTATCGCCTCAAGCTTCTTGGCGTCGAGCAGCTCATCCTCAAACTTTTTTCTGTCCTCGTCCTTCATTTCGTTCTGTCCGGAGTTGATATTCGGCACCATTTTGCCGCCCCCCTTCAAACGAGCATCGGGCATGAACACCGCGCCTTTCTCGACATCGTTTCCAAATAGGGAAAAAACATCCGAAAGTTCAATCACCAGCGCTTTGGCGTTAAATGTCTCCTTTTATCCGTTCGATCGTAGACTCGATCAGATCGCGGATCTCACCCAGCCGGTCCAGGCTTTCGGCTTCAAAGCGCAAGACCAGAACGGGCTGCGTATTGGATGCTCGCACCAGACCCCAGCCGTCAGGAAAAGTGATACGGGCGCCGTCAGTATCGATTACCTTCAGGTTTTTCTCTTTGAATTCCCGCTTCGCCCTGTCGACGACTTCGAACTTGATCTCGTCCGGACACTCGATCCGAATCTCGGGTGTCGTATGCGTAGCGGGGACCCCGTCGAGAAGTTCGGGTATCCTTTTCCCCGTTCTGGACAGTATCTCGAGTAGTCTGCACGATGCGTATATCCCATCGTCAAACCCGAAATACCGGTCCTTGAAGAAAATATGGCCGCTCATCTCGCCGGCGAGTTGTGCGTCCACTTCCTTCATTTTGGCCTTTATGAGTGAATGGCCGGTTTTCCACATGATGGCGAGGCCCCCCTGCCGCTCGATGTCGTCATAAAGAGTCTTCGAGCACTTGACCTCGGAGATGAAAACCGACCCGGGTCGCCTGGATAAAATCTCCCTGGCGAAAATGATCATGAGCTTATCGCCGAAGACGACCTCGCCCCGGTGATCGAGCACCCCCAGCCTGTCGCCGTCACCGTCGTATGCGATACCGGCGTCGAGCCGCTCCCGGAGGACCAGCTTGCGCAGGTCCACCAGGTTTTCCATGACCGTGGGGTCCGGTTCATGATTCGGAAAAGTGCCGTCCATGTCGCAGTAGATCGGGTAGATTTCGCAGCCCAGCCTTTTTAAAATGGCCGTGGCAACCGGACCGCCCGTTGCATTGCCGCCGTCGACCCCGACTCTCAGTCTGCCTTCGAGCCGGATATTTCCAGTAACGAAATCAACGTATGGGGAGATGATGTCGAAGTGAGCGAGCCTTCCTTCCGCTGAACTGAAGTCCCCTGACCGAACGATGTGGGCGAGCTTCTGGATCTCAGCGCCGGCGATGGTGTCGAACCCGTTGCATACTTTGAAACCGTTATACTCGGGAGGATTATGGCTGGCGGTAATCATCATTCCGCCTTCACGGTCGAGATGCCTTATAGCGAAGTAGAGGAGCGGAGTCGGGCAGACCCCTATGTCGACTACGTCCATGCCGGATTGGAGCAGCCCTCCCACGAGCAGGTCGCGATACCGGTCCGAAGTCAGACGGCAGTCTCTGCCCACCACGATCCGCCGTTTACCCTGCCGAGCCATGTATGTTCCGAACGCCCTGCCAAGCGTAGATACATCCGGATCTGTAATTTCGGACCCCGCAATTCCGCGTATGTCGTATTCTCTAAACACCTTTGGAAGCATGACTTCTTACTCGATGGAGGAATTTCAGTGAAAAGCCGCGGCGAATTCGGGAGAGAAAATAAAAAACGAAGGTCCGGACAACTCATCCGAAAAGACCCTCGCTTGAGGAAATCAAGATGAGATTCACCCGCGCCACCTCAATGATGCGAGCCGCCTTCACCTGATTTGAGACGCTTGATGGTCAGGATTAGAGCCGAAATCACGCCGATCCCGATTACCGCCAGAGCACCGTAAAGGGCGGCAAAAAATACAAAGTGACTCGGATCGTACCAGGGTACATCCCATGGCAGCATGCTGCTTAAACTACGTTTAAGGCCTTCACATAAAAACTCGCCTGCTCCTGACATTGACTCGCCTCCGCAGCTCGAATGTTCGATTTGAAAGGGGTACTCGATTCCTAAGGCCGAGATGAATTTAGCACACAACTGAAACGGGGTCAATCGCAAATACCGAGGACGTAGTGAAGAGTGAATTAAGAGCGGGTGAATAGGTGAATGGGTGAATTAAGTGCGGGTGAAGAGTGAAGAGTGAAAATCACACTCTTTGCGGAAATGACAGGAAATGATATGAAATGACACACTTTGAGGATTTTTTTCGTTTTTGGCAGAGCAAATACGCCGTCGTATTTTAGTGTCAAAGACCATTGGAAACTATGATCACAACCGCTGAGATGTGTCACTCACCGGGTCAACTTGAAATTTTTGTCCTTTACTTTGGCTCGTACAAGATCGGCATTGAGTCCAAGCAGATCGCAGATCCACAAAAAACTGCCGGCATCTTCGCAAGACGATCCAAACCATGCCGCAGCGCTGCGCTTATTGCGGCGCATCTCGGCACTGTTTGTCCGCCACCGCACCTTGATCCCGTTCATTACGGTTTCGAAGCCCCGTCCCTGCTTGCAGTGAAAATCTTCAATCGCCTGCAGTAAAACCGCCCCCCAAAGCTCGAACGCGCCACGGTTTCCGTCCAGGGCCTCCATTGATTCGAAATCTTTAACGCAATGCCGGCACTCCATTTTAGAGCCTCAATTCAGGTCGCTGTTGTGGAATTGAAGAATTCAGGAATTGAGGAATTCGAGAAATGATAATTGAGGAATTGAAGAATCCCTAAATTCCTAAATCCCTAAATTCCTAAATTCCTTAATTTGGGAATTCGCCGTTGAGACTATCACCCGGAATTTGGCCGTGCAAAACGGCAACCAGAAGCGGCAATAGAAGCGGCAAAATGAAGGCATGTAAAAAAATATTTGGCAGGGGACATCTGGCAGCATTACGGGAAAGGGGAAAAAACAAATGAATAGCGTTATGATTGAAAATCGAGAAATGCTCGGGGCTAATCCTTCCGATCGAGGGCTACTTTGCGGGAATGGCCGGGAAATAGAGGAGGGTATTACTATGTCAATGAATTTTGTACAATCACATCATTGAAAGGAACTCGGGAAGCCTTGCGATTAGCCGATTTGCTTCAAACTGTCCAGTTTCCGGGGCGTCACTCGGCCCTAAAAGCTAACCACAATGCGGGGGTGGTTTTCATAACTTGACAGTACGGGAAACTGTCCAGTTACTATTAGACGAGTTCTACACCCCCTAATCTTGACCTTTCGGTTTCCACTCCCTCGCGAGGCGCTGCGCCTCGGCGATCTGGGCGGGTGTCATTTTCTTGGCAAGCGTGTCTATGTAATCTTCTGCAGACGGATAACCTTGTGCTGCTGCTAAACTAAACCACATGTGCGCCTGCACATAATCCTGCGGAACGCCATTACCGTCGGCATATGCCCAGCCCATAGTAGTTTGTGCGAGAGCATCACCCTGATCCGCCGCTTTTCGACACCACTTCGCGGCTTCGGCATAGTCCTGCTGCACGCCGTGGCCCTCACCGTACATATTTCCCAGACTGCATTGCGCCTCGGCGTCCCCCTGCTCCGCCGCCTTGCGGTAACACTTGAACGCTTCGGCATAGTCCTGCGGCACGCCATTGCCAGTCTGATACGCGACGCCTATCCTGCATTGTGCCTTTGCATACCCCTGATCGGCAGCCTTTCGATACCATTTCATCGCCTCGGCGTGATCCTTCGGCACGCCTTGCCCTCCATCGTACATACGTCCCAAAAAATATTGTGCTTCAGCATCCCCCAGTCCCGCCAACTTCTGGAATTGTTCATAAGCCTTGGCATAATCGCCTCTGTCATAAGCCGCTTTACCGTCATCGAAACCGGCATAAGCAAGGGAAACCACCGACAGGAAGAAAAGAGCCATCAATAATACTAAGCGCTTGTACATTCTTTGCCTCCTTCAAGCCCGATATCTCGGCCAATGAGAAGCTGGTCATACGGGAATCCGAGCTTCTTGAAAATGATCTGGTTGCATAAGTGGACAATTCACAACACTGTCCAATTTGCAAAATAAATGCCGCCACAGTCGCCTGGCATGGCTTAGTTATGGGATTTCCGAGAATATTCGGAAGCGTAAAATCCGCCTCCGGCCAATCCGGCAGTCAATCCCAAGCAGTATGAGAATACATCGAAAATCAAAATCTTAAAAAAAATTCGCTCCCCTCTTCGTTATTCATTTGGAGACTCGAAAACTGTACTGCCCGGATATTCGGAAGCTGTATTTTCGCCTGAAGCCTATGACCCGGCTTGACCCCGGAGCCGATGACCCGACCCCCTGATTACCCAGAGCCTGAACGGTGATGATGATCGAGAATCTGGACCTGTAGCCGGCAACCCGAGCTTGACCTGTTCATCGTAAGACAGAGTTATACACAGCACTTCGCAATAAGAATGGCATATCGATTGCGGGCGCCCCTCAGCAATAATCTGGTCATTCAATTTACCGCCTTTTATATGAAAAAAGAAATTCATGTCAGACCAAGGCTCAGTAACATTTTGGTCCAGAAATTTTTTTCATAATTCGTTGTGGCCGTAAGGCCATGAGCGTTAGGCGGAAGGTGCATCGCGGAGCGCGGAAAGCGCCCCGCTCATTCTCGACGCTCTCCCTGACCTGTCTATGCCCGGAAACGGGGCTGTCAGCGGGGCGCCTTCTCCAGGAATATGAACCGGCAATGACCGAATTCTTAAATGGTCTCGTTGTTCAGGATTGAAGATCCGAGCTCCCCTGCTCATACGGATCATTCCTTAGTGCAACTGCTGCGCCGGAGAGTCTGTCAGGCGGGAAGCGGGCCATAAACTCAGGGGCGGGAGGTGCGTCTCTGAAATCGCAAAAACCGGTCTCACTGAGATATCGCCCCTACCCTTAAAACAAAACTGGACAAAATCCCGTTAAAGTGATTGGTATTAAGAGCAACGGAAGGGCAGGGAAGTCTCCGGATGTTTCCCCGGCGCCCCGATTTAGGGAAGAAGGAAAAGTTTGTATTGAACTGTTGATTTACTTCGAAGGGGAGCTCGAAGCAAAAGGAGAGCAAGTGAAGAAGATCCTGATAATCGCAGTCATTGCGGCGGCATTTTCCATTGCAGGCGGCCTGCCCTCGGCCGCCCAGACAAAGGTCACCATCAAGGTGAAAGGCGCCGATTCCATGTGGGGCCGAATTCGCAGTCTTGCCCTGCTCTATATGAAAGATCATCCTCAGGTTGATATAGCCATATCGGCCAATTCACTGGTCGATGAAGGGATGACAGCGCTCATTGCAGGTGAGGCCGATGTGGCGATGGCATCACGCAAAATCACCCCTCAGGAAAGCAAGGCGGCAAAGGCCAGGGGGCTTCAACTGGACGAACATTTGGTAGGATACGGCGGGATAGTCATTATAACCGATCAGCAGAACCCGGTAGATGAACTCTCGATAGACCAGGTAAGAAAGATATTCACAGGTGAGATCGTCAACTGGAAGGATATTAACGGGAGAGATCAAGCCATTACCGTTTTCAAATCGGGCGAGAAGCATCCCGGCACGTTATTGTTTGTGGAGAACGACATCCTCGGCGGAGTTCCCATTACCAAAAGCGCAATTACACTGCCGGACTTCCCGGTGATAATTAAAAAGGTTGCAGAAACAGCAGGCTCCATAGCTTACGCCAGAATGCGGGACCCATTCCCCGGCCCTGCGGCCAGGACCAAGCTCCTGAAGATCGGAAAAGATGAACATTCGCTGCCGGTTAGCCCATCGAGGGCAACGATCGGGGATGGAACTTATCCGCTCAGACGTCCATACTATCTCTATACCGCGGCTGCTGCAGGCAAAGACGTTCGCAGCTTTGTGGATTTTGTAGTAGGCAAAGGATGGGTGGAGCCGAATCTGACTCATCAGTGGTAGTGAAATCTAAACAGCAGTTTTCCTGTTTCAGGCTGTATTGCAATCAGCAAATACGGGGGAGTTGCTCGCTCTGGAGCATGCGGACCAGCGGAAATCGATGGCTTGCGCTGAGGCGTACAAGAATTCCACGCTCCGCGAGGTGTCGAGATCGGTGATCGAGCCCGCCGAAGCCTCTGCGGCCACCGCTGAAATCTCGACGCTCTCCCTGACCTGTCTATGCCCAGAGGCGTGGCGGTCCCACCGCCCCATGCTAGAACATATCCTGCAGGTTCATGGGGTCTTTGATTTCTATGGCAGGCTCGCCTTTGAGCTTTTTCCCGCCCCGGTCATCCAAATATTTGGCCATCTCCAGCTCTACTTTCATCGGCGCCCCAACGCCCGCCGTGGCCAGTATCTGCCTTAGAAAAGCCTCGGACTTGACAGCAAAAGCGATGGAGTCAGCAAGCACTCGCATCGCCTCGGGGGGGTTGTGGAACCCGACCGAATTCTCAGCCCCTATGAACACGCAGCGATAGAAGGCTTCTTCGTAGAAATCCTTAGCTTTGTTATAGAGTTCCTCGTCGACAGGTTTGCCTTCTTCCCTTACCCTGTGGACAGCCTCGAAAAGCTTGGCCGTGGTGGCCGTGGCATAGCCGGCCCTGAGCATGAGCGAAACGGTGCGGTCCTGAATCTCGATCACTCGTTCTTTGAGCCAGTCAGGACCTTCGGGATGACATTGCCCGCACGCGCGCAAATCGTTTTTGAGAGGGCTCATGACGCGGTGATCGGAAACTTTGTGCACGCCTACCCGGGTGTAAGGCATATGACAGTCGGCACACGCAGCCCCCGCTTTCCAATGCACGCTGTGGTTTGAGAAAAGCTCGAATTCCGGGTGCCGGATGAATGCCAGCTTGAAACCGGTAACCGTCTGTTTCCACTCTTTGTTGGAATCGTCGCTGCGGATCACCTTGATGATGTCTTCAATGGTGATGTTGCCCAACTTGCTTTTCTGCCAGGGAAAGAAAAGGCCCGTGGAGTTCATCTCCTTGTCTTTGGGAATATTGTAGGTAACATGGCATTGGGCGCAAACAGCGGTGCGCATTTCCTGGCGCGAGAGCTTGTCCGGATCGACCCCGATCGCCTTGAGAGCCTCCACAAGGGTAAAACCCCTGGAGAGCCTCAGGGACATGTCCCGGTTGTTGTGACAATCTATGCAGGCCACGCCCAAAGACCTGTTTTTCTCGGGGATCTTCAGGAGCACTTCCTTATAGGGCAGCTTGTAGTAATCAGCCCCCAGCTCCTTTTGAAGTTGCGGCGCATAAGGCGTCTTGCATGACAGGCAGACTCCGCCCGCTTTGAGGCGCGTGGCATCGACCTCGAGCTGGTCGCGAATCATGTTGGCATGTCCCCGGGGTTCGTTGTATTCCACGCCGAAGCCCCAACCGCTGAACAGAAGAGCCATATAGGGATATTCCGACAACTTGTCGTAAGTGGGTCTGTCGGCGTCGAATCCTCTCTTGTACTTGCTTTTGCCGGCCGGCTCGGGCTCCTCGGTCTTCTTCCACAGGTTATACTCGTCAGGGTAGACCTTGCCCCAAACTTCGGGATCGATCTCACCGTCGGGAATGGTGATCGTTTTGACAGGCTCGGGCTTCGATGGTTGGCAACCGCACAGCGCCAGACAGAATCCGATGAGCAGACAAAGGAAGCAATTCGCGACGATACCAGCCAGGGGCTCATTTCTTTGGCTTCTTGCCAACATAAGTTTTTCTCCCACGCTCCTCAGTGGATTAGGGAATTTAGGGATTGAGGAATTCTTCAATTCGTTTTAATCCCTGAATCTCTCAATTCGTAATCCCTTAATTTTTGGTTATTCCCAAGTCTCGAGAATAACACGTAAAAATATGCCCAGACGGCAATCGGGCTTTGCCTGCGAATCGATTATGGCAAACTTACTCTCAGTTCGCAAGTATGTGGGGGCGCAAATCTATTGCCTTTCAGCAAAGAAAATCAACTTCCCGGTATGCGTCCGTCATTTCGTTAGCTTCGTCCAGTGGACATCAATGTGGCCGGGCATTATGTTGACCGTTATGGAGGCTCTATGGAAACGGGTCTATGCACTGATGATACTTTCAGGGACAAGATCAGGGGAATACTGATCAGCGGCCCCACTTTGAGCGCAGGGGGCGATTTCAAAAGCAGGGTTTTTGCCGAAGTGCAGAATTATTCGAGGGAGCTTCAGGAAGCCGAGCATGCCTCGGATTTCTTCTTCAGATTGTGCGAACTGATCGTCGATTGCCAATCCCTGAGCATGCCGGATGACTCGTTCAGAATAATTGTGGCCGGTTTGTTCTTCGAATCCAATAACTCAAACGGCAACGGCCCATTGGATGAGGAAGTTCGTCAACTGACCGGAATGGACCCCGCAAGTTACGAATCCGCGAAACAACAACACTTCAAAAACAAGCAGTGTATCGTTTCGGCGTTAAACAGAGAAAAGACCGGCCGAAAACCCAGTATGATGGCCGGAAAAACAAACTTTTCCAGCGTTGAATAAGTTGATCCGGGTATGTGAACCACGCGACTAAGGGGTGGTAAGCCTTCAGCAGACACGGGGAAAGACCGTCTCCCCCTCTCTGCGGCGGGGCCGCAGGCGGCGGAGGCGCCGCCCCGGATCGCGTCCGGGGGCGCGCCTCCGCCAACGGTTATTGAGGAATGTTGCCGTGCTTTTTGGGCGGTAGCGACGTGCGCTTGTTGGCGATGACCCGGAAGGCCTCGATCAGGCGCACCCTGGACTCGGAGGGCATGATCACGCCGTCTATATAGCCCCGAGAGGCCGCGATATAGGGGTTATAGAGCGCCTTGCTGTAGTTGTCGATCACCTCCTGGCGCTTGGCTACCGGATCGGCGCTTTCCTGGATCTCGCGGCGGAAAATGACGTTTGCCGCGCCCTGGGCGCCCATGACCGCGATCTCGGCCGTCGGCCACGCAAAGGAGAAGTCGGCCCGAAGGTCGCTCGAACACATTGCCAGATACGATCCCCCGTAATCCTTGCGGGTGGTCAGGGTAATTTTGGGAACGGTGGATTCCGAGTAGCACCAGAGCAGCTTTGCGCCATGGCGAATGATGCCGCCCCATTCCTGCTGCTTGCCGGGCAGATAGCCGGGCACATCGGCGATAGTCAGCATCGGGATATTGAAGCAGTCGCATGTGCGGATGAAACGGGTCGCCTTGTCCGATGAGTCGATGTCGAGACATCCGGCCAGTACCTTGGGCTGGTTGGCGATGATGCCTATAGTCCTTCCGGCCAGGCGAGCGTAGCCTACGATCATATTCTGGGCGAAATACTGGTGCACCTCCAGGAACTCCCTGTTGTCAACGATTGAGCGGATCACGTCCTTCATATCGTATGCGCCCATCGTTGTCTCGGGGATGATGGTGTCGAGTTCGGGACACAGGCGGTTGGGATCATCCCCGGTATCGACGTAGGGAGGATCATCCATGTTGTTATCGGGGAAATAGGAGAGCAACTGCTTGATCTGGTCGATACAATCAGCGTCGCTTTCGGCAGCGAACTGGGCTACGCCGCTTCTGGAATTGTGAGTCATGGCCCCACCAAGCTCTTCCTGGGTGATTATTTCGCCCAAAACCGACTTGATGACGTCAGGGCCCGTGATGAACATCAACCCTGTCCCTCTGACCATGTAAACGAAGTCGGTCATTGCGGGCGAATAGACCGCCCCCCCCGCGCATGGACCCATGATGGCCGAAATCTGGGGAACGACCCCCGAGGAGATTGCATTGCGGTAGAATATCTGGCCGTAGCCGGAGAGCGAATCGACGCCTTCCTGGATACGTGCGCCGCCCGAATCGCAGAAGCCAACGTTTGGCTTGCCGGCGCGAAGCGAGAGGTCCATTACCTTGCAGATCTTTTTGGCGTGCATTTCACCGAGGCTGCCCGCGCGGGCCGTGAAATCCTGCGCAAACGCGAACACCTCGCGTCCGTTTACATTTCCAAAACCGCTGATGACTCCGTCTGCAGGCACATCAACTTTATCGATTCCGAAAAGAGTTCCCCGGTGTTTCATAAACATGTCAAGTTCACGGAAGGTCCCGGGATCAAAGAAATAATTCAAACGATCACGGGCGGTCATCTTCCCGCGTTCAAGCTGCTGCGCCACAGCCTTGGGGCCGCCCATTTCCCTGATCTTGGCTTCTTTCTCACGAAGTTCCTTGAGTTTGTCCGCAACTACTCCCATATCAGCTACTCCTCCATGTCAACTTTGAAATAGAACGCAAGATTCGCCGCCACCCGACAAACAGTCAGACCATTCTAGCCTCAAGCGAGGTTATGTCAAGGTCTTTCCCCGCCAGATCGTCCAAATATTCACATATTGGCCCGCAGCAATTGCGCAATACGCACTCGATCATCGAAGGCGCACCTTGAAGCTGACTTGCCATATTTTTCACTTTCTAATCCAAATTTGAATTTTTTGCCAATGTTTTTTCCACTGATCTCACGGCAGGAGGGATTTAGACAGGATTAACAAGATTTACAGGCCAGTCCCCTTTCCATTTTTTTTTCTGCTAATCCTGTCAGAAAATTTCCACTTTACGGCGAGTGGAGACCGCCGGCATCAGACCTGGCGCCCGTATGGAACATGGACCGGATTGGTCCCCGAGTCGCGCGCCCTCTGCCACAGGATGCGGCTTTGCTGCAGCCGTTGCGTGTCATCTCTCAGGATGAAATGGACAGCGGTTTCGAATCTGGTCATAAATTCAAGATCGGCAGGCCCCTCACAGACAAGCGCCCCAAACCCGGCCACCTGGAACTCTCCGGGGGTGATTATAACGGGCTCGGCGGGGGGCGTCCCGCCGGGGTTGAAGATCATGTGGGGAATGAAGCTCGATTGTGAAAATCTCCACAGTAACTGGTCCATCAACTGGGCCGAAGCCGTCGAATCGACCACGATCTGGACGCGCTTTTTCTCCATATAAAACCGCTCGGTCCAGCGGCAAACAAGCTCTCTTTGTTCGGCTAGCGTGGTTTCAACGAAATAGATTGTCATCTGAGACTTTCCTCAAAACCGGGATTCAGGCAAACCGCTGCCACACCCACTACATAGACAGTAATTTGCGCCGAAGGGGGCACAAACGTATAATCTTGCAGGTACAGGGTAACCGAATAGCCGCCGTTTAGCAATTTGTCCAATGAAGAATAAGTGTCGGAACCGGGAGCGGGAGAACCTATGGTGATCGTGGAGGCGCCTCTGCTCAATCTAATGAAGGATTCCCATATATTTTGAGGGATTGAGGGATTGAAGAATTGAGCGAATAATTCTGAATCGGGAACTACTCATTCAAGAACCACTTTTATTTTCAAAAAACCGCTTGCAGAAACATTATAATTAGTGTTCATCCGGAAACACCGGATGAGAGACTAGCAGTTTCCAATTCGGAAAGGAGGCATTTTTCGTCCTGGCAAGGAAAGAGCTTGCCCTCCTTCGCGACAAGCTCAGGACAAGTTCGCCTGCCGAAGGGAGGGTTTGTGCGGAGGCGTACAAGAATTCCACGCTCCGCGAGGTGTCGAGATCGGTGATCGAGCCCGCCGAAGCCTCTGCGGCCACCGCCGAAATCTCGACGCTCTCCCTGACCTGTCTATGCCCAGAGGCGTGGCGGTCCCACCGCCCCAGGGCGGAAAAGGACCTTTTCCGGACGGAAACTAATTAATGTTATCGGCATGTTATCAAGATGAGGAGGAGCGTATCTTGTCAAGCATAACAAGCCCCGCACCGCGCGGGGCCGATGAGTTCCGTTTCGGCCGCATACCGCTTAGGACCGGCGTCACGCTCCATTACGCCGGGAAGGGCGAAAAAACCGGGACCCCTGTCTTGTTCCTGCACGGTTACGTTGATTCGTGGAGATCGTTCACCGGTGTGATCGAGGCCCTCCCGCGAGGGTACCGGGCCGTTGCACTCGATCTAAGAGGCCACGGAGATTCGGACAAGCCCGAATGCTGCTACGCTACGGAGGATTTTGCCCAGGACCTGCTCTTATTTATGGACGCCCTGGGGCTGGATAAGGCGAACCTGGTCGGGCATTCCATGGGCAGCTTTATCGCTCAGTCGTTTGCCGCCCGCTGCCCCGGCCGAGTCGAGCGGCTCATCCTCATCAGTTCGGCGCCGGGCACGGCTGGAAACGCTGTGCTTCGGGAAATCAAGCCCCGTATCGATGCGCTTCGGGACCCCGTAAGCCGGAATTTCGCAGCCGAATTCCAGGCGCCGTCCAATCCTGTTTCCGCCGGCTTCATGGAAATGATCGTTGCCGAGACCATGAAAGTTCCCACCCACGTTTGGCGGTCGGCCTTCTCGGGACTGCTCCAGGTTAACCACGGGCCGATTCTGCGCTACATTAAAGCTCCAACGCTGATCGTCTGGGGAAATCAGGACCAGATATTTACGCGGCGGGACCAGGAGGTGCTCCTGTCGGAAATACCCCATTCAAGGTTAGAGCAATTCGATGCCGGCCACGCGCTTCACTGGGAAAAGCCGAAGGAGGTCGGCGCCGCCCTGAAAGACTTTCTCGGTTGAGGCCGCTCAAAGGCCTCGGTCAACCTGCGTAATGCGTCACCCTGTTGGCAGAGGGATTGCGTCGTGATTAATTTTATATATGGCAAATCCACGATAAAAGATAGTGAACAGGAGGTAACTTCATGATCCGTCAAGCCATGGCAATCGCAGTTTTGGCCGTATTCCTCATGACTTCCCCATGCTGGGCGTTTGGCGGCGGCGGCGGCGGAGGGGCCGAGGTCATCAACCCCCCCATTACGCTTCTCATGCCCGATCCGCCGAGAAACGTAACGGCAACAGCAGGCAACGGCATGGTGACTGTTTGCTTCACGCCCCCGAAATCAGACGGCGGGAGCCCCGTGACCGTCTATACGGTGAGGTCGCATCCCGGGGGCATCAAGGCCAAAGGCACCAAGAGCCCTGTAACCGTAAAGGGACTGGCGAACGGACAAGCCTACACATTTACGGTAACCGCCGGCAATTCCGTCGGGACCGGGCTGGCCTCAGGGCCTTCAAACAGCGTTACTCCCATGAGTGATTGACACCGTCATTTGCTTTTGGCGATTACGCTTACTATAAACGAGTCGCACCGGATCGAAGAGGTCTCACAAATTTTGTCTTTGGTTTCTCTCGAATGCCATAGAACATATTTACTTTCTACCGATCTGTTCGTTATTCTCTGCCATATGGTTTAGGACGCCAATTTTTGCCGGCAGTCCACCCTTCCGATGCGGAATCGATGATATCGAATTTCGGTATGTAAGGCTTTATGTCTAAAAGAGGGGTCTTATTTAGCACATCGATCCCGCCCACTGTGAGAACGTTCTTCTCACGACCCAATAATTTCACGATCGACATGCCGATCCCGTTTGGTCTGCACGGATGCCTCGTCGCATAGATTCCACGCGGTTCATCGTCCAAGAATGGCGCCCGTATCAACTCGATCCTGCCGGCCCGGTCAAAAAAATAAAGCAGATAAATATGCGAAAACGTATCAATATCTTTCAGTCCGGGTTCAAATTCCTCGAATACTTCTACACGGCCGACCGATTCAGAGGAATAAAGAGGTTGAATGGGGCAACTCTCTTTAGCTAAGTGCGGCGAGTATATGATGCCGATAGGTTTTATCTTCACAGGCGATCTTCACCTCATAATAGTATATAGCAGAAAATTGACATGCCGGGAAAAGGCGCCCCGCAGCAGCCCACCGCAAATGATAGACCTCACCCCGGATTAAGTCTATCTCAATAGGGACTTTCCGGGGGCAAATAATCAGGACGGGCAATAGATTTTGGCAGAACGACGCGCCGCTCGGGGCGGGCTCTGGCGGGGGCTGGAGAAGATCGTTCCCGGACGGCAGCGGATTTCAGCAGGTAAGGTGAAAAGCCCCGGCCACCTTTTTGCCTGATTTATTCAACCTGTTGAACGTGGCGACCGCCCCGGGCGTAGGCTCCTCGACCAGGGAGGTCCCGGCTGCGGCGAGGCGTTCGCGCAATTCAGCGCTGACCTTCATACGCCCCGGCAGGCCCATCCCCACTACAAGGATTTCCGGCGATTCGGACAGTATGTCCTCTATGTCGGAGCCGGCGAGTTCATGTCCCTGCGCGCGCCACCAGTCAGAGATTACCGAACCGCCGATAATTTTTATATCGCCGGTGTACCGTTTGCCGTCCACCTCTATTTCGCCAAATTGGTAGTCGCCTATATCAGCCATGTGAACCTCCTTCTCTCATACTCAGAGAAGTATACTTTTCGATCAGGAACTTATCCCCCTCTACACCGGCTCCACAGGTGGAAGAATATCGGGGATGGGGAATGCCGCTATTACCTGGAATTCTCATCTGGTATCTTTTGACGTCGAAAAGCCGGATGAACACTGCCCTGGGACATTTCGGTCGGAGTCGCCGTTCTTATAGACGGGCTCAGCGCAGTCCGGGCCGAAATAGAGCCGCATGTCATCAAAAAACGAATGGGTCGGGTTGACCGGCAGTTTGCTCAAATCGAGTACGGCCTCCCCCTTGTCCTTCACAGCCAGGTGCAGGACGGCCCGGCATTCTCCGGGGTGGGTCATGAGCAGGTGTCTTAGCCGGCCGAAAGAGTCACTGTCCATCCTGGCCGCATCAAGCGTTATATGGACCGAGTCCACCGCCCGCAGTCCGGCCTCTTCCATACTCAGGATGCGGTTGGCGATCAGCTTTGTCGATTTTTCGTCGTGCTGAACCTTGGCCCACAGCGCAAGCGGTTCATCGCCTGCGATCAGCCCTCGAGCCTGAGTGAAAGGCTCGGCGAAAGCCACTACCTCGATTGTGCCCTGCCTGTCTTCAAGGTTAAGGAACGCCATGCGGTCCATGCGCTTTGTGGTGATTTCCTTTATGATTGAGAACAGCCCGCAGAGCACCACTTCGGCGCCTTCCCGTTTCTCTTTTACCGATTGAGTGTCGGCGGTGCACACCGAGCGGATCTGTTCCGAGTAAAAATCAAGAGGATGGCCGGAAATAAAGAACCCCAGGGACTCTTTTTCGAACTGGAGACGAATTCGGCTGTCCCAGTCCGGAACATCGGGAAGCGGGGGGGCTTTCATCTTTTTTTGTGAACGCAACATTTCAAATAAGTTCATCTGCCCGGCCTGGCGGTCTCTCTGGGCGGCTGCGGCCCGATCGAGCACCTCGTCAAGGCCTGCCATGAGCTGGGCGCGATTTTTATGCAAGGAGTCGAAAGCGCCGCACCGAATGAGCTGTTCGACCACGCGCCGGTTAACTTTCTGCGAATCGATCCGCTCGCAGAAGTCATGGATCGCTGTATACGGCCCCTGCTCCCGGCGGCACTGCAAAATGACCTCTACGGCCGCCTCACCGACGTTTTTCACAGCCCCGAGCCCGAACCGTATCATGCACCCCACGACCTGGAAGACCCTGCCGCTTTCGTTTACATCGGGCGGCAGAATGCTGATATCCATCTGGGCGCACTGGTTTATCAGCTTTACGATTTGATCGGAGCTGCCAAGGAAGCTGTTCATGAGAGCCGCCATGAACTCTACGGGATAATGAGCCTTGAGCCAGGCGGTCTGGTATGCGATCAGGGCATAGGCTGCGCTGTGAGACTTGTTGAAGCCATACTCGGCGAATTTGGCCATGAGGTCGAAAATGTGGTTCGCTTTCACAGAAGCGATACCGTTTTCCAAGGCGCCCTTGACGAACCGGTCCCTCTGAGCGTTCATCAGCGCGCCGATCTTTTTCCCCATGGCCCTGCGCAGAATATCGGCTTCCCCCAGGGAGTAGTTGGCCAGGGCGCTGGCAATTTTCATCACCTGCTCCTGGTAGAGGATCACCCCGTAGGTCGGTTCCAGTATCGGCTCGAGCATGTCGAGATCGTAGACAACCTGCCCGCCGTGTTTGCCCTGGATGTAGTGTTCCACCATGCCGCTTTCCAGTGGGCCCGGGCGGTAGAGTGCGACCAGGGCCACTATGTCGGCGAAATTTTCCGGACGCAGCCTTACCATTATGTCCCGCATTCCGGAACTTTCGAGCTGGAACACCCCGGTCGTATCGGCGCGGGCCAGCAGGGCGTAGGTGTCCGGATCGTCGAGCGGGAGGTCTTCGATAGTTATTTGCGTTCCATGATTTTCCGCTATGAGATTGACTGCGTCGCTGATCACAGTAAGGTTTCTCAGGCCCAGGAAGTCGAACTTGATGAGTCCTGCCTTTTCGACATATTTCATGGGATACTGCGTAACGATTTCACCTTCCTGACCAACGCACAGGGGCATGTATTCGACAACGGGTCTGTCGGATATCACCACCCCGGCGGCGTGAGTGGAGGCATGGCGGGTGAGTCCCTCAAGGGCCAGGGCGACTTCGAACAGCTCCTTTATCTGCGGGTTTTCCAACTGCATCTCGGTGAGGCGGGGCTCGACGGCCATGGCCCTGTTCAGGTCGATTCCAAGGGTGGGCGGGATCAGCTTTGCGATACGGTCCACGTCGTTGTAAGGCATGGCGAGCGCACGGCCGACGTCGCGGATCACCGCGCGCGCCTGCATCGTGCCGAATGTGGCGATCTGTGCGACCCGGTCCTTGCCGTATTTATTGGTAACGTATTCCAGGACCCTGTCGCGGCCGTTCACGCAAAAGTCCACGTCGATGTCCGGCATGCTGATGCGCTCGAGGTTGAGGAAACGCTCGAATATCAGCCCGTGCTCGATCGGGTCCAGGTCGGTTATGCGCATAACGTATGCTATAAGGCTGCCGGCTGCGGAGCCCCGGCCCGGACCGACCGGAATGCCGCTCCTTTTCGCAAAGTTTATGAAGTCCGCCACGATTAGAAAGTAGGCGGCAAATCCCATCTGCTTTATGACGCCTAGTTCGTAGTCAAGCCTTTGGCGATACTCCCGGAGCTGCTCCTCGCCAAAGGACGAGCGCTTGCGGCGTATAGCCTCGATCCGCACATCGAAGCCTTCCCTTACCTCGCGCTCGAACCGCTCGTCCAGGCTCTCGCCTTCCTCGAGCGGGAATACCGGGAAGTGATAATTGCCAAACTCCAGTTCCAGATCGCATTTCTCGGCGATCTCAAGCGTATTTTTGAGCGCCTCGGGAACATAGGCGAACTCTTTTGCCATCTCTTCCGGGGATTTGAAGTAGAGCTGATCGGTCTGAAACTTCAGCCTTTTTTCGTCCAAAATAGTTTTGCCCGTCTGAATGCACAGCAGGACCTCGTGTGCGCGGGCGTCGCTTTTGCGCAGATAGTGGCAGTCGTTTGTGGCAACCAACGGAAGCGAGAGCTCCCGGGCCAGGCGCACCAGCCCCTCATTTGCTACAGCCTGTTCCGGAATCCCGTTTGCCTGGATTTCCAGGTAAAAATTACCCGGCTCAAATATTTGCGCATACTCCCGGGCCGTCCTTTTTGCACTCTCAGGCTGATTTCTGATCAAAAGCGAGGAAATTTCCCCCTTGAGGCAGCCCGAAAGGGCTATCAGCCCCTCGCTGTACCGCCTGAGGATTTCCCTGTCCATGCGCGGCTTGTAATAGAACCCTTCCGTGTAACCGAGTGAGACCAGCTTCAACAGGTTCTGATAACCAGTCCGGTTGCGGGAAAGAAGCGTCAGGTGAAAACTTCGGTCCTCATCCCCGTTTGCCTCACCATCGGCTTTCCAGCCCCGATCATGACGGCTCTTGGGCGCAATGTAGGCCTCGCACCCGATTATCGGCCTGATCTTGTATTTTTTTGCCAGTTCGTAGAATTGCAGAGCGCCGAACATATTGCCATGATCGGTGATGGCCGCTGCGGGCATCCTGTAGGCGCCGGCGGTTTCAAAGAGGTCCTTTAGCCGGATGGCGCCGTCAAGAAGGCTGTATTGGGTGTGGACATGCAGATGGACAAAAGACATTCGGGTTTCCGTCCTGAAAGGGTTCTTTTCCGCCCTGGGGCGGGTCCCATGTACGCCTCCGCGCAAACCCTCCCTTCGGCAGGCGAACTTGTCCTGAGCTTGTCGCGAAGGAGGGCAAGCTCTTTCCTTGCCGGAGCGAAAAATACCTTCTTTCCGGACGGAAACTGCTTCAGGATGCGCACCTTTTGAATCCTACCACATTCGAACAACTCCTTCCCGCAAAATCCATCATCTATGGCGGGCGTGCAGATACAAGCCCATATTTGACCCTTACCCTATCCAATTTTCACCTTGCTGCCTGACCCGCAATGTGGTTAAGATTGAACGCAATTCGTTCGAGGACCGCCTTCCGAACCGGACAGATTTTCTCTAACCCAACAAGGCAGGAACAAAACTATGTGCGGAATAGTAGGATACATCGGCCCCGATGAAGGTCGGGACATCCTGTTAAACGGGCTCGCCAGGCTGGAATACAGAGGCTACGACAGCGCAGGAATCGCAATGGTCGGGCCCGACAGCCGGCTTCAGATCGTCCGGTGCGAAGGCAAACTCAGCGGACTGGTGTGCAAGCTCAACGAGCACCCGGTAAGCGGTACGGTCGGCGTGGCGCATACCCGGTGGGCGACACATGGCAGGCCCTCGGAGCAAAACGCCCACCCTCATCGCTCCGGCCCCTTTGCCCTGGTTCACAACGGGATAATCGAAAATTACGCCGTTCTCAAGGACGAACTCGAAAGGGAAGGGCATCACTTTGCGTCCCAGACGGATACCGAAGTAATAGTGGCGCTCCTTCACAGTGAGTGGCAGAGAGTAAATGAATATCGGCAGGCGGTGCGCAATACCCTCAAGAAGCTAAAAGGCTCTTACGCGCTGGTAATCGTTAACGAACTGGAACCCGACAGCCTCGTTGCCGCCAGAAAGGAAAGCCCCCTCATTCTGGGACTCACCGAGAAGGCCTTCTTTCTGGCATCCGATGTTCCGGCCGTACTGCCCTATACACGCCAGGTGGTTTACTTGAATGACGAGGAGGTCGTCTTCATTTCCCGGCAAAACTACAAAATCGAGTCGCTTGCGGATGGAACCCAACGCAACCCAAAGCCTCACCAGGTGGACTGGAACCCGCTAATGGCCGAAAAGGCCGGCTACAAGCATTTCATGCTGAAGGAAATCTATGAACAGCCGCGGGCCGTCATCGATACTTTCCGCAGCGTGGTCGACCTTGAGCGCAAGGAGATTGATTTCCCTGAACTCAACCTGGATAAGGCACTGCTGAAAAAAATCGAACGAGTCTTCATCGTTGCGTGCGGTACCTCCTACCATGCCGCAATGGTGGCCAAGTACATGATCGAAGGTCTGTGCCGAATCCCGGTCGAGGTTGACCTTGCATCCGAATTCCGCTCCAGGGACCCCGTTCTCGACGACAAAGTCCTTCTGCTGGTTATAAGCCAGTCCGGGGAAACCGCCGATACCAGGGCGGCCCTGAAGGAGGGGCTGGACAAGGGCGCTCATTGCCGGGCGATCGTGAACGTGGTCGGAAGCAGCATAGCCCGGATGGCCCGGGGGGTGATCTATACGCATGCCGGACCCGAGATCGGAGTGGCTTCAACCAAGGCATTCACCACTCAACTGGTCGCCCTCTATCTTTTCGCGGTCTACTGGGCCG
>Ga0074046_10001100_pt1 | contig 25003 bp, 21 predicted proteins | sample BogForMeECP23OM3_FD_94441 | JGI IMG/M metagenome (GOLD analysis project Ga0074046, IMG submission 94441) | Bog forest soil microbial communities from Calvert Island, British Columbia, Canada - Bog Forest MetaG ECP23OM3 | ecosystem: Environmental > Terrestrial > Soil > Wetlands ...
CATCCCTGAGCTTCAAGAGTATGACTTTCCCCTTGTCATGTTCTAATCCTTCCACCGCAACGTCTTCTATCTCCATCACTACATCCTCGCGGACATTAAGCAATAAACGTTCGACTCCTGACTCAGGTTCTGTTTCGTCTCTGGGGGGATTCAATTCGATGTTTCACCTTGGGGGATGGGTGTTCTTCGGTAAGACCACAGAGTAAACAGGAATCCCACCGCTGAGGCGACGAGCGACGCCAGCCCAACTAAGAAGTAACCAGGTCCTGTTGAAGAGAAACAACTCCCTGAATGCGACCCAAACACGCAGGGTTCAAAGCCCACGGTCACGGAATGATGGACAGAAAGGATGCCAGCGACAAGCAGGACTTCGGAGACGATGCCGATTGCGAAAGCGGTCTTCAATTCGCTCCCCCTGTCTTGCTTCTGGTAGCGTTCTGTAATAAGGAGAGACTCCCAAAGGAATGGTTCTGCTTCATCTCTGGGGGGACAATTGATTGCTTCACCTTGGGGGACGAGGGTTCTTCGACAAGACCACAGAGTGAACAGGAATCCGATGGCCGAAGCGATGAGCAAGATGAGCCCGACAAAGAACACCCTCCCATAGAATTGCGCTAAGACAGGACAGCCTAGAATGGGGTTGGGCTGGAAGCACAATTCGACCTCGAAGTTCCCGAGGGTGGCAAAGATGCCGAAGCCGATACACCCGATGCCAGCAACCAACAGCACCTCGGAGATGACTCCAATCTGGATGTTCTAGCGCGCGCGCTTAACGCCCCGTCGGAGGAGGCCGATGTCCCGAAGAGTTAGGAGAACCTAGGCACCGCAGGTTTAAGTAAGAAATAGTGACACTTGAGAGATGTGAGCCAAGTAGAGGAATGTGGACGGTGTGGAGGAAAGGGTTACATCGTGAGCCGCGTATGGCACACAAAACAGACATGCCCCGTCTGCAGTGGAAAGGGAAAGGTAAGACTCTAGCAGAGGGTCGTGCTTCGTTGTTGCGGTCGTAATCATCTACTACCTGAAGGCCCTCTTAAGCCTGATGTCATGGCCCGACGCTTAACAGGGACAAAATTCTGAGGCATGGCCCACCAACTTAACAGGTGGGATGTCGATAGTGGAGGCCCTAGTTTTGAAGCCACATCTATGGTAAGACTGATAAATCCGGGCATCAATGATCTTGATGCTGGATGGCCAAAACAGCTAAGAGCCCTTCGGGTTCTTGCGCCTAGAGCGCGTTTAACAGGTTGGGCCGAGGCTTTCGCGAAAGCCACAGTGCTCCGTTAGAGAGCGAATAGGAGAGTGCCCATCTAGCTCATGGAGCTAGATCGACATAGGAGAACCGTCGGAAATCCTACCTCACCTCCTCACCCGACGAAAGGTAACAGAATTTTGGAGGGCGAGAAACCGACGCAGAGGTAACAGAACCTAACCCTGCCAACTAAGGCTTAATTCTTGGAAGGCTCTTCGCTGGTAAGATGCAAGTGAATGGTTTGGGAGTGGGCTTGGCGATTTCTGTTCTTCTCTTCTTCCCCATTTGTCTCCTTGACCTTCTTGTCGCCTTCAATTATTCCATCGGGAACTGGGCTGCATCATCTTTGGTTCTGCCGTACCTAATCTACTTCGTCGTAGCTGCCCTCCTTGGATGGATGGGATACACGAGACTGGGAAGGGGCTTGGCTATCGGCGGGGCGGTTTTCTCCACGCTCATCGTAGTTGGAATCGTCCTTTTGGCGTTCGTGACCAGCCTCATGGCTGAAGCCTAAGTTTGGCCATTCGCCGCTCAGTCTGACTCTCCGTTCACTTCTGTGTGGGTTGCGCGCGCGCGCAGAGCAGGTGAACCCGAAAGAGACGTGAACCTCGCCCGCTGGGACTGGCCGTGTCTTAGGCACCGCATACCAAGCAACGACTCTCTGGGAGGTCGCGCGCGTGCTTCGAAAGAGTGAAATCCACGGCCAGCGATGGAGGTTCAGGAGAGAGCCAGGAGGGACGGTCACAATGCTCGTCGAGTTTCTCTACGACTTTGCAAGCCCCCACAGCTACGTGGCGTTTCACAAGTTGCGAGAGATCAGCTCCAGGTTGGCGCTCGAAGTGAACTACTCGCCAATCTTCCTCGGAGGGATCTTCAAGGCGACCAACGACGCCCCGCTGCCAGCGGGCTCGCTCGAATACGACTACATGGCGATGAGCCTAGAGCGGCTCTCGAAGGCTCTGGGCATAGCCTTCAACTTCCAGCACTCCTCGTTCCCAGTAAACTCGCTCAGGTCGCTTCGAGGCACGTACTTCGCCTCGTCCGAGGGCAAACTTGTAGAATACATATCCGCGGTCTTCGGATCCTACTGGGGGTCAGGGGTCGATATCTCTGACCAGAACGCCCTGGGAAAGATAGCCGAGTCCCTCGGCCTTGACCGGGACAGGTTTCTGCATTCAATCGAAGGCGAAGCCGCAAAACTACGGCTCAAGGAGGACACCCAGCGCGCCCTCCAAAGAGGAGTCTTCGGAGCGCCCACCTACTTCGTGGATGGAGAGATGTACTGGGGGTCGCCCGAGGTCCTATGGTACTTGGAAGAGCGACTGTCAGGCGTGAGTGGTCTGGGATAGGACCAGCAGACCGAAGACATCAGGAGCAAGCGCGCGCGACTCGAAGGGTATACCGTGCTGAGATCGGACCCAAACTCAGTCATTAGGTGGCACTCTGGCCGGGACTTCAAAGTTCAGGTAGGCGCCCCAACGAAGGAGGCAAGCGGTCACGGTGACGTGAGCTACGAGTAGGTCTTCAGAACGGAACCGAGCTGCCGTGAATACTGCTCCAGAGTCCTGGGTCCGAGGTCCCAGGGGAGACCTGCGGCTTGGAAGAGTTCTGGAAGGGGCTTTGAGGCCCCTAGAGAGAGTGCCCGCTTGTACGCGCCTATCGCCTTGGCGCGGTCTTCTCTGTACCCGAACCAGATCCCCAGCGCGCCGAGGGTGGCAATGGCATACTCGATGTAGTAGAACGGGAACTGGTAGAGGTGAAGCTGGCGCTGCCAGCGGTAGCGCAGCTGGCCCTCGAACCCTTCGTAGCTCTCGAGACCGGAGAAACGCCTGAATGTCTTGGTCCACTCAGCCGCGCGCTCCTCGTGGGTGAGTCCGGGATGGGTGTAGACCCAGTGCTGGAAGGAGTCGATGGTGGCCACCCAGGTGAACAGCTTCACCATGCCTATCACCTCTGTCTTGTTGGAACGCCTTGCATCCGTTCGGTCGTAGAAGGTCCCTTCCAAGTGCTCCCCGCCCATTAGCTCCATCGAAGTCGACGCTACTTCGGCAAACTCCGCAGGGAGGTTCTGGCCGGAATTGTAGAACGGCAGGCCGGCCTCCCGCATCAGGAAGGTTTGGAAGCTGTGCCCCGACTCGTGAAGAAGCGTCCTCACGTCTGAATCCTTCCTGGCCGCGTTCATGAAGATGAAGGGGAACCTCAATTCGGAGAATTCTTCCTGGAATCCACCTGGGGCCTTCCCCTTCCTGCTGTCAAGGTCGAGCAGGTCGAGCTCGACCATCCTGTCGAAGTACTTCGAAAGCTGATCGTCGACCTTCTTCACGACTCTTGCGCAACCGCCCACGAGTCCATTGATGTCATCGAAGGGGGCCAGTGGCGGCCTGCTTTCCGGGTCGACGCTCATGTCCCATGGCATGAGCTGGTCGAGCCCCATCTTCCGCTTCCTTTCCTCGTCGATCTCGCGGCTCAGAGGGACGAAATACTTCTCCACCGCATCATGGAGGGCCTGACAGTCCTCCGGAGTGTAGTCGAACCTGTTCTTTTGAGCGAACGCGTAGTCGCGGAAATTGGAGAAGCCTGCGTTCCTGGCGATCCTGTCCCTAAGGCTGATCATCTCGTCGTAGACCAGGTCAAGCCTCTCGCTGTCCCTGAGGAGCCTGGCTTCGACGAGCTCCCATGCCTCCCTGCGTACACCCCGGTCGGTTTCTTCGTAGAAACGTGTCATTTGCTGCAGAGTCCTCTCCTCTCCCCTGAATGATACCGTCATTGCGCCCCTGATGGTCTGATACTGTTCGGTGACCTCTGCGTCCTTCTTCTCCAGTTCCACGTTCTCCTCCCTGAATATCCGCGCTGCGTTTTCTCTGCGCCTGTCCACCATGCTGTAACCCAGAGGGGAGAGCTCCTTACGGTAGGGCGACGCCACGTATTTCTTGAGCAGCTCGAAGCCAGAGATCTTGATCCTTGGTTCCAGGTTCTGCAGGAAATCCATGTAGACATTCTTGTAACCCAGATCGTCCGTCTGCCGTGAGACGTTGACCATGCGCAATGCCTTCTGTTCGTAGACCACAGCATCGAGCTCATCCTGATCTGCGAGCCAGCGCTCCAGGTCCTTCACAGACCTGATCTCCCTCTTCTTCAGCTCATCAAAGGGACGCGAGAACTGCGCCCATTCGAAACTCATCCCGGCAGGGAGGTACCGGCGCGGGAACTCCCTTGGGAGCTTCGTGTAGTCGAAGGCCAATTGCCTCGGTCTTTCCATGGTCCGCTGGCGCATTACTTATCCTTCCCCTACATTGTCTTTTGGCGGAAGCGCGCGCGCGCGAGTTCGGATTCAGCGCGTCAGACTGGCGAAATCTGTCGAACAGACCAGTCCGCAGTAACCGACCCTCATCCCGTTCTCAGTTTCCCCGATTACTATTCCATCCAAGTAATCGGGGAGTCCAACTAGTGTGCCAAATGCGTGACAGGCAAGCGGAAAGATATGGAAGTCATGTGTCACAACCACGGATACTTCCATCGGTGGACTAATTCTCGGATCGAGAATCTCTCGAAACACATGGGGGCTGTATTCGGCAATAGGCGTGAGACTGCCCTTCGTGTCTCCCGCCCGCTGCCACGCGTCCAACATCTCCTGATATTTGCCGGCCAATATCCATTCCTTGTATGCGGCGTAATCAGAAATGGGCCCTCCTAAGCTGAGGCTCCCTAACCGGCGGACGGGCCGGCCCTTTTCCCTGGCCCCTTCGGCTATAGCATCTGCTGTCTCAACGCACCTCCTCTGGCCCCAGCTGTAGACGTTCAGCCGAGATACATCTCCGTTATCCACGAGCGATCTTCCTAGGACCCGTGCCACCATGAAGCCCTTTTCGGTGATGCCAACCCCGTCCCATCTGTCCATTGGGACGTTGTGAAACGATATCCTCTCCGAATGCCTGACTATGACAACTCTTCTAATCCCAGGGGAGAAGGAATTGCAGAAATCCAAGACATTCTTGCCGTCGGAAAGCTTCTCAGTCAATTAGATTAGCGCGCGCACCTGGGTGGACTTGACCTCAGCAATCTTCTTCCAGCCTGGGAATCTTCTCTCGATTTGCAAATCGAGACTGTACCGCGAAGGGCCGAAGGTGGCGTTTATGACAAGAAAGAGGAGGGACACGAGCGCGTAGACGATTCCGGTCCCGATGTCGGTCGAGCCGGGTACATACGGGCCGCCGAAGCCCTCCGGAACCGACCAGACCAGGAGACCGAGAAAGAAAGATGCTGTGCATGCGAGTTTTCGCATGAGACCAAGGATGAGGCAGGTCCCGATCGCGACTTCTAGAGCTCCAGTCGAATAGGCGAAGAGAGCGACATTCGAGGAAGTTGCCGATGCCCAGAACGAAAACCACCATCCGAGCCAGGCGGGCTGTCCGCTTGTCATCACTATTGGAGTATTAGCGGCGACGAAACCCGGCTCGAACTTCAGCGCGCCGTCTATCAGCCAAAACACTCCGAAGACTACTCTCAGGACGACTTTGAGCACGCCGATGTTCCTGACGAACCAGTCGTCTAGTCCCACTCGCAAAGACTGTGTCACGACGCCCCGTGAGGGGTATTTCTTAGCCCTAGCGGAAGACTCATCCTCAACGTTTACCAGGGGAATGGCCTCCGATAGGAAGGACCGCCTCCTCTATACCACCTACACGTTGTCAGTCGGGAACTCGGAGGAGGGTGGAACTCGGAGCGCGCGCTTCTCAGAGTGCCCGCCACTCTTATACTGGCGATGAATCAAGTCGGCCAGGCTTGACTCCGGTTGCGCCTCGAAGGGTTGGGTTCGAAGAACTCATCTCCGTTCTGATAGCCGAGCATGTTGAGATCAGGAAGGAGTTGGCGCGCCTCAAGGGATCGGTAGAGGGTCAGGAGTTCTCGTCGGCCACCGAGATACTGGGAGAGTTGGACCGTCTGTTCCGACAGCACATTGCCGACGAAGAGGCACAGGTTCTCCGCCTGTTGATAGAGGCCTACGGCGTGAGAGGCGCAGACGAGGCAATCGTGATCTTCCGCCAGCATCGCCCCATCTACCAGCTGATGGAAGAAGTGAAGAAACTCGCTTCATTGTCATCCGAGGAACTGGCTCTGAACGAGGCGAGCCTGAGGGACATGCTCGAAAAGCATACCCAAGCCGAGGAGAGCCGCGTCTTTCCGAAGGCGTTGTCCACCTACAGGGAAAGACGGGGCAAACTGAATCTCTAGGGGAAGGTTTCCCAGCAACTCAGAACCTTCCCAGCCTTGTTCGGGTACCATAGACTGTCCAAAGGAACGACATGACCTGGCTTGTCCCCTTGACGTCGCGGAATACGCTTTCCGAGCTCCTTGAGGTACGGACCAGAAAGGTGCGGCAATATTCAAATAGCTGGAACATAACATATGTTATATGCTTCTGGCAACGGGACAAGAGCAGGAAGGGTACAGGTTCTGCACCTGCAGAGCATTCACACAGGTTCTGGAGTGGCCACACCTATCATGACTGGCGAATTGAACTACTGTCAAAACGAGAGCCACTACAACTACTACGAGGACGAAAAGAAGTTTCTGCACAGGTCTGATACCCAAGAAACCAAGGACTGTCTAGAGGAACAATTCAAACTGAGGAAGATTGGGAGGTATGCGGTTCCTGTCAACTTAGCGGCATCTGGGGGAGATGACGACCACAAAATGTGAGGTCTGTGGAGGTGCTGGCGTGTTCAAAGCCATAGGCTCGACGGACATCTTGGTTCCCCCAAATGACTACGTAACCAAGATAACGTATTTCACCGTAATATGTCGCACCTGTAATGGACGCGGGAGTTGGTAAGTGCCGCGCGCCTTTCAAGGTGATTAAAATGGAATTCAGTCAAATGAAGTGCACAGCCTGTCGAGGAGGAGAACCGCGCCTAACTGATTCTGAGATTGCCGAGCTCCATCCTCAGGTAGCCGAATGGTCGGTAGTGGAGAGGGAAGGCATAGAGCGCCTTGAAAGGGTATTCAAGTTTCGGAACTTCGCGGAAGCGCTGGCTTTCACCAACAAGGTTGGAGAGATTGCGGAGGAAGAAGGTCATCATCCAGCCATACTGACAGAGTGGGGGCGAGTCACTGTCACATGGTGGACGCACAAGATCAAGGGCTTGCATCGCAACGATTTCATCATGGCGGCCAAGACAGATCGCGTAAGGCGCGCGCGCGAACGTGCAGAATTCGTTTAATCAGTGATTTTGATATTGTCGGAATGGATGTTCTGTCCTTCTTCTGGCACTACGGGATTCTCAGGCCGTCACGAGGATAAGAAGACACCAAGCAAGCCACCGATGAGGCCGAAGAGGATGGAGAGCAGAAGACCGATTGAGCCCAGCCTGACCTCGCCCCTCCTAATCGCCAGTATTCCGAGGACTGTACCGAGAACCCCTAAGGGAAATGGCAACGTCAGAATCGCTACTACTCCACAGATGATGGAGTAGTATGCCAGATTCCTGGGAGACGTCGCGCCAGTCGATTTAGACGGCAGGGGAACCGTTTGCGTTTGAAGCGAGTGTCCGCAGTTGGGACAAGAAGTGGCCTGAGGGGAGACCTCTTTGCCACAGTTCGGACAGGAAGCCAATTCTTACACGATAAGCCCAGATGAGATTCTGTATTAAGCGTGAATGTGGAGTTGATTAGGGTTGGTCAGTCGGACTTGCACCAGCGATTTTGATGGTGTTGGAAGAGAATGCCACGCGCGCGTCCTTTCAAGAAACATACTTCTCGAGTATGTCTTCGTTGTTCTCAGCGTGGAAGAACACGGGTATGTTCTGCGTCGCCGTGGCTTTGAAGCTGGTCAGCAGCCAATCCCCGTTCTGGAATGCAAGGGTCCTGTCTATGAATGCGTCGTCGATCGCGAAGGTGTCCGAGATGAGCTGCCTGTCATAGGGCCTAGGCATCGTGGAGACGAAGTAGCTGTGCAACTGCTGCAGGGCATTGGTATTGAGGTGGGCTATCCTCTGGGTGCTGATCCAGCAATGCAGATGATACTTCCTTCCATGCCTCAGCAGCCTCTCGACGGCTCTGCTCGCCTGCTGGGTCCCGTCTTCCTTCCTGACCTCCTGTGGTATGAACTCCTGAGCTTCGTCTATGATGAAGAGGACTCTGGGCGTCAAAGTGAAGCTCTTCTTCCTCTTCCTGAAGACGTCGGCGATCACGGCGGCCGTCTGCAGTCTCGCTTCTTCAGCCTCCGGAAGGTTCACGACGAATACTCTCGGTGAGTCTTCTTTCGGGGACAGAATCTCCTCTACGAGGTCGTCCCAGGTATACTCGTCACGCTCTGCTTCTTCCTCGCCTTCTGCAGAGATTATCTCCACCACCTTGGCCAGGTTGTCGAAGGTCTTCCTCAGAGAGCTGTTCGCGGGAAGATCGTCGAGGAGAGGCTGAACCTTTGAAAGCAGTTTGAAGGTCTTCGAGTCAAAGGAGCTCTCGGGCTCGAGCTTGTTCTCGACCCTGAACCTCTCTATCATCTTGATCACCTGGGGAACGAGGATCTTCTGCTGGACCGCCCCGTACCGATCGTTTAGAGTGTTCGAGAGTACTTCGACGAGCCCGCCGTAGGTGCCGAACTTCGCTATCTCCGCTTCCCCCGCAAGCGGCACCCTGACGAACCTGACCTTTCCATCGGAGAAGAGCTTCGCGATCTTCTTCTCGAACTGCTTCTCCAGCCTCACCAGGCTCTCGGGGGTCGCGTGCCGCTTGAAGTACTCCACCTCAGGGTTCTTGCTTTCAGCAAAGAAGTCTGTGAACAGCACCCGGCTGGGATAGTCGTTCAAGACGTCAAGGACATGGATCCCGTATTCGGAGGAGACGTCGAATATCACTACCTTCAGGTCAGGGATTACCTTCAGGGCCTTGCGGATCACGGCAGCGGTCAGGTTCGACTTGCCCGAACCGGTGAAGGCGAACAGACCCACGTGATAGTGAATCAGGTTCTCGACGTTGACCAGGAACGGGATCGTCTCGTCCACGACGCTGAGGAGGTTCCCGAACCTGTAGTCCTCCTTCTGGCGCTCGGGCTTGTAACAGATCAGCTGCTCGACCGATTCTCTGCTCAGCAGCTTCACCGTGCTGCCGGTCAGCGCAGCGTAGGGCTTCCTTTCGAAGGACACGGAGCTGCCGTCTACCTTCATGATATATCCTATGGGTGCTGCGACTATCTCGATCCAGGTGCTCTTGGAGCCCTTCTCCCATTCCTTCTCTATCAGGTCCATGAACTCTTTCCTGATCGCCGCCGGCTGCGACCTGTCGAGCGTCAGCATGGAGTAGTGCATCGGGTAGACGTCGGCGATCTCATAGAGAGAGTAAACGTTGTTGGTCCCGAGGGTCTGGACGTTGGGGACGGCGACGAGCTGTCCCAGGCCGAGCTTCTTGATCACCCCCGGGGTGTAGTCGCACTCGATTCGGGCTGTGCTGAAGGTCACGGTGGAGCTTCCGTCCGCCGTCTGGCGGGTGGTGGAGACGACCTCCCTGAGGCGGGCCTGGAACTCGCCGCTGAGGTCGTCGAATGGTTGCAATCAGCCCCTCCTCTTCGCTTCGACCTTGCTTCTGTAGTCCCTGAATTTCCTGGAGAACAGGACCTGCTGGTCCAAGCCAGACTTGGCCATCTCGATGGCGACGGCCCCCAGGTACGCCTCGCGGTTCTGCTCCAGCACGTACTTCGCCTTCTTGTCCGCCAGGAACAGGGGGTAGTTATGTCCCAGTGCTTCCGGGATGACCTCTGAGCTCATGCTCTTCAGGATCGCCATGACGAGGTTCGTGATCTCGGATCCCCTGTCGAAGTGCAGTGCCGGCCGTATCTTCTCGTCAATCCTGTTGTCTTCGTTGTGAAGGAGCATCTCGTCCCAATGGTCGTACCCTGCGTATATGGGCCTATCATACGAGAAGACGTGGCTCCTCACGGCCGGATCCTTCTCGCTGCTCCACAGCTGGATGTAGGTCTTGAGGTAGGTCCTCTCTGGCAGGATCACGTTCCTGTAGGCACCCTTGACTCGCGCCTCGCCCTTGGGCAGGCGTAGGTCTTTCACCGGCACCATAGTCCTGAAGGCCGCGTCCATCTCCACTGTGTGCCATGGAGTGGGGACGGCGCCGGAGTTCACGACGCTGTTGGTCTGGAGCAGCATCTTGTCCGTGTTGAAGTTGGGAAGACCGTGAGGGAGCTTCAGCTTCGCGGAGTCCTGCAGGAGGGGGAGCAGGGCCTTCGTGAGCTCTGCCGCCTCCGTGTCCTTGATCAGGCCTATGGGGATGATGCCGTCCTTCCAAGCCTTTCTGGTGAGGGCGTAGATGAAGATCAAAACCAAGAAGTCGAGGTCGTCGGCCGTTATCCAGAGCTCTTTGTCGCCCTTCCTGAACCGCAGGGGATGCCCGCCGCTGGGATTGAAGACGTGGTCGGCCACGGCCAGGGCTGCGCCCAGCACCCTGTCCCAGTACTCCGACACTCCAGGCTTCAGCTTGAAGGCGCCCAGCGTCCTTTCGAAGGGATGGTACTCGGATTCCAGCTCGCCGAAGTCGTCCTGAAGGCTCGACAGGCGGTTCTGGTTCGCCGCGATCCTGCCGATCAGCTGCGGCAGATTGTACTCCTTTCCTTCGAAGAGCTGCCACAGCGCTGCGAACTTCAGCAGCTGGCTCCTCGGGGCAGGGACGCTCAGCTCGTCATTGGGCAGCAGCATCCTCGCCAGTTCGAGGTCGAAGCTGCTCACCCTCCCGTGCGGGGTGTCCATCCCTTCCAGGATGCACAGATGGTCGTGGATGAGGTCCCTGGTGCTCCAGACGAGATGGGCGACGTCTCCGGCCAAGGTTCGGTCGAGGAGGACCACCCTGGTATTCCCGTCCGTCGCTGTTGCCTTGAACGCGAGGTAGTACTCGGCCAGGTGCATTATCGCGGTCGGGAGCCTCTCCGAGTCGACCTCTATTCCGGACTGGGTCCTCTGACCGAAGACCAGGGCGGCGTCCTCCTCCGACAGAGGGATGGCCGCTGAGACGGACAGGTCGCCGCCCAGAGGCTGCGCGTCGCCGACGGCGATTTGCCCATCCAGAAACCTGATCTTTCCCGAATAGGCGAAGGCGCCGACGTAGAAGACCAGAAGGTCGAGCTGCTGGTCTGCAGAATCCGTCCCATCGATGGCCACAAATCCGACTTCGCCACCCCCGAAGAACTTCTTCCCCGTCAGAGACGCAGAAGACGCGTCGACTCCAAATCGAAGTATCTGGGCGATTTCGGGGCCGCATTCCTTCAGTTCGGCTATCTTCTCCTTGAACGAACGCAGGAGAAACCTCGTCGATGCCTCCACTTCCCTTATCGTTCGATTTTCGAGCCCAGAGTCGTCGGAGGCTGACAACTAACCTGGTCAGCGCAGGCGATTGGAGTTTAAGCTTTCAACATGTACTGGAGTCACAAATCGGCTACTGGCAGGCATTGGGAATCAAAGAAGTCGAGAAGACCACCGACTTGGGCGACGGGGAGTGAGCGATTGGCAGGCAATGTCGAGAACCTGTACGGCCTTCTTGACTTGAAGGTCCTTATTGGACGCTCTCTCCCGCCATCCTTAGTCTAAGCGCGCGCGTTTCCGAATCATCTACAGGGAAAGAGAGAAGTGAAGGCGCCGCCGTCGATTGGGGGAGTGCCATCAATGGGATTTTAAGCCGACGCCGAACTCGCTCAACTCGGCAGATGAATTTCTGTCCCAAATGCGGTAGTCGCATCAAGCCTTCGCGGATTGGCCCCCCTGCATGCACCAAGTGCGGCTATGTGGAGAGAATGAAGAGGGCAACCCCTGCAGATTGTTTCCCATACAAATCGATGAGGCGGTTCCAGAAGGAGGTCCTCGAACAGGTGGATCAGGCAATGGCATCGAAGAAATTCATCATACTGGAGGCGCCCGTAGGTTTCGGCAAGTCTGCCGTTGCGGCCGCCCTTTGCACCTACCTTTCGTCGGCGTACATACTTACATCGACGAAGCAGCTTCAGGACCAGTACGCCTCGGACTTCGGGTTTCCCATGGTGAAGGGCAAGTCGAACTTCCAATGCCGGGTCCCCACGACATCGGGCCTGCTCCCGCCGTGCAGCAAGGGCAGGTGCGAGGCCGATTGGAAGCTCAGCGACTGCCCCCACTACCTCACGTTCGAGGAGTACGACCAGCACAAGAGGAGGCTGTGCACGTGGGATTCGAAGCGCGAGCAGCTGAAAGACGGGAAGCTGTGCCCCTACTACGACCAGAAGTGGTTCGGGTTCAGAGCGCCCGTCACTGTCTGCAACTATCCGTTCCTTCTGAGCCAGCTGAAGTACGCCGAAGCCGTTCCCCACAGGAGGCTTCTGATCTGTGACGAGGCTCACGACCTGGAGAAGCAGATTGTGGGGTTCGCTTCGTTCTCACTTGTGAGGTCTGAGCTGGAGCGCTACTGGAGCGGAGACGGCAAGGAGTTCGTCATCCTCGACAGGAGCGTCGACGACCCGGCCGCGTGGCTGGACGCGCTCTCCGACACGAAAGGCATGCTCGACGGGTTCTGCGCCACGCACCTCGAAGACGGCACCCTGCAGGATCGCGTGGCGGCGTGCAAGAACCTGGGAGAAGCGCTCGAGCGCTTCATCATGGACCTCGAGGACGACCCCGGGAACTGGGTCGTGAACAGCGCGAAGAAGGCGAAGGACGGCTCAATCGACGAAGTCGAATTCCAGCCAATCCAGATCGGGAGCTTCACCCACCCACTCTTTGAGACGGCCGACTCGACCCTATTCATGTCTGCGACGATTTTTTCGAAGGAGCTGCTCTGCAAGACCCTCGGGGTGAGTGAGGAGGACGCCTGCTTCATCAGCGTGCCCGAGTCGACGTTCCCAGTCGAGAACAGGCCGATATACGCGCTGAACACTGCGCGGCTGAGCTGGGCGAGCATGGACGCCTCACTCGGGAGCATCGCGGGAGCTGTGGATGCGATAATGGACCGCCACGTTGGCGAGAGAGGGGTGATACACACGACGTCCTACTATCAGGTCAACTACATCATGCAACACGTCTCGGAACCAAACAGGGAGAGGCTGGTGACCACCGAGGGGAGTTCGGAAAGGTCAGCCCTGCTTCGGGTCCACGGCTCAACCGATGCTTCGGTGCTCATCTCCCCCAGCCTGTACCAAGGCGTCGACCTCAAGGACGAGATGTCGCGCTTCCAGGTCGTGGTGAAGGTCCCCTTTCCGGACCTGTCGGAGAGACGAACGGTGGTGAAGCTCCGGAGGGACAGTGCCTGGTACGACTGGCAGACCGCGCTCAGGCTGGTCCAGACCTACGGGAGGAGCGTGAGGAGCGAGACCGACCACGCGGTCACATACGTGCTCGATTCGAATTTCATGCGATTCGTGGATGCGCATCGGGACCTATTCCCTGCGTACTTCCTAGATGTGCTAAGGTCAGAGGAAGTGGAGAGTTAGGGTTCTGCAACGTGCGGGACGCGCGCGTAGATTCGGAATCCATAATGGATTATAATTCGAGCTCTCTCTCCAGACCACAGCAATGGAATGTCACTGCGGGGAAGAAGTGGAGATTCCAACAGGCACGGGTATCAACGTGGGCCACTGTAAGAGATGCAATTGCACGGTCTCAACTGCGTTCGGTTGCAAACCTGATTGGAAGACTGGTTGCCTTCTAGGAAAGACTGGTCGGTGAGGAATGCTGAGAGGGAACAAATCAGGTCAGACACCAGTACCAAGAGGGAATCGGATAAGCACTTGATTTGCCCATCATGCGGGGAGTGACGATTGACGACTCGGGCTCACCGGGCCTTCAGAATACACCCTCCACGCTCCACAGGGATCGCAAGACCTGGGTAGCGGTAATCGTACGCCCTGAGCAAATGAAGGAGGTTATGGACATCTTCCTTCAACTACTCATGCATGTTCACTATTTGTACGGAGCCAACGAGCTCCACTTCAAGGATGTCTATTCTGGAATGCAACGCATCCTCCAGCAGGAAGCTAGTCGAGCCTTGACCGCCATGTCGAGCATGTCGAGCGGCGAAGATGAAGGCTTTCTCTCAGCAAGTCCTGGCTAAGAACTGTGGATTTGCACAGTAAACCTGTCGAATCCCGCCGGCCCCATTGATGATAAACTCAGAATAGCCTCTGTTTGTCTAGAACAGACAGATTCTTGATATTTATGCAACTGGTTGAAGGGTCCGTTCCAGGACCATCAACTCGATTACTGTTCTTCTATGTGATTCCTGATCGCAAGCAGCAGCTTCGGGTTCTTCCGGAGGAAATCGACCAGCCCCTCTACTTTGCGAATGGTTGCGGGTTGGATGTGATGCTCTATTCCTTCCGTATCCTGATAGGCCACCTTATCTTCCACACCGAGCATCGAAAGCAGCTCCGCTACTATGCTGTGTCTCGCGATCACGGACTTCGCAACCTTCTCTCCCTTGTCGGTCAACTTGATGCCTCGGTAGCGCTCGTGCACAAGGTATTCCTTCGCAGCGAGCCTCTGCAGCATGCTCGATACGCTGGCGGGTCTGACTCGAAGATTCTCTGCGATTTCGACCGTATTCGCATAACCCTTGTCGTGAATCAAATGGTAGATTACCTCGAGATAGTCTTCCAGCCTCGACATCTCCTCTTGCTGCTCTGTCCGGGTGACCCCTGCCAATTCGTCCCCGCCTACGAAGACGCAGACCGTCCCCCATTAAAAGGGTTCTCGAATGGTTAGGCGAGCCTACGAACCGATGAATGCTCTAATCGTATTAGAATCATCGAGTCATATTAGAACAATCAAACTTGAAATACCTCGTGATTTCTCCCTCTCGCAAGCATGCGGCTCCCGTGGAAACGCGCACCCTCGAACAGAGTCCTCATGCCACCGGAGCAGCTCAAGGTCAAGAAGTCACGCCTAACTTCGGTTCGTGAGGTTTTCCTCTTTGCGGGTCCGGCATTGATCGTGAGCATGGCATACATGGACCCGGGGAACTACGGGACGGACATTCAGGCAGGGGCGCGGTTCAACTACGGTTTGCTTTGGACGGTCTGGATGGCGAACCTCATGGCGATGCTTCTTCAGTATCTCTCAGGAAAGCTCGGAATAGCTACTGGCAAGGATTTGGCGCAGCTTGTCCGCGAGTCTCTTCATAATTCTAGGTTTGACATCTATCTGAACTGGGTTGGCGCCGAAGTGGCAGCCGCAGCCACCGACCTAGCGGAGTATCTGGGGACGGTCATCGCGTTGAACATACTGTTTGGAGTGCCCCTCCTTTATGCGTCGATATTCGGAGCGGCTGACGTCCTCATTCTGTTAGTTCTGACATCGGGGCGTTTCAGGACAGTCGAGTATTTCTTTATGTTATTCGTATCCATCATAGCTCTCGGTTTCCTGTACGAAGTCGCCGCTGTCGGCCTAAACATGCCTCAGATAGCTCAGTCCTTCGTCTCGCCAACGTTTGGCAACAGCAGCATAGTCCTGATAGTTGGAATCATAGGTGCGACCGTCATGCCACATGCACTGTACGTACATTCGACGCTGACCAGGGACAAGCTGGTGGAGCGAACCAATGATGAAAAGCGTCGATTATTGAAGCTCCACACCCGCGAAAGCATTGCTGCTTTTATGATCGCCGGAGCGGTCAATGCGGCCATCCTCATAGTAAGTGCCGTAGCGTTCTACCCGAAATGTGCCGTGCAACCACCCGCAATACCTGTGTGCGTGTCGACAGTAAATCAGGCGTACCAGATAATGACACCGATCTACGGAGCGCTTGCCGCCGTTGTGTTCGCTGTGACCTTGCTGTGCTCCGGCCTTGCCTCCTCGACGACCGGAACATTGGCCGGCATAGCGATTATGGACGGGTTACTGGGAACAAAGGTGAACAGGACAGCCAGGAGGGTGGTCACGAGGATCGTCAACGTTTTCCCGACGACGATAGCCGTGCTTCTAGGCTTAGACCCGCTGTCACTGTTGGTCTACAGTCAAGTGCTCCTCAGCCTAATGATCGCACTACCGATGATACCTTTGTTAGTGTACACTGCCAAGAAGGACCTCATGGGTCAGTTTGCCAACAACCGCCTAACCACTTATCTCGGTGTGTTGTGCGGGGCGACAATTGTGGGGCTAAACACTTACCTTGTGTACTATCTTGTGGCCCCACTCGGCGTCTACCTGCTGGCTATAGTTCTGGGTGCTTATAGTGGCTATCATCTATACCTCGTTCGCGCTGTGCTGTGGCCGAAGGCATCGAACATCACGTCGATAGAGACGCCCTAGGTCGCATGGAGTGCTTCGTTGACTTCGTGGGCAAACATCAGCCCTGGTCCAAGGTTTTCGAGGACGAGGAAGATCGAAGGTCCTCCCTTATACTTCCATTCGAGAGAGCGAGAGAGAACGATGAACTCTTCAGGCACAAGAGACTTGGGGCCGACGATGACGTTTGGATCTTCGTCATCTGCCTGCCAAACGTGCGGTTGCGCGCGCTTAGTCCCATAAAAGGCCGGGGTTGCTCGCGTGGGGACGTAGCTGAAGAAACTTCGGTCAACCTTTTATTCTTTCTTCGCCCGATGATTACTTTGTGGGGACAGGAAGGTGTGGCTTGACAGATAATCCCTTGGGTCTGGTCTTTGACATACAGAGGTTTGCCATTCACGACGGGCCAGGCATCCGCACTGTCGTTTTCCTGAAACAATGTCCACTATCCTGCTGGTGGTGCCACAATCCTGAAGGAAGGTTTCATTCGAAGGACTTGATGTTTTTCGGATACAAATGCACCAAATGCAATCTCTGCATAGATGCTTGCCCCCAAAAGGCGATCACCTCCACGTCCGAAGGCATTGCAATCAACAGAGCCATCTGCGACAAGTGTTCAAAGTGTTCTGAAATCTGTCCTGTCGGTGCACTGGTAACCATCGGAAAAGAGATTACAGTCGAAGAATTGCTGGGAGCAATCGATAGGGACCTTTTGCTCTATGACACTTCCGGAGGGGGGGTTACCTTTTCAGGAGGAGAACCGCTTGCCCAGCCAGTCTTCCTGAAAGAATCTCTGAAACGGTGTAAAGCAAACGAAATCCACACCGCAATCGAAACTTCGGGATACACCTCCAAGGAAGTGTGGGATTCCATCATCAAAGAAGTCAATCTTTTTCTTTACGACTTGAAACTCATAGACGATAACGAACACCAAGAGTACTGTGGCGTCTCCAACAAGAACATATTCAATAATCTGGAGGCCCTCGTGGAAGAGGGCCGAGGAAGGGACGTGATAATCAGATTCGCTCTAATTCCAGGCATAACGGATACTGAAAGAAACATCAGTGCTTTAGTGCAATTCCTTCGCAACTTGCGAGGAGTTAGCGAGATCGATCTATTGCCGTATCACGACATTGGCGAGAAATACGCCAGACTGGGAATGGAATACAAGATGAAAGCACAAGGTGCGCCGTCCGAATATACAGTCAGGCATATCAAGGAAAGGCTCGAAAAAATCGGGCTGCTCGTCAAGATAGGTGGATAGCTCTTAGAGGCCCTGCTCAGACCTCGCGATTATCTCGTCTTGAAGCCCTTTAGGCAAATTGACAAAGTAGTCGCTATAACCCGCGACCCTGACCATTAGATCCTGAAAGTCTTGCGGTCTCTTCTGAGCTTCGCGCAGCAACTCCGTACTTACCACATTGAACTGGACGTGATGGCCTCCAGCTGTGAAAAATGCCCTGATCAATTGGGCCATCTTCGCAATATTCTCTTCGGTGGTTAATAGATCGGGTGTGAGCTTTTGATTGAGCAAAGCACCGCCTGATTTGTCCCAATCAATTTTGGCGACAGATCTGAAAACAGCGGCTATCCCCTTCTTGTCTACTCCTTGCACGGGAGAAACTCCTTCAGAGACGGGTATGCCTGATTTTCTTCCATCGGGAGTTGCGCCGGTTACTTTGCCAAAGTACACGTGAGCAGTAGTGGGAAGGAACAGTGCCCTTCGAGAAGCTCTTCTTGTCGGAGTAGGGGGGAAACTTTCAATGACCTGAACACAGACATCCACTATTCTCTTTGCAATATCGTCTACATAATCGTCATCATTTCCGTACTTCGGAGTCTTGTTGACGAACGTTTGTTTCATCACATCATGACCTTCAAAGTCCTTTCTCAGGGCGAGAAGGACCTCTGATTGATCGAAGAGCTTCCTATCAAAGACATTATACTTTAGCGAAGCAAGAGAGTCCGCGAGCGTTCCCAGTCCAACAACCTGGATATAGCTGGTGTTGTATCTTGTCCCGCCGCTGTTATAGTCCTTCGCGTTCTTCACGCAATCGTCGATCCACAATGAAAGAAACGGCGCGGGCAGGTTTCTCGAGTACATTTCTTCAATGACATCGTTGCCTTCCGATTTGATGCGAATGAAATGCCTTAATTGCGCAACGAAGGCGGTCCAGAGAGCATCGTAGTTCTCAAAACCATCGCCGCCGGTCTCCAGCCCGATTCTCTTGCCAGAGCTAGGATCGACGCCATTGTTCAGCGCTATCTCTAGCATCTTTGGCAGATTCAAGTATCCGGTGAGTATGTACGCCTCTTTTCCGAAGGCGCCAGTCTCCACGCAACCGCTGACGCCGCATGCCCGGGAATCAGCAAGGCTCTTTCCCTCGCTCAGCATCTTCACCATCGCACCGTCGAAGTTGAAAAGTGGAGGCTCTCCGAATCCCGGAGCAACCACTCTGAGAGCTTTCCTGAGAAAGCGTTCCGGATTCTTACTGCTGAAGAGGACCGCAGCGTTGGGTTGCATCGTCTTCATCTCGTCAAGCACCTCCAGAATGAGGTAGGACAGTTCATTGACGGCATCAGAGCCATCTTCCTTCAAACCTCCAATATTGATCTTGGAGAAGTCATTGTATGTGAAACTCTCTTCGAGCGTGACACCAACTTTGGGAACCGACGGTTGGTTGTTGAACTTTAACCAGAACGATTCCAGGAGCTCCTTGGCCTTTTCCCCTGTCAGGATTTTTTGTTCAAGGTCTCTTCTGTAAAACGGATACAAGTGTTGATCAAGGCGGCCTGGAGTGAAGGAATCCCAGGGATTCAATTCATAGGTTATCCCAACGTGAACGAACCAGTAGTGCTGAAGAGCCTCCCAGAATGTCCTGGGTGCATGGGCGGGCACCCATGAGCAGATTTCAGCCATCTGCTCTAGTTCTCTCTTTCTTGAAGGGTCATCCTCTTCCTCGGCCAATTTTTGAAGCGCCTTGGCATAGCGATTTGCATATGTGATCATAGCTTCAGAGACGACGAGCATCGCCTCCAGCTCCTGTAGTTCATCGTAGTGAAGTGAAGAAGGGTGCAGTTCGCTTATCTTTGCACGAATCTCATCAATGAGGTCTAGTAACCCCATCCTGAAGATCCTCTCGCCACCAGCCGTGTGTCCCGGGGTTCTCTGCTCCATGAACTCCGTGAAGATTCCGGCCTCGTATGCTGCCTTCCACTCGGCGGGCAGCAGAGCAAACAACATGTCCCTCATGGCCTTGCCTTTCCAGCAGGGGATGACCATTTCTCTGTACAGGGCCAAGGTCTTCTCGTCCACTGCGTAGGGCATATTTTCTCTGGAATTGAGGATCTCAAGATCCTGCGGTGTGTGGAGGCAGATTTCCGGATAGGTAGGCACTTCGCCCGGACCCGTCCCTCTTATGCCGACAATGAGCTGTCCACTCTCTATTGGGACCGCGCAGTGCTCTAACAGATGCCTGAATGCAAACGCGCGTTGGAGAGCGATGGGTTTTCCTTTGATCTCGTCGCTAGAGTAGAAATCGGTTATCAGTTTTGCCCGCTCAGGAGAAACCCTGACGATATTGTGCACGCTTTCGTCTCTGAGTTTCCTGATTCGTTCATTGATAGGTCTGATAGAGTTCTTCCTTCTTACCAATTGCTCCTTTATTTCTTGACTTTCTTTCCCAGCATGATAAACTACGGACAAGTCTTACAGTATCGCGTGGTGAATTGGCTTACCCTCCTTATAAGCGTCCATCGGCTTCGCAGGTCTGTCGTTTGAGGTCATTTGGGTTGTCAAGGCCAACGTGAAACCGATGGTCTTGCCGGAGCCGCCCTTGAATGAGCTAAAGGAACCAACGACCAACCCCTCTACTCGGTTGACTTTTCGCAATAACTACCATCCTTGGATCAGTTATCGGTGACATCTTCCAGCGAAGCGATTGGCTTTAGTCCGAAGTGCCTCAGATTTGTGTCGCGAACGGCATTGTAAGGCTTTTCCGCGTCAGACCAATCTCGGGCAGAAGGACTGTGTGTTGCTCCAATTCTCAGTACAGGCGGGAGGGATTCCGACCGTCCTACTCCGAGATATGTGCGCACTCGGACTAATTAGAAACGAGATCGCGGCTACGGCGCCTTGTTCAGCCCCGCCGTTGCTCTGGTTCCCGCTGTGATATGGGCCTTGAAGAAGATGGAGCCACTCACCAGTCTCCCTGTCTCCCGACATCTCCGGAGACCGCTGGTGTGAAGTGCAATGATGCCAGCTATTGACAAAAGAGAACTGGAATTCGATTCCTTCATTCAATCGTAAGAAGTACCGCATTGCCGACTGAATTGCTTTCTTCAGATACGCCGAGCGTCAACAACGCAACCGAATCATCACGAGTTTGCCTGACCTCAGCAAGTACTTCGATTGCTTCGATATCTATTCCCAGTTTGCTCGTGACATCGGACATTGATTCGATTCGAATCACGTAATTGCGCCCATTCCTCTGGGCCGTGAAGTCGGACACGTCCGGATCAGTGTGCTCTCCACGATTCAGAGGTAAGATTCTTGAGAATCCGGCTGATTCGAGTAAGGGGAGAGAATGCCTCCTTTCCATCATGAGGCCTAGTTTCTTGTTTAGTCCAGCCAGTTCCTTCTTGTCAGTAGTCGCTCTTATCTTGCGGGCCAGTTCAGTTTCTTCGTCAGTCAGCCTGAAACTCCGCATCTTAAGCAAATGGGGACGCTCCCCCGCACTCCTGCGGCAGAGGAATTAAGCGCGCGCTTGTTGGCCTGGCAATCGGATATGTTATCAGGAAGCCATCGCTGCCAAAGCCCTAAAGCGATGAGGTGCACAACAAAGAAACGCACAATTATCAAGCTGAAGGAGACGCAGGCATCACTCTTCTCAGCGCCACTCAGGTAATGCCATGCTATTCGTGGTGGTCTTGCTAGAACTCCCAGTCGTGTGATCGAACCTCCAGCTTTGAACTGAGCTACGGTCAAATCGCCATAACGATTCGACGTTTGTGCGTGCGTGCGCTAGTCGTAATTCGCACCAATTTGCTTTGCCGCCCTCCAGTTATCGAAATCAGCTTGGGGAAACGGAGTCCAAATCTCGTCTGACTGGAAAGTCACTGGGCCCTCGCAGAAAGCGCGCGCGCAAAGCAGGCAGCATCTACCGTTCTAAGCGTCTTCTTTGGGGAGCCAGGGCAGGTTCAAAGGTGTCTGTACAGGTATGCTCGACTCACCCTCGAGAGAATTCAGAATGTCTCCGTACAATGCCCTATCACTCTTCTTCGCGGCCTTCGAGAGCTTCATGATTATCAGCTTCGGCGTGCTCGACCCGATGTGATTGAACTTTGGCTGCCTGTCGACGACGAGCTCTCCATCTTTGTCAAGACCTTCCGCCTCTATCCCATCGACCCTGATGGGAAGCTTCACATGAGGAAGAGTCTCCCGGGCGAGGTGTGTCACGAGGAGAAGGAGGCTGCTGCTCGTTGCTACCGCGTTCATTATCCCCGCCAAGATTCTGCCCGCTGCTCCGGGCTCGGTCAGGGCCTCGAACTCGTCCATGAGGACGAGCTTTCTCTGCCTGTCCGCGAAGACAGGGATGAGTGAGCTCAGGGCCTGCTCGAGGCTCCCTATCTTGCGCGTCACCCTCCTCCTGAACAGGTAGATTGGGATCGGGGCGACCTCGGCCCTTTCGCAGGGAACTGGCAGGCCGAGGAGCGTGAGGATATGAATCGAGGCGAGAGTCGTGAGGAGCGTCGTCTTACCCCCGCTGTTCGCTCCCGTGAGCATGACGACGTTCCTGTGCTTGGCCACTATCTTCGCCAACCTCGTCCTGCCCAGTGCGTAGCTGACGGGCTGGACCGCCCTACCTCCGCCTTCGAACTGATCCTTCATCAGAAAGAGGCTGCGGCCGTTGACGAAGGCAATACCCTCGCTTCCGATCGCAGGGATTGTAAGAGTGTACTTTTCCATCAGGGATGCCATCGCCAGTATCTGGTCGAGAGAGATTACTCTCTCAACCGCATCATCCACCACGGCCCAGTAATGCTTCAGAAACGACTCTGTCTTGGCAAGCTTGGCTGCCCTTTCCTCCTTCTGTCTTCCGTCCCATTTCTCGATGACCCTTCTCCTTCCAGTCCTCTCAAACTCGAAAGGAATCGAGAGCCCCTCAAGTGCTGCCCTTCTGACCTCGTTCTCCTCCTCTGCATTCATCCTAAGAGTGCTGACTGCGCCCTCGATCCGCTCTTCGACTATCCTCCTCGCCCTCTCTTTGTCAACACCTCCCTTCCGTAACTCTTCGTTGATCAGAATCTCCGCGTCGGATAGAACTGCCTCCGCATCCTGATCTTCCCTGCTTTCATGCTCCTCAAGCGTCTTCATTATGTTCTCCAGAACTTTCTTATCCGTGCTCTTGAAGAACGAGCTCAGCGTCCGAACTTCATCGAAGCTCGTAAGGATCGAATGGGCCGCCTTGATTATGCGCCTCCGTGACATGAAGTAATCCAGGGTGTCCGATTCCGTCCTCGAAGACGGTTTCTTTCCTCCAGAAGCCGCATCAAAGGAGATCTCCGCGAGCACCTTCCCCAGCTCATCTCGCTTTCCGCGCTGCTTCAGTTCCCTCAGAATGTCCGTTCCCATCAGGCATGCACTCAGCCTACTCCGGATCGTCTCCCTGTCAAGGGCTGGCGCAAGGAGCGAGAATCTGTTCTTAGCAAGCTTGGATGAGGCCTGCTCCGAAAAGAGCAAAAGTATGTCGCGGGCAAGCCTTCTCGCGTCCGGCGTCCTGAGAGCCTTCCTCTCCTGGACACCCGATGCCTTTTCGGTGTACGCGCGGATGAGCTGGTACGCCTTCCTCTTCTCCGTCGCAGCTATCTCGGCGAAACCGTCGATATCAGCAACCCTGGCTCTCCCCAGCAGATCCCGGACCTTCTCTTCGGAGAGGGTCTGGAGGTTGGTTCCGAGGCGAGCAGCAAGCTCGAGTAGATCGCCACGCTCCATCGTTGCCGCTGACGGCGATAGACCCGTAACTAACACTGGCTCATGCATGCGTCGGCTTCGCTTTATCCGTTTGTAGGAAAGACCGAAAGAGGTCATCACCCTCCATTACCGCCCGCCTCAGAAAGTCACGAGTCTACCCTAGTCTATCAGGGGTTATCGCGCGCGCTCTCTCACTGGGGTCACAAATCGACCATTAAGCAAGTACAGGATCAAAGTATCCCGTGACGGGGAAATCGTTTATTCCAGAGACTAAGCAAAGTAGCGGAACCATTAATCGGATTTGAGCGTTAATCCACAGGTAGATTGAGAACGAATCTATATCCAGACCTCGGATTCAACGTGTCAGACTGGCAAAATCTGTCGAACAAACCGATCCGCGGTAACTGATCCTCATCCCGTTCTCAGCTTCCCCGATGACGATTCCATCCAAGTAGTCGGGGAGCCCAACTAGTGTGCCAAACGCATGACAGGCAAGCGGGAAGATATGGAAGTCATGGGTCACGATCACGGACACTTCCTTCGGTGGACTAATTCTCGGATCAAGAATCTCTCGAAACACATGGGGGCTGTATTCGGCAATTGGCGTGAGACTGCCCTTCGTGTCTTCCGCCCCCTGCCACGCGTTCAACATCTCCTGATATCTACCGGACAATATCCATTCCTTGTATGCAGCATAATCAGAAATGGGCCCTCCTAGGCTGAGGCTCCCTAACCGGTGGACGGGCCGGCCCTTTTCCCTGACCCCTTCGGCTATGGCATTTGCTGTTTCAAGGCACCTTCTTTGGCCCCAACTGTAGACGTTCAACCGAGACGCATCGCCGTCATCCGCGAGCGATCTTCCAAGCTGCTGAGCATCTTTTTCTCCCGGGCTTTGTCCCTCTTTCATCTGCGAAGTCCACCTGTCCAGCCGAGTCGCAATGACGATCAGTACCAGAACCACGACCACTAAGCCCACATACAGGTAGATGTTGTTCGAGCCAGAGGTGGTTGAGGTCGAGGCCGTTGAGGTCGTGGAAGCGGTCGTGGTAGAAGACGTTGACGAGGAGGACGTTGAGCTGGTTGTGCGGGAGGCGGAGCCCGCGAAGTAGCCAAAAACAGCTATTGAAAGAAGCAGGAAGACGATGACAGCTACAGTCAGACCTCGCGAAGCCATCGCACCAAGCTACGCAGGAAGATGATTTGAAAGTGTGGTTTGGTTGTGTGGCAGAAGAATAGCGCGCGCGACCATCATTGCAGGGAATTGGGATTGTCAGGCTTCTGCCGCCTCTGATAGGCGCACCCGAACGCGCGCGCAGAAGGTCGGGTCGGTCGCCGTGAAAATCTCGGAGGAAGAGGCGAATTATCTGGAGGAGCCGCACGTTCCTCAGCTGGCAAGCGGGCACACCTAGACTGACGGGCACAGAAAGGAGTATTCAGGCGGGCTCCGGAAGCTCCTCTTCCTCGTTTCTCGCCTTGGATACCCTGTAGAACACGAACCCGAACAAGAACGCGGCGAGTATGGGGAGGAGGGCGAGC
>Ga0074046_10001101_pt1 | contig 24995 bp, 17 predicted proteins | sample BogForMeECP23OM3_FD_94441 | JGI IMG/M metagenome (GOLD analysis project Ga0074046, IMG submission 94441) | Bog forest soil microbial communities from Calvert Island, British Columbia, Canada - Bog Forest MetaG ECP23OM3 | ecosystem: Environmental > Terrestrial > Soil > Wetlands ...
AGTCTCGCCACGAAGCACGACGGCTGGCTCATTCATCCAACATTAATGCACCGACGTGCATTTCGCAGTGCATAATTACGGCCCACAGCCGAACCGTTCTGACACCATGTGGCGAAGAGTCTGGCAAGCACGCCCAGCGCGGCTTGGATGCGCATTGCCTTTCGAAGCATTCGTCGTATTTCTAATTGTCTTTGCTTCTATCGTGGTGGTTCCTCGCAATGCGCGTGCCCAGGAACCGCCGGCAAGCGACCCGCAAGCGCAGCAGCCGCCCAAACCGCCAGTTGGCGCAAATCCCTCGGGAGCGCAAACCACGACGCCTGCGAACCCCAGTCCCGACGACGCTCTCGACAATCCAGTGCTGAAACAGGCGGACGAAGAAGACATCGTCACCTACATTCAGTCGCATGTCACGCTTAGGTACAACCATAATGAGTTCGACGGAGGCGCTAGCGGCAACCGTGAACGTGTTGAGTGGTTTCAATCGTTCGGGCCATCGAAGCGATTCGCGGCTGGAATCGAGCTTCCATTCGTCCAATTTCATGGCAGCAATGGCGAGCCGAGCGGCAGCGAACTCGGCGATATCGAGCTGAAGTTCAGGGGAATGCTCGGCAAATGGGAAAAGTTCGAGCACGCTGCTGGCTTTGAAATTACAGTACCGTCAGCCAGCAATCATCAGGCCGGCGAGAACGAGACACTTATTAAGCTGGTGTGGGGATTTTCCGCACAGGTCACTCCGCACACCTTGCTGAGCGCAGACCTCGGATACAACAAGGCAGTGCAAACCAGCCACGGTCTCGCGGGCACCAACAATCTTGAGCCGGAGATCATCCTCGCCCAAGCCTTTGCCAAGCGTGTCGCCGGATATCTCGACTGGGACACCTATTATGACTTCAACGCCAGCGAATACGCGCAAGCCCTGAAAGTGGGACTTGAGTTCCAATTAGACCGCAAGGAAAAATGGGGCTTGTCGCCGTACTTTCAATTTCCACTGAATCACTTTACCCGGATCACGGAAATTAAGAATTCTGTCGGCATCGACCTGAGTTACAACTTCTAATGAATTGACTCATCGGAGATTCTGGCGCTGCGGCCTCGACCCCGCCACTGCGTCGGCTCCGTTTGTGACGACTCTGGTCGACGTCACCGGGCTCATCATTTACCTCAGCGTGGCCAAAGCGATTCTGACGGGCACACTCCTCGGAGTCCTTTTCCTAAGGATGATAATGATGGCTTTGGCGCACTGCGATTGCGTTCGGGAAAACGGTTGATGCTCGCTTGGCTTGCGAAGCGGCGCCTTACCTTTGATTAGCGGCGTGATTGTCGCTGGGCTCGTACTGTCTCTCGCGAGTTGCCCGGTGGCTGCTGCAACTTCGTTCCCTACGGAATGTACCATGCAACCGTCGCTACCGTGATTCGCCCAACGCGGATTCGGGCCAATGCTGGCACCAATTCGGCGGCGTTTGTGAACATACAGTTAAATGTTGCGTGACATTAAGCCCTGCGATTGACCGGTTGAGTTGCCTAAACTAGCATTCGCTTCAGCATTGACTTCACCTAATGGGCCAGCTTTTGGCGTGGACTCGTCCTCGTCTGCACAGACTGTGATATGGCTTATCGCCAGTGACAGTTCCACCCGATGACTGCGGCAGAGCCGTTCACGATGGGACGCTCGCAGCTTTCGCCCACAGGCGACTTCCATAGGCGGGTCGGTCGCCGGGCTTACGAAGACACGGCCCAAAACTCACGATAAAGAAGAGGAGATCATGAGCACGTTTGCCGCAGCTTCAATTGGCGATCACGGAGTTCTTAACGCTCGATTACCCGAGGACCTCTCCGGTGTTTGGATTGATCGCGACTTGAGCTGGCTGGACTTCAACGAACGGGTTCTGGCCGAGGCTCTCGACGAGCGGACTCCCCTGCTGGAAAGGGTAAAGTTCCTCGCAATCTTCAATTCGAACCTCGATGAATTCTTTATGAAGCGGGTGGCGGTGCTTCGGCAGGCGCAGAGCGAAGGACAGCGCGCGCTGTTCCAGCAACTGCGGGAGAAACTGCTGCCCATGCTCCTCGCTCAAGCTGACTCTTACCGCCAAACGGTGATTCCGGGTCTGGCCGACCATGGCATCCTGCTGCGCCGCTGGGATGAGCTGACACCGGGCCAACGCGAGGAAGCCAGTGTTTACTTCGATTCCAATGTCTCGGCCGCCCTCACCCCTCTGGTTATTGATCCCGAGCATCCGTTTCCTTTCCTCTCGAATTTATCCACGTCCCTCACTTTCCGGTTGCAAGACCCCGAACGTGCCGACCCAATGTATGCTCGCATGAAAGTTCCGGTGGTGCTGAAACACTGGGTGCCTTTGACTGCCGATCTGGGTCGGGGTCAAAAACTCTTTGCTCCGCTTTACGAAATCATTCGCGGCAACATTCACAAGCTCTACAACGGGATGTCGATAACTGCCATGACCGTGGTGCGCATCACCCGCGACGCAGAAGTGGAGATCGATGACGATTCTGCTGCCGGGATTCGCGAATTAGTCGAGGAACAGGTCCGGCAGCGTCGTTACGAACCGATAGTGCGCCTCGAGTTTGGTCCGGGCGCAGATCCGGCCATCAAGGAGATGTTGCGCGAACGCTTTGAGTTGTCTCCGGCGGACGTCTACGACATGCCGGAGGAGGTCGATTACACGACACTGTTCGAGATCGCCGGACTGCCGATTCCTGAGCTTCGCGATACCCCATGGACTCCTCTCCAGCCTCCTGCTCTTCAAGAGAGTCCAACCGCGATCTTCGCCAGTATCCAGGCAGGTGACGTGCTCGTTCATCATCCTTATGACAGTTTCGACGCCAGCGTCGAGCACTTCATCAGCACTGCGGCTGACGATCCGCAAACTGTCTCGATCAAGATGACGGCCTACCGCATCGGCGACGATACGCCCTTTGTGAAGTCTCTTATCCGGGCTGCCGAGCATGGAAAGCAGGTCGCCTGCGTGATGGAAATCAAGGCCCGCTTCGATGAAGAGCGTAATCTGCACTGGGCCGCTGAGCTGGAACGCGTCGGGGCGCACGTCACCTTCGGGGTTGCCGGACTCAAAACCCACGCCAAGACCGCCCTCGTGGTTCGCAAGGAAAGTGGCGGCCTGCGTTGTTACGTTCACATCGGTACCGGCAATTACCACGTTAAAACCGCCCGCCTCTACTCCGATGTGGGCTTGCTCACTTGTGACCCTCGGCTCACCCGCGATGTGGTCAACCTCTTCCACTACCTTACCGGCCACGCTCACGCTCCGGACTGTGAGTTGCTTCTGGTGGCGCCCTCGACCATGCGTCCGCGATTGCTCAAGCTGATCGAACGTGAGATCGAAAACAAGCGGGCCGGAAAACCGGCCCGAATCGTCGCCAAGATGAACCAGTTGGAAGACCCGGCCATAATTGAGGCGTTGTGCGAGGCCTCTGAGGCTGGCGTCCCGATTGACCTGATTATCCGCGGCTTCTGTTGCCTTCGTCCCGGCGTTTCTGGTAAAACCGAAACGGTTCGCGTCCGCTCGATCATAGGGCGCTTCCTCGAACACTCGCGAATCTTCCACTTTGCGAATGGCAAGGATCGTCCGGTCGATGGCGAGTTTTTCATCGGATCGGCGGATTGGATGTATCGCAACCTCTCCAAACGCATCGAGGTGGTGACTCCCGTGCTTGCCCCCGGCTCCAAGGTGAGACTTTGGGAGATCCTCGACATATGCCTGCGCGACCAGCGTCAGGCGTGGATTCTCGGGAACGACGGCACCTATTCGCAATTACCTCCCGACAAAGACTCGAAAGGGCCAGAGGGTGTCGGCACGCATCAGACGCTGATGAACCTGACGCGTAGCCGTGCGGGGGCATAGAGGGATTGTGCGGAGGGCAGGCATTGCAGGTCTACCCCAGACCGGTCACCGCACGGCACTTTTGCTCAGTTATTGACATGCTTTTAACGGAAGCGCAACGAATCGAGCCCTTGTCTTTCCTGTCTAATTTAGAATGTGAATCTCACGGAAAATTGCAAGACACGGGGAAGGCCGTTTGGGCTGATTTCCGTTAGGGTCCCGAAATTGCCCGGCCCCGAATTGGGTACCAGGTAGCAGGTCTGGTTGAGCGATGCTCCATCCCCACAGTTGGTTCCAATTGGGTTGTATTGCAACTGGTTGATCCCGTTCGCGTTCTGCACGTAGTAATTGGCGTGGTTCAACAAATTGAAGGCTTCCGCTTGTAATTGCAGTTGCTTGCCCTCGCCGATCGCAAAACTGCGTGTCAGAGAAACGTCAATCCTCTCCAGCCACGGGCCGTAGAAGGAATTCAGGCCGACCCCGGGCGTAGGGCCAGCGCCGTTAATTCCCGCCGCAGTGTTGGCGGTGTTTTGATTAAAAGCGGTGTCGTTCAGGTTGCCATTGGGCGCCATCACATACGTTGAACGACAAAGTCGAACTGGTGCAAGCGGGAGCCAGCAAAACCGCGTAGGGACGGCCGGACGAGAACTCCATGACACTGCTCAGCATCCAGTTCGAGAGCAGGGCGCGCCCGGTCGTCGAAGTGGTCAGTCTTTCCAGCCTGGGCTGATAGACGCCGGCAAATGTAATCCGATGCCGCTGGTCGAGCAGCGAAGGAGCATGGGTATTGCTGAAGTCGAACTGATTGTTGAAGTCCATCCCATTCATCATGATGTTCTTGGCCCAGGTGTAGGAAAATTGCAGCGCAACGCCGTGCGACATGGGGCGCTGCACCTGCACGAACAACGCGTTGTAATGGTTTTGCGCGGGGCTAATCAATGCGTTAATCTGGCCCAGGTTGGGGTTGATGCGGCCTTCGGTGAGCAGGCCGTTGTCCATGTTCGGCAGGACAACGGTCGGCCCGCTGCAGGGCGCTGTGGTTGCGCTCGGAGGGCAGACCACGTACGTCGTCGTGCCCTGCAACGGATTGAGGTTCAAGTCGTAAGCGCTACTGGAAAGCAAATGTACCCCGTGGGACCACATGGTGCCGATAGTTAGAGTGGTGTTATCGAAGATCTCGCGCTCAACCTGCAAGCTGGCCTGTAAGACATAGGGCACCCTGAATTGCGGTGAAACCAAAGAAATGTCCGGCGAAGCCTCGAACAATGGCGAGCTTGCGGGAAGGATATTCGGGAACGTTGGCAGCTGTTGGTTCGGCGGACCGCCGTTGTAACTGACGCCCACCTCAGACTGCTGTGACGGTAGACCATTTGAGATCACGGCGTTTCGGTAGTTCAGGCCATTCATATTGGTATAGAACTGGCCGAAACCGCCGCGCACCACGGTCTTGTCGTGTAATTGCCAGGCGAAACCGAAGCGCGGAGCCAAGCGCGAGTACTGGTTTGGATATTGCCCCGTTAGCGGGAACTCTGGATTTTCCTTCGGCTGCGGGTAAACCTGGAAGTCCCAGCGCAAACCCATTTCCAGCGTCAACCGCGGCAAGACGCGGAAGGCGTCCTGTACGTAGAATCCAAAGTACGGCACGGCGAAAGAAAACGTCGGGTTTCCCGAAGTTTGACTGAAGACGTTATATTGGCCGAGCGCAAACGCCTGCAGATTCGAATACTGATAACTGCCAAGAAACGACCCGAACTGGACGGCCGCGTTGGGGTCGGCGCCGCCGTCATTGTTGTCTGAGTCCCATGCGCGGGTCATGTCGAAACCGAATTGCAATGTGTGCTTGCCAATCACGTAATCGACCCGGTCGGAAAGGGAGTACTGTCTTTCAAAAACCCTTCCTACCGGCGTTGCCCAAAATAAAAGACGCCGGACTATCCAGAATTAACGTAGGAACTCCGGGGGCCAACCCGGTTGGAGTCGCGATCTGGTTGTCTTGCGAGGTCCCGGCGTGAAATTCGTTCATCAGGTTGGAGGAAAACGTGTGCGTCCATCCCAGGCTGGCTTGGTTGCCTTGTCTTGGTTTAGTGCCAAGATTGGAGTTCAGCGCATTCATCGTGTTTGACACTCGCTGGAGGTATACCGGATTGGTGGGATCAGGCGTGCTGTCGCTGCCCGGGACGGGCAACGGCCCGTTCGGCAGGGGCAGCACCGTACCCGGCGGAATACCAAAATTAGTACTTAAAAAATCAGGTAAGGTCGCCGGCGTTGTCGCTAACGCCGAGTTGACGACGGAAATCGGATTGTTCCGCAGTTGCTGCTCAATCCACGAAGAACCATAACCGGTTACGCAAGATCGGCCCGCCCACCTCGGCGCCGAATTGCTGCAAAGCATCCAGCGGTTTAGGCAGGCCATTGGCTTTGTCGATGGCGTCGTTGGCTCCCGTCGCGGAGTTCCGGTTGTAGTAGAACGCACTGCCGTGGAACGCGTTGCTACCGGATCGGGTCACTGCATTGACGAAGCCCGCTCCCCCTCCATAGATCGCCGAGTAAGGGGACACTGAGACTTGAAACTCCTGGATCGCGTCCTCGCCATAAAGGTAAGGGATGCGGTAACGGCCCAGGATGTCTGCGAAGTAGTTGCTTGTCGCATTGGATCCGTCAACCGTGAAGGCGTTGGCACCATTTCCATTGGCGTATCCCGAGTCTTCTCCGCCCTGTTGTCCGGCAAAGCTCACCAAGCCGGTGTCGCCGTCGTAGCTGGTGTTCGGCGCGAGCATCGCGAAATCGGTGTAACGTCGGCCGTTGAGCGGCAAGTCCTCAATAAACGAACGCTCCAGCACCACGCTGAAAGAGGATTCCGTCGGCCGCAGCAGTGGCGTCGTCCCGCTCACTGTAACCGCGTTCGCGCTAGCTCCCACCTGCAACTTGACGTCCTGCAACGTAGTGTTTCCTACCTGCACTCGCACCGAGACCTGGACATCGCGAAACCCTTTGAGAGTTGCCGTGACGGAATAGAGACCCGGCATGATCGCCGGAAACCGGTAAAGTCCCGCATGGTTTGTCTCGGTGGATTGATCCACGCCAGTCGCGAGGTTGCGCACAACAACCTTCGCTCCCGGCGCCACTGCTCCACTCTGGTCCGTGACCCTTCCGCCGAGCGCGCCCGTCAATACCGCGTTCTGAGCGATCAGCGACAGGCAGCTCGCCAAAACGAGCAAAATGCTGCACACGACCAGTCGACTGGCTACTGCAGGTGTTTTTCCACTCGATCGAATGACGGTTTTTCCGCTCACCTTAGCTCCGCCAGGGATTTCCACTGCCCAACCCTGCTGCACCCTAAACAGAGGAAACCAGAACTTGCGAAGAGAATAAGACCGCGGACAGGAACCAAGCTGAGATTTTGGGATGGCCACAAAAGATCGCGCTCGCCCAAATTCACATGAATACATGGCTACACTGCCAAAAGAAGGAAGTCCTTCCAGCCACATTTCGAACATAAAAGCACATACCACGGGCGCCCTTCCAGCACTGCAGATTCATGGGAACACCCCCAAGCTGATCTCGCTATGCCAAGTCGACAATGAATCAATTCGCAAAGAACGATCACCGACTGGAGAGTCTGGGCGCGGCAGGCGGCTGAGGCTCGTCCATTACTGCTACTAGGAAAACGCAATTCTCCTCCGCCCACGTGGGCAGGTGAGCGGAGGATTTCCTCTCGAAAGGCAAGGGAACATTGTGCTACCAAGCTTGCTTCGGCCCTGGTTGCAGTCGTCGTCAAGGTTCGACTCGCCACTTACCACCAATCTCACTGCTCCCGGCGCAAGGGCCTGGCCGACACGTGCACCACTGCAGGTTCAAGGGTTCGTACTGCCTGATGTTGTTCTCCCACGATTCATCCGCCGCCGGCGAGCGATCAGGCCCAATCCTGAACCTAGCAACAACAAGCTGGCGGGTTCAGGAACATTGCTGTAGATCACAAACGTATCGGAGTAGATTGGCGTAATGCCTGCCTGCAGAGTGATCGACACCGGACCGTGGGTTCCCTCCGGCCCTTCGGTCAGGGTGCCCAGCAGGGTCAGTCCCGTCACGTCAAACAGGTTCGGGGTGGAGTACAGAGTAGCGGTGTCGGCAAAGCCGTTGTTGGTTGGCAGAAACACCAGGTAGTCGCTGATAGTGGTTCCGTCGTTCTCATAGATGGCGACGTAGCCCGGGTTCCAATCAGCGCCGAACAGATTGGTCGCGCTAAGGGGTACATCCGTGTCGGGATTGGGTTCGAACAACGAGCAGATCTGGGTGATAGGGCTGTTGAGGGTACAGCCAGCCGTGCCGTTCGCGAAGGCAAACTGGGCTCCGCAGAGGACCATCGCCAACGTGCATGCGAAAACTGTGCATTTCATCACATTACCGTCCTTTCCCTGGCTGGCAAGCGGACGGAGTTCCCGAGCCGTGCGCAGCGTCTGGGTTGAGACGCGCGTTTCCTCAGGAATCCCGCCCCTGTGGAGTTAGTCTTCCTTCGAACCTGAGAGCACGCTGTGCCGCACCTGGGGCATCTTCGAGTTCGGCCCCTTAACGGACTTCCAGATGATCTCGTTCAGCTTGGCCGCCGGCGCACTATCCGGCAGGTCAAAGTTGATCTTTGCCGACTCGATCGCCAGCTGGTGCATGGGATTACCGCGCTTGGCCAAAGCCGCCCCGCCCTTCTGGCACATCAGGCTCTGCGCCGCCTTGACGGCGGTGAAAGGAGTGTTGTTCGACGGAACAGTGCTAAAAGGAGCAAGAATGGGCGGCGCCACCGCGTCGTACTGGGTCAGCGGCGGAATGCCCAGCAGCATCCCCATGGTTTTCAGTATGCTGTCGGTGTTGTAGAAGGTATTGTCGACGTAACCCTGCTTGACATAGGGGCTGATCACGTAAGCGGTGGAACGGTGCGAATCCACATGGTCGGGGCCGTCTTGCGAATCGTCCTCGATCACGAAGATCGCGGTGTGTTGCCAAATCGCGCTCTTGCTGATGGCTTCCACCACTTGACCGACTCCATAGTCGTTGTCAGCGACCTCGGCGCTGGGCGTGAAGTTACCCGTCGAGAGGCCCTGCGTGTGATCGTGCATCAAGCGGACCGTCATTAGCGCCGGAACCGAGTTGCCTGTCGGGTCTTTCGCCAGCATCAGGCCGAACTCCCGCTTCCATTCGGAATAGCGGCTGGGCATGCTGTAATGTCCATAGGTAGCGGTGCTGTAGGAACAGCCATAGCCCATCGGCGCGTCGCTGACGGCATAGGTGGCATCGTAGCGGCGGTAGTTGAAGTTGCTTACCCCACCCAGGTCCACCCCCGCCGGACGCAATCCAGCCGCCGCGGGATAGTTGTCGGGGATGACGCCCGTCACTCCGAAGGTGTAGAAGAAGCCGTAATTGCGGTAGGTCAGTCCGGCCTTCTGCACTGCGTCCCAGATGTGTCCGCCCCGGGGCCTCCGCAACATCGGAAATGGGCGGCAGTCCACCGGGGAAGGTGGGAGACAGGGTATTGCCGTAGGGGTCTGTTGCAGGGAACCCACCCGCGGGATAGCCGTTGTCCTGGCCCTCGAAGTTATAGTTCCGGCCCCGGTTGCTGTAGTTGTACGGCAGGTTCTTGATGACGTACTCGTTGGCCATCGAGCCCGTGCTCCAGGGCCAACCGTCGCCGCTGGCTTCGCCGGTGTCGTAGAAGTTGTCGAGCAGTACGAAGCGCTGCGCCAAGGCGTGCTGGCTCGGTGTAACGTTGTTGCCGAACAGCACGAGACTTGGATCGCCATTGCCCTGCGGCAAGTCGCCCAGCACCTGATCGTAGGTGCGATTCTCCTTGACGATGTAGATCACGTGGGTAATGCCGCCAGCAGCGAGGCCAATCGGATCGAGGCGGTGATCAATCTGGATGTTGACTTGATTGAATCCATTGTTGGCCAGGACCTGGCTGGTGTAAGTCGCCAACTGGCTGGCGCTGGGTACCGGGATAGCCTCCACCGTGCCAACGATGAGATTCAGGTTGTGGTAGGGGTTGTCGTTGAATTGCCACTGCACATAGCCGGGATTGGGATGCAGCGCCTGCACACCTTTTGCATTGGTCACCAGCAACCGTTTGCCATCAGGGCTGACGACCACGCCCGTGGGATACCAACCCACCGGGATAAATCCTTTCACCGCCAGGCTGTTGCCCTTCACATCGGCCACCGCGACGGCGTTCAAGTCGCCCATGGCAGCGTAGAGCGTGCTCCGCTCGGGAGACAGCCCCAGTGCAATGGGCGTCGCGCCGAAAAACGACGTTAGCCGGCGGAAGCGGAACAGCGTGGTGCTGACCACCGCATCGATGTTGGTCGAGATGGTGGAAACCGTGTCGCAATGCGCGTTGGCTACGTACAAGAGCGACTGTGCCTGGTTGAGCAGCAAACCGGTCGGATGCGAGCCGGTCACTTGCGGGCACGGCTGCGATGTCGGCAATGTCGGTGTTGTCGTCGTCGAGATTGTCGTTAGCAGTTTGGGACTCGCCGGAACACTGGTATCCAGCACGTAGATCGCGCCGTCGCGCTGGCTGGCAACATAAGTCTTGCTGCCGTCACTCAGGGTGGCAATGGCCAACGGGAAGTTTGGCGTGCCGTTCGGAGGGTAGTAGCTGCCGGAGAAGGCACAACGTCCCACCTCGGTGCCGCTAGCATTGTAGATAGCCACGCTTGAAGAAACCGCAAAGGTATCGGGATCGTTGTTGGCTACGTAAATGTAGCCATTCTTGTCCGTGGCCAGCCCGGAGGGGAAATCGGTGCTTTTTGTAGGGATCGAACCTGTTAGCGTAAGGGTTCCGGTGGAGGAGAGGCTCAATACGGCAATGGTCTGATTTTGGCCCTGCGCGGCGTAGAGCGTGTAGCTAGGGCCAGGAGCGAAGGCTAGGCCGTAGTCCAGGCCGTACGGGCTGTAGTTGTCGTTTGGGTTGCAAGCCGAAAGTCACTTGCGAGACGGTCGCCCCGGACCTCGTGTCGACCGAAGTCAAGTACTGATTTGAACCCCATGTCTGAGGTGATGGCATACTTGCCGTCCGGTGACAGAATGATGTTCATGGGCAGACTGCCGATTTCCGTGTTCGTGCCGGCTGGAGAGATTTTTCTGCCAATGAGAAGCTGGCTCTGCGCCAGCAATATGCTGGATGCAAGCATCAATGACAAGGCGGCGTGCCCCTCGAAGGGTTAGGTGATTGTGAGTTTTCCGCTCGAAGGAAGGAAGGAAGAGCAATTGGCGCCGCGGTGTCATGCGCACATTAATTCTCCGCATGAGAGAGATGAACATTGTGCTAAGTGTCACTCATCAGCTGGTCATCTAAGTCGGGTGTGATTGGCCCTCCCAATCAGTTAGAACGACACACGGCTTGACCAGCGATCCAGTGAGAGCGTTTGCACACAAGTTTGGCCAAAACGGCTGGGCGCAAGAAAGAGGGAGCATCCTGCGGGTTTCAACGCAGGATAGCAATTGTCTTCGGTCTTTCTCGACAGGGATCATCGCGCTCCGATTCAGCCCACCTAGCTGTAACGCGGGCCTGACAACTCCGCCCACCTGTTTTGGTGAGCGGAGGCACAGCCATCGGATGAACGGCGGCGTTGTTATTCGCCGTCGCCATCGCGCTGAACTGGCGTAGGACTATTCACCAGCTTCAGTGCCGCTGCATACAGTTCGGCCTGCTCCTTCTGGTATGACTTCGCATTCAGCCGGCCTTGTTTGGCCGCCTTTTTGTGCAGATCATCGGCCGCCATGGAGAGGCGCCCCAGGGTCCCCAACCGAATGCTGTCGCGATCCGGAGCCGACGTATCCAACTGCGACACGAGCGACCAGATCTTCACACCTTCCGGCGTCGGAGTGTAATTGATTTTGAAGTTGAACTTAACGTGCGATGCTGGAATGCCGTTGTAGGTGGTCTGGAACATGTCGCGCAGGTCGGTGGCCAGCAGGTCGCCGAGGTTGTTGGGCGGCAGGCCAAGCAGCAACTCCTCGGTTTTCACGATCGAAGCGGTCGAGTAGTGCTTTTTGGCGAGGTATCCGGGCTTAGCGAACGGGCTAACCACAATCATCGGCGTGCGGTGCGGGTGGATGTGGTCGAGCGTGGACTGCGCGTCGTCATACGTCATGAAGATGGCAGCGCCCGTCCTGGTGGTGCTGTTGTAGTAGATGGGGCTGTTCATGATGTGCTGGACGATCATGCCGATTGCAACATCTCCGTCGGCCACCTGCTGCACGTTGCTCGCGCTGTTGCCATACGAGTTCGAGCCGGACTGGATGACAGCGCTCGCGTTGGGAGCCTGCACGCCGCCGGTGTGATCGTTCGGCACGTAGATATAAAGGAACTGAGGCAGCGTTCCGTTTTTCACCATGCGGTCGAAGTCCTGCATGAACTCCAGGGCCCGCCGCTGGTCCGAGATGTTGAAGTTATATCCCGGATAGTTGTGGTCAAGGTGGGGCTCACCACTGCTGTTGGTCTGTCCGAGAATCGCCAGAATCGGAAGGTTCATGAAGTACGACTGCCCCAAACCGGAGGTAGCCGACGTCACGTCACCCGCATTCACAAGTGGGCCGGTGATGTTGAACAGATCGGATTGCAGTTGAGGATATCCGACTAGTCCGCTGGGTGGGTCGTTCAAGGTCGTTGGGGTGCTGGTTCCAGTGTCCGTACCTTCGATACGGATCAGCTCGCCATAGTCCTTGAACGAGACGCCGTTGCGGGCGGCGTTATTGAAGATGTATCCGGTCTCCGGATAGTCTTCCGGCTCAAAGTTCTTATTCACCAGCAGCCCGCGTCCGGATTTCACGAGTAGAGTCTTCTCGGTGTAATCGCTCGCAGTCCCGGAGGAGCAGAACTGGTGTCCGGCATCGCTCTCTTCCGATAGCGAATAGTAATTCACAGCAGTCGCGAACGTCTGTGCCAGCGACTGCGTACTAAGCGACACTCCGGTGTACTGTCCGTTCTGGTAGTAGCTGCCGTCCGGATTGTTGTAGTACAGGCCGGAGAAATAGCCGAAGTGAGCGCCCAGGTTCCCGAGCATGGAGTCGAACGTCTTGTTCTCCTGCTCGATGAAGATCACATGCCTGATCGTAGAGGACGCTGCGCCGCCGATGGGCACGGGCGAAGCGGGATAGGACTTCTGTACCTTATAGTTGTTGCTGGCGACGGTGATGTTGTTGGGAGAAGTCTTGGTCAGGTCTATCTTTTGCGCCGTACCAAAGATATAGTTGCTGTCAGTGGAGAGCGTCGATACGACGCCAGTCGGCGGAGGCGCGCCTGGCGGCCGCTTGTTCACGTCCGTGTTGGGGTTAATGTCCGGGCCGATTCCCTTGGCGTTGAGAACGTATAGAGAGTTTCCACCGCTGCTGACCACCAGCCCAGTTGGATACCAGCCGGTGGGGATTCGGCCCACGAAGCTGGGTGACAGCGGGTTAGTCGTATCCAGCACTGCCACCGAGTTGATGCCCGCCTCTGCGACATACACCTTCGTTCCGTTGGGTGAAACCGCGATCGCATTCGGGTAGGTGCCGTGGATCTCGTGATCCAATCCGCTCACTGATGGGAACAGGGAGAGATCGATCTGACCTTTCTTGTTGCCCTGCAGATCAACGATGGCCACGGCGTCGCTATTGGTCTTGGTCACGTACAGCAGTTCCTGGCCATTGCCTCGGACGATGACGTTGGCCGATGGATGTGTGTCGCCGATGTTGAGGTTGGCATCCAGCACATGTCCCAAGTAGGTCGAGCCCAGCAGCGTCAGAGTAGTTGGGTTGCCGTTGGTCTGGGTGAGCACCGAGACCGAAGAGGTCTGAGGATTCGGGCCCGAGGTGCTGGTCACCGGCACAAAGAAGCCCTGCGGGGTGTTGGCGCCCGTCGTGCCCAGGCTGGAAATGTTGCCGCTGGTGTAGGTAGGGTTGGCAAACTTGTATTCGGTGACGCCCCAGTTGGAAACCAGCACGGTGTTACCGTCTTGGCTGACCGACACCGCATAGGGGAAGAAGCCTACCGAAAGCTGGTTTACCACCGTCTCCGAGGTGGTGTCGATGACCGCGAGGCTGTTGTCGCCATTGCAAGCCACGTACAGGTACTTTCCATCGGGGCTCAGAGCGGAACCGGCGGGGAAGGTGATTTTAGCGCCCCCTGTGCTGAAGCCGGAGGGGCTAGGTCCCGTGAAACCCTGGGCGGAGTAGTTCGACACATACCCCGCCGCCGAGGGCAGGATCGGACTAATGGTGATGGCGCTGTTATAGCTAATCGCGCCCGCCGTGGTTACGCTGAACAGCTTGATATTATTGTCGCCGCCACCCGAGACCCACAAGGTGTAAGGCCCACTGCCCGTGGCCTGCATGCCGACGAAATATTTTTGGCCTGACACGGTGAGCTGGGACAGAACCGTCATCGTGCTCGCATCGAGCACCGTCAGTGAGTAGCCGCCCGAGTTGATGGAATTGACGAAGGACGGAAGGCCCCCTTCGCGCTCGTCATTGTTGCTGGTGATCAGGTACTTGCCATCTGGCGTCAGTACCGCACCGAGCGGGTTCATCCCGATTTGCGCGCTAATTCCAGCCGGCGAAACCTTGCTCCCATTCGGAACAACTCCTGCGAAGTATTGGTTGAAGAATTTGTCGGGGCCGGTGAATAGTTCGGCGCCAGCGTAATAACCCGACTCGGAGGTTCCGTACACCGAGGAGGTCACGAGGCCCCAGTTGGTCTTGTCCCACTGCGCAACTGCCGGGGACGCGGTAATAGCCATGAACAACAGGCAAATTGCGAGAAGCGAGTTCATTGCCTTGAACGAGAAACGCGAATTCATCGAAGTCCTCCTCGAGCCGGCCACGCGCCGGCGGGAACATAAGACTTGAGTCGTTGACTGGCGTAGCTCCGGAAAGCGAAGAGAACATCATGGTCCGGCGCCTGCACCCAGTCACATTTGGCCCCGCAATTAGCACTTGCGCTAAAGGCCGGCGCGCCACCTCCGGCCAAGGACTCCCAAAACTCCACTCGCCAGCAGCACCAAGCTGTATGGCTCAGGAACTGCCACTCCGCCGAGTGTCGCGCTGCCGCCGCTGATGAACCACTCGGCTCCCCCATTCGACGGAACTGTATCGGCGAGTATGATCTCCAGTTGATATATGCCGCCGTGGATGGGGCTGAAGTTTGTGGTGGGCACGGTAAACGTCTGGATGCTTGCGCAGAAGCCGCAGTCGGAAACCAGGAAATTGGCGACGTTCACGCCGTTCACATAAATGTCGTTTTCGTAGTTCGCGCCGGGATTGTTGCCAAAGTAGTTGACGAGTTGCAGGGTCAGGGCCAAAGAATTGACGGTAGGCTGAGCGGTGAAAAATGTTTCGCTGACGGAGTCGCCCGCCGTGTACAGCGGTGCCGACTGATCTCCATTGGCGCCCATCAGTCCGCTGCCATTGCCCGCGGTGGAGTAGAGGGTATTGGAGCTGGGGAAAGTGACGGTTGCGTCGGCAAGTGCGATTCCCGTGCTGAGGACGCAAACCACCGCGGCCAAAGCAATTGATGCTATGGATCGCTTTGTCATGTAATTCTCCTCTCGGCGACTCTGCTTGTGCCGGAGGTGGCCGAGGAGCCTGCACAAGCCCGTCGCTGGCCAAAGGTGTGACTGCCGAAGCGCTGACTCGGGCGTAAAGTGTCCGACTCGCGCCTACGTTTGCATGCCAGTTATGCCCAGACGGTGGCGGGACTATTGAGGGATTCTGCCCCGACAACATGAAAGGCTCATGAAAGTTGCTTCAATTGAATCTGAAATTCTTGTGAATATCGCCGACGGGGCGGTGCAATGCAGTTCGGCGGTGGGTCCTAAACCCAGCGGTCGATTCTCGACCCTGGCACCGGAGTATCTCCCGATGGCCCGCGAGTATTACGTGAAAGATCATCATCATCACTAGAGCACACTTCTAGGACAGGAAGGATGATCGAAAATCTTTGGCTTTGCCTTTAACCACGAAGGTGGCGTCTTTCATGTCCATCAGAGCGGCATCGACGAGCCGGAGGTTGCGAAGTATGGGCCTGATCTTTTCAACGTCCGGCCGAACCTGTTCCATCTAGCCAAAGCGAGACCGGCTGCTCAAATAGGCCGAAAGCAGAGACAGACGGACGAGTGTCTGAGAATCAGTTAAAAATAATGCGTTTTCTGGGTTGCCAGAACTGCACGGGCGTTCAATTTAGAGAGTCAGGCATGGGTCGTCAGGGTTGACCGGTCTTGATGTAAAGCCATCCGGTCCCGGCAGATGCTGACGGCACACCGTTGTATCTCCGAGGCTGGCAGCGCTGCTCCGTCAATGATTTTCACTTGTTGCAACAGAGAATTCGACCGCGGAAATGGAATCATAATTGCTTACAGCGCTATAAAATAAAATGCCACACTCATCCCCGGCCCTTGAAAGATGTTCTGTTTGTATGCATAATTTTCTCGGGAGCCGGAGAAGGAGATTCCTAATCTCCCTTTGTTCGTGAGCACGTTTGGCAATCCTTGCTGCGTGAACGAGCGTTTATTGTGCGAGTTTGCCCAAACTTCGCGCCCTTGTTCGCTACCCACTCTTGGTTTGCGCAAGCTGCAAATCAGCTTCAGAAACTCAATCCAAAACACGCTGAAGAGCTTAAAACTGTTGCGTTTTGCAACAAATTGGAGAACTGCCCATGTCTGTAACTCGCGTTGATTTTCCTCTCGACAAATTGACTCGGTCGAGAACCGAGGAAGAGATTCAGCAGAGCCTTGCGCGCGAGCGCGCGCGACTGGCGAGCATGATGGGACTCGACAGCGGGCCTGTCCGCCACTTCCAGCGTCCTGTTGAGCGGCCCTTCACCCCCGATGAGCGAGGCAAGGTTACCATTCTCTTTGGCGGCCTGACGTGGAAGCATGAGCGGGTCATCCAGGCGGTGTTTGAAGGATGCGGCTATCGCTGCGAAGTCATGCAGGTGCCGGATGTCGAGGGCTTCCAGTTGGGCAAGGAATACGGCAACAACGGGCAGTGCAATCCCACCTATTTCACGGTGGGCAATCTAGTGAAGCATCTGCAGACCCTCGAGTCCCGCGGTCTCACCAAGCAGGAGATCATCAATAACTACATCTTCTTCACCGCCGGTTCTTGTGGGCCGTGTCGCTTCGGAATGTATGAATCCGAGTATCGCCTCGCCCTGCAGAACGCGGGTTTCGACGGCTTCCGCGTGCTGCTCTTCCAGCAGAACGACGGCGTGAAGGCTGCGTCGGGCGAGGCCGGACTGAAGTTCACCGTCGACTTTGGCATGGGCATGTTCAATGCCCTCAACCTCGGCGACATCATGAATGAGATGATCTATCGCATCCGCCCCTATGAAGTCGAGAAGGGCAAGACTGACCGCGTCTTTCACGAGTCGATCGATACGCTCTGCACCATGCTGCGCGAGCGCAAGCCTTTCGAGGACCACGAAGATCTGCCGCAGTGGATGTCGAAGCGCATCAAGGCCCATAAAGGTGCGAAGTGGGAAGTGGTTGTCAACTCGCTGTTGAAAGTTCGCGAGCAACTCTACGGAAACCCTTACACAGATGCCTTGCAGGCTGTGCATGACCAGATCGGCACCATCGAAGTTGACCGCCTCCGGGTGAAGCCCGTCGTGAAGATCATTGGCGAGTTCTGGGCCCAGATCACCGAAGGCGATGGCAACTTCCACATGTTCGAATTTCTGGAGCGCGAAGGCGCGCAGGTGCTCGTCGAGCCCATCGGCACCTGGGTGATGTACATGCTGTACCAGGTTAAGGCGCGTGCCGCCGCCCGCCGTTCGCTCGATGCTCCGTACAAGAAGGTCAAGCCATGGGAGACGCACAAGCTCGCGATGAACGAACTCAAGTTCCGCCAGAAGCAGTGGATGATCGGCGTTGGCGAACGCGTCTATGCGCGGCAGTACCATCGCGTCGTCGAAGCGCTCGGCAACATCGCGCATCACCTGATCGACCAGAAGGAAATGGCGGACCTCGCGAATCCTTTCTACAACGAGTTCGCCCGCGGCGGGGAAGGTCACCTGGAGGTCGGCAAGAACGTGTATTACACCAAGCACCGTCTCTGCCACATGGTGCTGGCGCTCAAGCCGTTTGGATGCATGCCCTCGTCGCAGTCTGACGGCGTCCAGTCGGCCGTCGCCAATCATTTCAAGGAAATGATCTTCCTGCCCATCGAAACCTCAGGCGAGGGTGAGATCAACGCCCATAGCCGCGTGCAGATGGCGCTTGGCGAGGCGAAGGTCAAAGCCCGCATGGAGTTCGAGCAGGTGCTGGCGTCCACTGGGAAGCGCCTCGATGACATCAAAGATTACGTCGCGGAACATCCGGAGTTGCGCAGCCTGTATTATCCGGTGCCGCATCGTGAAGGTGTCACCGGCATCGCTGCCAACTTTGTGCTTCACGTGAGCGATTTGATGAATGGCAAGGCGCGGTCGAAACGATTGCCCGCTCCCTCTTCCCGCAAGTTGGCGGTCGCAGCCGCATAAGCAATTCACTGCCGCTGATCCGTGGATGGCCGGCGGCGAGAAAGGACGTTGGAAAAATGCCCGAAGTCGAGGTGCCGAGAGTCAGCGAAGCTGCTCCGAGTTACCGCCTTGATGTTCAATTGCACGAGCTGCTGATGAAGCCGCCCGATGCGCCCAGGCTGTTGCCGCCACCACCCAACGGGAAGCTGCAGACGCTGCCGGAGCCGGTGTTTCCCCAGTACCCGGAGCTGATGAGTGCGCGCGACGAGGATTACTTTCCCGTGAATGGCCACCGGCGCACCTACAAAGCAAAGCACATTTACCGCGCCGCCAAAGGATGGGCGTTCCCGTTCTTCCGATCGCGGATTATGCCGGGAGAGTTCCACCCGATCATTGCGTACCTGTTCAACGAGTGGAAGTGCAATCTCGACTGCCACTACTGTTGGGCCTTCGACAACAGTGTGCGTGGTATGACGGAAGACACGGCCAAGCGCTCCATCGACTGGCTGCACGACACCGGCTGCAGGGTGCTGGCATTGATGGGCGGGGAACCACTGCTGCGGCCGGACTTCGCCCACAAGATCATCTACTACGCCGCCAAGAAAGACTTTTGGATTTACCTGCCCACCAACGGCCGCCTGCTGAGGACGGATGTGATCGATAAGGTCGCTGACGCGGGCGTGGCGACGGTGAATCTTGCGGTCGATGCCTGGGACTTGAAGCCCGGGTTGCCGAAGGCCATGGTGCCGATCCGCTCGCAATTCGACTACCTGGTAAAGAAGCAGTACAAGTATGGCTATTCGGTGTTTCTGAATATCAACATTTGTCACAACAACATGGAGGACGTTCGCCAACTGACCGAACTCGCGCATGACAGCGGCATCGCCACCGACTACCACATCTGCGAGTCGCCGATGACGGAGCAGCCGCACTTCAAGCACTTGTACTCGAACCCGACGTTCATCCGCGAGGAAGATCATCCGCTGGTCGCCGAACTGGTGGACTGGCTCATCGAGAAGCAGAAATCCGGATATGACATGGTGAACTCGGTGGAGCGCCTGGCGCAAATGAAGAGCTTCATCCATGGTGAGCTGGACGATTGGAACTGCCGCGCGGGCCACAACTCGCTGATCGTCCGCGTAGACGGCACGCTGGCGCCGTGCTTCCCGATGTATTCGGCTGGGTACGACTGGGGCACCATCGAAAACCAAAAGTTTGAAACGAAGCAGTTGAAGGAAATGAAGAAAGAGTGCCAGAAAAACTGCTTCTCAACCCTGAACCACATTCTCGCCTTTTGCTATAACGATCGCCGGGTAATTCACTGGCTGTTCAAACAAGCCAGACATGGATTCCGGTGGGTCGACGGCAACTTTGGCGACTGAACGCTCGCATCCTTTAGGAGGAGTAGTGGATTCGCACCATCATCACGGATCCTGCACTACGGGTGAGCAGAAGATCGACGTCCAGCTGACCACCCTGCAGAGTTCCGCACCCACGGAAGACTCGCTTCCCGCACGCATCATGGCAAAATCGCGCGAAGTGTCCGCGCAATCGGGGCGAAAAGCGGCGTACTCGGTTGGCATGGATGTCGGTTCCACAACCGTAAAGGCCGTCATCGTCGATGTCGAGACCGATCAGATTATCTGGAGTGACTACCAGCGGCACGAGACCAAGCAGCCGGAAAAGACGCTGGAATTCCTGAAGCGCATGCAGGACGAAGCCGGCATTGCTCCGCACAACTGCCGCATCTTCATCACCGGATCGGGCGGTGGCGCGCTGGCCAACCTGGTCGGCGCGAAGTTCGTTCAGGAAGTCACAGCGGTGTCGCTGGCAGTCGAGAAGCTACATCCAGAGGTGAACTCGGTCATCGAGCTCGGGGGGCAGGATGCGAAGATCATCGTCTTCAAGGAGGACGAAAACACCGGACGTAAGAAGAAGATCCCCTCGATGAACGACAAGTGCGCCGGAGGCACCGGCGCCGTGATCGACAAGATCAATGCCAAGCTGAAAATTCCTACCGAAGATCTCGGCAATCAGGGATATACAGGCATCAAACTGCATCCGGTCGCAGGAAAATGCGGTGTCTTCGCGGAAACCGACATCAACGGCCTGCAGAAGCAGGGCATCCCTCCCGACCAGTTGATGGCCTCCCTCTTCGATGCCATCGTGCTGCAAAATCTGACCGTCCTCACCCGAGGCCACACGCTGCGTCCCCACGTTCTTCTGCTCGGCGGCCCAAACAGCTTTATTCGCGGCATGAAGGAAGCCTGGCAACAGAACATTCCCAAGATGTGGGAAGAGCGGAAAGTTGAAATTCCTGAAGGCACAAGGCCCGAAGACCTCATCAAAGTGCCGGAGAACGCGCAGTACTTCGCCGCTATCGGAGCAGTCGAGTTTGGCAAGGACGAAGATCCTGACGTCGGCATCTACATGGGGACCGAGTGCCTTGAGGACTATATCTCGGTCGGTCGCCAGGCCGAGAAGGCGAAGTCGGGCAGCGCGGGCCTGAGCGCATCGGACGAAGAACTGTCCCAGTTCAAGCAGCAATACACAATTCCGAAATTCATTGGAGCAAAGTTTACGAGTGGCGGATCGGTTCAGGGCTTCATCGGCATCGATGGCGGCTCAACTTCGACCAAGGCCGTTCTGCTCTCGCCGTCCGGCGACGTCCTGTGTAAGGCCTATCAACTTTCCAACGGCAACCCGATCCAGGACACCATCGACATGTTCGCGGCCATTCGCGAGCAGGTCGAGTCCCAGGGCGCAAGTCTCGATGTTCTTGGCGTGGGCACCACGGGTTATGCAAAAGACGTTTTGAAGGATGTACTGAAGGCCGACGTAGCACTCGTAGAGACGGTGGCGCACACCGAATCGGCGATGAAGTTTTACAAGAACCCGCACGTCATCGTGGACGTAGGCGGGCAGGACATCAAGCTCATCGTACTGAAGGACGGCCGCGTAAAGGATTTCAAGCTCAACACGCAGTGCTCGGCCGGAAATGGATACTTCCTGCAAGGCACGGCGGAAGCACTAGGGTACAAAGTCGAGCAGTATGCCGACATAGCCTTTGCCGCACAGACCATGCCGCTGTTCGGCTACGGATGCGCGGTATTCATGCAGTCCGACATCGTCAACTTTCAGCGCCAGGGCTGGCGCGGCGAGGAGATCCTCGCTGGACTGGCCGCGGTCCTGCCGAAGAACATCTTCCTGTACGTGGCGGGCATTCCGAACCTGGCGAAATTGGGCTCGCGGTTCATCCTGCAGGGCGGAACCCAGAAAAACCTCGCGGCGGTGAAGTCGGAGGTCGATTTCATCCGCTCGCACTTTCATGGCGGCGATCAGGAACCCGAAGTCATCGTCCACGAGCATTGCGGAGAGTCGGGTGCAATCGGTGCCGCCGTCGAGGCTCTGCGCCTTTACAGGAATGGGCATCGCACGTCCTTCATCGGTCTCGATGCCATCCAGAAAATTGGCTACCGAACGACCCGCAACGAAGACACCCGCTGTTACTTCTGCAAGAACAATTGCCTGCGTACGTTCATCGACGTCAGCGTGGGGGAAATCGACAGTTCTTCGCCGCTGCCGGTATTCAAATCAAAGGTCCCACTGCAGGCGGGCGAGCGCCGGCTCATCATCTCGACCTGTGAGAAAGGGCAGGTCGAGGACGTTAACGCCATGCGCGGCATCAAGGCCGGCCTCGACGCCGTGAAGAACGCCAACCCGAATTTTGTGGATATCGCCGCGCGCGAAGTGTGGCGCTCGCGCAACCCCAAGAATGTCGCTGATCCGCTTCCCGCCCGGGCATGGACCTCGGCTGCCAAGCAGCGCATCGCTCTGATGAAGGGCCGGGCGACGCACCGCGTGGGCATGCCCCGCGTGCTGAACATGTATCTTTACGCTCCGATGTTCAGCGCTTATCTCGAAAGCCTGGGAGTGCAGCCTGAGAACATCATTTACTCCGACTTCACCACCCAGGAGCTATATCGCACGGGAGCAGGCCGCGGCGCCATCGATCCCTGTTTCCCATCGAAAATCGGGATCCCGCATGTCTATAACCTGATTTTCCAGAAGCACGCCAAGAAGCCGCTCGATACGATCTTCTTCCCCATGATCGACACGCTGCATCAGCCGCTGAAGAATTGCAATGGCAGCAACGCGTGTCCCACGGTGACGGCGACACCTAATGCCGTTAAAGCCGCGTTTACCAAAGAGAGCGACGTCTTCAAGGAGAACGGCATTGAGTATCTCGACCCCATTCTCAACGTCCACGACCCGAAGATGTTCGGGCTGCAGATGTTCCAGGCTTGGGCGCCAATTCTCGGCGTCTCGGAAGACGAAAACGAGCGGGCAGTCGAAGTAGCCTACAAAGCACAAGAAGACTTCGACCGTAGCATGCGCCGGGGTTCGCGCGAAGTGCTCGACGCCCTGGAGCGCGAAAACCGTCTCGGCATCGTCATGCTGGGCCGCATCTACCACCACGACCCGGGCCTTAATCACGAAATCATGGAAGAGTTCCAGAAACTCGGATACCCGGTGTTTTCGCAGAGTTTCCTGCCCAACGACGAAGACCTGCTCGATCGCCTATTCGGCGAGGAGGTTCGTTCCGGCGCAATCACGCACGCCCTGGATATTCGTGACGTTTGGAAGAATGCCTATTCCGCCAGTACCAACCAGAAGATCTGGGCGGCGAAATTTACGGCCCGGCATCCGAACCTGGTCGCGCTCGAGATCAGCAATTTCAAGTGCGGTCACGACGCGCCCATCTACAGTGTGATCGAAAGTATTATCGAGAATTCTGGCACGCCGTACTTCTCCTTCAAGGACCTCGACGAAAACAAACCCACCGGCTCGATCAAGATTCGTGTCGAGACGATTGACTACTTCCTGAAACGCTATCAAGAAGACCTATTGAAGAAAGCCGAAGCCGCCAGGGAACTGGAACGTCAACTGGCGGAGTACGAGTGCTCGCTGCGGATGGGGTTGACGCTCCCTTCGAGTGAGCAGGAAGAAGATGTGGTAACTCCATTTCCGCATAGCGCAACTGGATCGCAGGTTGCGTCCGCTGCGGGTGACGATTAGGCGCAGAACTTTGTGTGTTGTTTCGAACTGGGACCCGACCGATGCCATTGACCACCGATACCAAGAAAGTGATGTTCGAAATCTATCGTGACGTTTCACTCAGCGGGCAGTACAAAGTCGTATATTTCACCGAATTGGGTGAACACGACAAGGAAACGGAAATTGCCGATGCCATGCGCGGCGAGCACGTCTTCGACGGCTTTCTGCTGCACCGCGAACGCAACCAGGCCAAACAGGCAATGGAACAGATTCTCGACCGTTTGAATCGCGGCGAGTCGATGGATCAAGCTATGATCGAACAGATGTTGCAGCCTTTTCTTGCCTGACCAACTCAAGTGTGAGCCTCACGGCTTATGGTCACAAGTCCTCGGACGTCGCCAAGCCGCATTTCTGTGCTGCGCCAAGTTCAGCGCTAAGCTGTGGTCTGAATTAATGCGTCGCACCCTCCGAGGGATTTCATGGGGTCGCTTGGTTTCCCCGTCACATAGCTTCGATTTTGTAGACGGCGCTGCACTCTTCCCCAGCGAAGAAGTGCGGTATTTATGCGAGTCGGAACCGTCTCCGTTCGACGAAAACACAAAGGGTATGTTGAGCCTCGTGGCGTAGTTGACGGCTTGCTGCATCCCGTCGCCGACGCTGTGGTTATTGTCCTTGGCCGCGATAATCGCGGTACGAATATCGGCCTTGTAATAGAGGATGTAATCCGCACGTTTGGCTTTGCCGCGAGATACGAGCTTGCCGCGAACAATGATCCGCCTCTTGGTGAAGGCGACCTCCTCGCGAACCCGCATCATTCCATCCAGCCCGCGCGTTTCACGGCGGGGCCTATGAACTTGGAGCAGATGTCTCGTTTGCTGAGGTCTTTCTTGTTCATCTGGTTATCTGTTAATTTCCTGTTCAAGCGCAGCCAATGTTCCCATGATCGTGTCGAATGAAGGCGGCTCGCCAAAGGTCATCATGCCCATATTCCGGTAGTCCCTGTCCAACGCCGCAATACGCGTCTCCGGCGGTAGAAATTCCTGTATCCGTTCGGAGGGATTAACCACGGAGGCACGGAGGACACGGAGATTTTTGGGTTTCGGCTTCACCGTGACCCCTATGTCGCACTGATAAATTCTGTCAGGTGATCAGCTCTCAATGTCAGATAAATGCGGTTACACAAAATCCTAGTCTGCTCTAGACTAATATTCACCGTCTCCTTGGTCGAGGGCGATACGATCAGGGCCACCGTCGATCCGCAGAAGGCGTCTGACACCGAAGACAACGCCCTTACCACCCCATTGACAATAAGTCGAGCCAGTGTCCAGGGGCGCATCACGCCGCTGAATACCGAGGCGTCACGTACCAATCTGCCGGTATCGTCGGTGAGCTGGCTCTTACACCTGCCTTCGTACTATGTTGGGCACCGTCGCCTACAAGTCTCCTGAGGATGTTCGAGGAAAAGAACTCGATGCTCGCAGCGTGCTTTTGACAACCTGATTTGGCCCACTTGTGCTCATCTCATTTGGCCCACCCTCAGTTAATGGTTCTCTGCTCGGCAACGGGTGAGCGTCGTTGCTGCCGGAGCGGAGACCTGC
>Ga0074046_10001104_pt1 | contig 24960 bp, 20 predicted proteins | sample BogForMeECP23OM3_FD_94441 | JGI IMG/M metagenome (GOLD analysis project Ga0074046, IMG submission 94441) | Bog forest soil microbial communities from Calvert Island, British Columbia, Canada - Bog Forest MetaG ECP23OM3 | ecosystem: Environmental > Terrestrial > Soil > Wetlands ...
CAGATTAAGACCGCCGTTCCAGCCTTCGAGAAGTCCCGGGTGCAGGCTCTTGTCATAAGCCGCCTGCTCGTCGGGACTGCGCAGCATAGTAACTGAAGTCTTCGGCGCTTCTACTGGTCCCGCCGTTTTGGTGGCAACGACTACATCGTCGCCGCTGGTAGTAACTGGGCCAACCGCTGTCTTGCCTGTCTTTCCTCCAAGGGTTACATTCAAATCGCCGGTGGACGTAAGGCTCTGAATCGCGTCAAACTTCACGGTTACGTCGCCGGCGTAGTCGGTCTTGATCACTAAGGTCTTACCGTCGGACTTGGCGATCGATCCAGTCAACCGATCTCCATTCTTCAGGACGACCTGGTCGGCGAGCGCCGGAATCGCCAATACCAAAAGCGACGACAAAAAAAGACGTGGCACAGATTTCCTAAGCACAAAAACCTCCTGGGTGATTCACGAAATAGAATGGAATTTTTGCTGAAGCTTGGGACACAACAGCACCCCACGTCAGACCGTGAGTTACAGAACTTTCCCAAAGCCGCAAATAGTTATTCTGGATGGTGGGATTATATCGAACTAGCGATCATTGCGCATGACGCGGCAGGACTTGACGAGCAGGAATGTTACGAAGTATTCAGGCTTTATTTTCAGGCTTATTTTCAGGCTCGGGCTTAGTTTCAGCCTTGGCATCGCGATCCTTCATACCCTCTTTCAGGGCGCGAATGCCCTCGCCCAGCCCCTTGCCCAACTCCGGCAATTTCCTGGGGCCAAACACCAGCAGCGCGATAAAGAAGATCACCAGCAGGTGCATGGGTTGGAACAAGCCTTCAAACATAAAGCCTCCAAACCGGACATGAGAACCGGCAACAGCGGATAACGCAAGCCAATCTACAGTCTACTCCAAGTGAACGCCAGCAGTCTCGCCGATTGCGGCCATGATCACAAACTGCGCTCTGTCGCTTGGCATGTCCCTGGAAATTACTTCCGTGACCTATCGGCGATTCCGCTGGCGGACTATTTTGGGCACAGGGCGATTGTCGCGCGTCAAAACCGCTAGAACCGCTGGAGGGCTTCGTGAAACGCTGTATCCCGATATCACTTTTGCTTCTGCTGGCGGCAGGTTCGCTGCGGGCTGAACCGGCTCCTGCATCCGCTTCTGACGCCATTTTCCTGTGGCTGGCGGGCGGCATTTCGAGCGCACGCATCGAACGCCTGACGACCGAACGCCAAGCCCCAACGCCGGATGAAACCCGGGCGCTTTCATGCCACGCCACGCCGGCCTACACGCGCGCCCTGCAAAAAGCGGGAGCGGACTCGAATTTAATTCAGAGCCTCGCACGTCAGAATTCGGGTCGAAATTCGGGCAAGAGTTTGGATAAGAGTTCGGATAAAAGTTCGGATAAAAGTTCGTTGCAGAGATCAGTTGCCAAGCCCTGTTCCAGCTCTAGCCCGGCAGCTCAAATCGCCGCTCTCGTTCACGACAAAAATTTCGACGCCGCTGAAGACCAGATACGCATTTTGCTTCGCGACGATCCCGACTCGGCTGCACCGAATCATGCTTTGCTGCATTTTGTACTTGGAACCGTTCTTCGCCGGCAAGAGCGGTTCGACGATGCGCTCGATGAATTCACGGAATCTTCGCGCCTGATGCCCGGTTTCCCCGAAACTCACAGTCAGCTTTCTTACCTTTTTTACCGGACAGACGATGCCGACAGCGCACTGGCCGAGGCCCGCACCGCCCTCAGTATGGATCCCGCCAATGCCGAGGCCTACCGTTACCTCGGACTCGCGCTCTACGCCGATGGCCATTACGATGCCGCTCTGCATGTTTTTGATGAGGCGCTCGCGCGCGAACCCGAGGGCTCCCTCGCGAACGCGGACGTCTACTTTGACATGGGGATCACGCACCGCGATCAGGGCGATCTACGGCGTGCCGCCATCGCCTATCGCCACGCCCTTAGCCTGCGCCCCGATTTCTGGGAAGCACACAGCAATCTTGGCGTTGTCCTGCACGATCAGGGCAAACTGGACGAGGCGATCGCGGAATATCGCTTGGCCAAGCGCCTCAAACCGGACGAAGCGAGCGTGCGCAACAACCTGGGAAACACTCTTTGCGACAAGGAAGATTTCAATGGCGCCATCACGGAATTCACCGATCTCTATCGCCAGAGTCCGGAGTGGGAAGGCGGTCATAATTGCCTGGCTCGCGCCTACATGTCCAAGAGTGACTACCCATCTGCCATTCGCGAGTTACGGGCCGCCATTGCCGCCAATCCCGCGGGCGCGGCCGAACACCGCGTCTTAGGACAGGCGCTGCTGCTTTCGGGAAAGGATCAGGAAGCGGTAGGCGTGCTGCGCACCGCGGTTGCGCTCAACCCTGAATCGAGCATGGCCCACCACTATCTTGGGACCGCGCTGGTGAATACCCAACGACTGGCGGAGGCGGAAAAAGAATTTCGCGAAGCCCTCCGGCTCGATCCGAGCGCCCAGAATCACTATTCTCTAGCCGCCTGCCTGATGGCTCTTGACCAATACGAAGAGGCTCTCGGAGAACTCGAAATCGCTTCCCGCCTCGATCCCAGCCAGAACCTCTACCGGACCCGCATGCAGGAAGTGGTTCGACTGATCACAACCTCGAAGTAGCTCCGTAGTAACTCGCTCCAGGATGCACCATCGGACATAATCTTTATGCACTGACGTGCATCGCTTCCGGCCGTCAACAAACCTAGAATGTGGGAAGTAATTGCGGTGCTCACAGCGCCGCCCGGGGTAATCAATGGCAACCAGCGCCACCCAGCAAGCACAACAAAAACCGGTCAACCCGGCTGCATTATCCACCTCGGGGCGGCATCTGACGCACGTATCCGCGCCGGAGAAGAAACTCGCCGGCTACGGCCTGCCTTGTTCGCACTGCCACGCCTACTACCCGGCTGACATGCACGTCTGTCCGATCTGCCACTCGCCGGAACGAGTCTCGCCCACCGCACCGGTGGCGCATACCCTGGCTTCCGCCGCGTCGCAGCCTGTGTCGCAGCTCACTTCGCAGCTTTCGTCTGAGGTTGCGTCGCAACTGACGTCACAATTAACGACTGGCGCGCAAATCGACAGCGACCGCGAGCGCTTCCTGAAAGAACTTAAGTCACAGGCCTTCGCTTCCCACACTCAGATCAATGCCGCGGCCACATTCCGGTGCGTTCTCGAACACCAGCACAGCGGGTCGACGGAGCCGGCCGCAGTCTGCCACAGTTGTTACGGCGAAGTCCGCCAGCAAGCCGACCGTATGGAAGCCGCTCTTCACATGGACGCAAAAGAAGCGGCGAAAATTGTCTATGAAGCGGTCTGGGCGGATACGTCCGATCCCAACACTACCTACCTGAACGCGGCCACGGCTCTGCTGTCGGAGTTGCGCAAACGCGCCGGCATCGGGCTCCTGGTCGGCACAAATCAGGTCGGCACAAATTAACCCCTGGCCCACTAGCCACCGACCCCTTGTGGACGCGGGGCTTTGCCCTAGCCCTATAAGACGCTGACGTAAGCAAAGTTCCTTCCGCTTATTCCGCCTATTGCATCGATTTTCCAATGAACGCGATGAAAATTCCTCTTGACAATAAGTTATATCTTATATAAGCTAAGACCTATGAATGGCCTTGATGCCGCTTTCTCCGCTTTAGCTGACCCCACGCGTCGGGCGATTCTTGCGCGCCTCGCCAAAGGGGAGACCACGGTCAACGAATTAGCGAAGCCCTTCGAGATGACGCAACCCGCAATCTCCCAGCACCTGAAGGTGCTCGAAGATGCGGGATTAATAGTTCGGCGAGTTGATGGTGCGAAGCGTCCTCGCCGTCTTGCAAGCGCGGGTATCGACGCGATGGATCAATGGCTGGCAATGCTGCGCAAAGCCCTTGAGAAAAACTACGACCGGCTGGACGGAGTTCTCGCCGGGATGGAACAACACAAAAGAGGAGAAAAACGATGAGCAAGCTGACGCTGAAGACGGAAGGAGATACACACGTAATTGTGACCAGGCACTTTGCCGCGCCTCCAGAAGCCGTGTACCGCGCCCACACCGATCCGAAATTAATCCAGAAATGGTTGTTGGGTCCGGAAGGATGGACGATGCCGGTTTGCATCAATGAAGCCAAGCCGGGGGGCAAGTTCCGTTACGAGTGGACGAATGGCAAAGGCCGTGGTTTCCACGTTACGGGCGAGTTTCTGGAGCTTGAGCCTTATCACCGGATCGTGCATGTCGAGCGCATGTATCTGCCAGATCCTACGCCGGACAACCACGTTGAAACCAAATTCGATCCGGACGGCAAGGGAACTTTGATGACGATGCGGATGACGCTGCCCGATGCTCAGACGCGAGCGGCCATGCTTGCGACCGGCATGGAGCGCGGAATGGAAGCGAGCTACGTGCGCCTGGAGGGAATGATCTAGTTTGATCATGCGCACGGATCACACATTGCGGACAACTGGGCAAGTTCACACCCGAGGAGAGCATCCATGGCAAGCACAGCGGTAGCAACTACGTCGGCAACGATTTCAACCACAGCGGCACGGCTTGCGATGGGGGCGATCACTACGTATCAGATCCTTCTGGTCGTGCTGATCTTTCTCAGGCCGGACCTGGATCCTTCCTGGCACACGATCAGCGAATGGGCGATCGGCCCCTATGGCTGGATAATGTCAGGCGCATTTCTTATCTCAGCAGTGAGCTACGCGGCCCTGTTCGTGATGTTGAGATCGCAACTGCAGGGGACGATGGGCCGTATTGGCCTCGGGATACTCCTGATCTGCGCGGTTGGCACGGCTGGGGTAGGCATCTTTACGACAGATCCCATGCCCTTTCATTGCCCTTTATCGACAACCGGTACGCTTCACGTAATATTCGGCACTAGCCAATTGATGCTGCTTCCATTTGCGGCGCTGCTCATCAACCTGAGCCTGGCCCGCAAGAACCAGGCGTGGGCAAGCACGCGCAGAGTTTTGCTTTGGACTGCTGGCTTGCCTTTGTTTGGCTTCTTAGCCTTTGCCGTATACACAAGTATTTTTGTGGCGCCCATGGGCCCGCAAGCTTACGGCCCTGGCGTCAATATTGGCTGGCCTCCGCGGTTCGCATTTTTTACCTATATGCTGTGGCTCGTAATCCTGGCGTCGCAAGCGATCAGGTGCAGGCGTAGGCGGCTTGATCGGGCAGAATAAACTCGCATCCACCAGGTAGAATGCGGGCGGAAATTGCAACTTTCCCGCTCGTCCTACATCCTATTTCTTGGAGATACGCGATATGTCCGAAAAAGTGACCGAGCAACTCAGTGACACCGACAAGATCAAAAAGACCGATGCCGAGTGGCGGCAACAACTCACTCCCGAGCAGTATCAGGTAGCCCGTGCCTGCGGCACCGAGCGCGCTTTCACCGGCGAGTACTGGAACAAGCACGATGACGGGACGTACCACTGCATCTGCTGTGGCGCACTGCTCTTTGGTTCGGAGACAAAGTTTGATTCGGGAACCGGGTGGCCGAGTTTCTACGCCGCCGCCGACCGCAAGAACATCAGCGAACACACTGACAACAGCTACGGCATGGCTCGGACCGAGGCGCGTTGCGCCCACTGCGATGCTCATCTGGGCCATGTGTTTCCGGATGGTCCCGGGCCCACCGGGTTGCGTTACTGCATGAACTCGGCGTCGCTCGACTTCAAGCCGAAGAAGTAATTAGAAGCTGTCCCACAAATAAAAGGAGTAGGCGCGGCTCCCTCAGGGGCTAAAGCCCTTGTGTTTGTGGATTCTTTGCGGCACGGCTGAACAGGCTGCGGAAAAAGTCCTTCTTGATCAAGCGCTATAACCTCAGCGGCTCAAGCCGCATTCAAGACAATGCAGTTACCGCAGCGGTAAACCGCTGCGCCACCCAAAATCAAGTGCAAAATCGAGTTTTCCAGCAAACTGTGAAGCCGTGCCCTTTCAAAACCGATTCAAACTGACCCAGTACCGGTTTTTTCCACTGGATCGTACTCAGAGTTCAAAGGGGAAATGTGGGATTGGATAGTTCGAAAGAAAAACGATGGAGTGCGGGCTGGTTTGCCCTCGCACTCCATCGTTCTTTGTTTGCACTAACTTTGTTTGCACTAACTCTGTTTGCACTAACTTTGTTTGCACTAAAACTTCGCGAACTAAGCGTTGCCCGCGGTCGCGGCCAAAGCCTTGGGTGGCTCGGGTTTGCTCTGGGCCTGGTTCTGAGCTTGGTTTTGCACTTGCGTTTTTTGATCTTTCTTTTCGGGGTTGCGCACTTCGATGCCGCCCTTGAGGATCGCGCCTTCTTCGACACTGATGCGATGCGTAATTACGTCGCCCGAGAGCAGGCCTTCGCTGCGGATGTCCAATCGATCCGAGCAATCGACATTGCCATGCACCTTGCCCATGATAACCACTTCTTTGGCGGTGATATTGGCGGTGACGTTTCCGCTGCGGCCGACGGTGACGCGATTGTCGGGGAAGCTGATGGTGCCTTCGACGCGTCCGTCAATGAAAATCGATTCCGCACCCGTCACTTCACCCTTGATGACAAGCGAACGTCCGATGTGGGCCTGATCCATGGGTGAGGTGGCCGGCTTGACCGGAGTGTAATTGGTGGGGGCCGCGTTTGGAGAATACTTCGGTTCCGGAGACTGCAACATGAATAAACCTCACTTGAGATCCGCAACCGCAGCTCGAAGTTGGCCTGCGGTCGCGGTCGATGGGCTTCAAACGGCAAGAAGAGAATGGCACGAAAAGACGTATTACGACAGGTTACCGAAGTGTGGTGCGGGTTCGACGCGGTTGTTCATTTTAGGTGTCAGGTCTCAGGAAAACCACGTGCAATCGACAGTGCAGTAAGACTCGGCACCTTAGACCTGAGAGCTAAGACCTAAGACCTGCTTCTCACGCCAGAGTCTCCCAGCCTTCATCTTTCATTTTCCGATTCGTCCAGTGTTGCAGTTCCTCGAACAGAACAGGCTCGATTACGACAAATCGCAAGCCGGCTCTGCCTCCGGCATCGGCCCACACCAAGCGGCCTTTCGCCTGGATCACGGTTTCGCTCTCGGGCAAGAGGAAACTGACGTCGACTAATCCCGCAAAACTGGTGGGATCGCTCACCACGTCCAGGCCCATGCCTCCCGTGCTCAGGTTCAACGCCTGCACCTGCAATTCTTTGCCGTGCGCATTTTTCAGAGTCACCGAAAGATCGACTTTGGCACGAAAGAACTTCTGTTGTTCTTCACTGATGATACCGAGTTTTGCGGATTCATCACCCGAAGGCACGTTGATCTCATACTCGCGCAGCTTGCGGCTGAGAGTGCGGCGGGAAATTCCCAACTGCTCGGCGGCCTGAGCGCGATGCCCGCCGGTTTGCTCGAGAGCGCGAATGATCATCTGTTCTTCCATGTTCTCGAGGTTGCCGAGCGGCACCGCGCCACTCGGATGTGGTGAGCCTGACGCCGCGAATTCACCGCACAACGCGGCGACGACTTCGGTGCCCGTGATCTGCGGGTTTTCTGTGGCCATCGCAAGTTTAGCGACCAGGTTCCTCAGTTCGCGGATATTGCCCGGCCAAGGATGGGCCTGCAGGGCAACCACTGCGTCTCGAGTAAGAGTTTTATCCGCCGCTTTCAGCGACAGAAAGTGGCGGGCCAGCGCGGCAATATCTTCGGGACGCTCACGCAAGGGCGGAACGCGCAACTGGAACTGACCGAGGCGGTGGAAAAGATCTTTGCGGAAGCGCCCCTCATTCACCGCCAGTTCAAGATCCTGATTGGTGGCGGCAACCACGCGCACATCGACGGTGATTTTGCGATGCCCACCCAAACGGAAGTAGGGCGCGCCATCCAGAACGCGCAGCAATTTCACCTGGACTTGGGGCTGCAATTCGCCAATTTCGTCGAGGAAAATCGTGCTTTTGTCGGCCAGTTCAAACAAACCCGGTTTCGAGGAATCGGCGCCACTAAACGCTCCCTTTTCGTAGCCGAACAGTTCGCTCTCCACCAGATGTTCGGGCAGGGCGGCACAGTTGATATCGACCAGTGCATTCTTGTGCCGATAGGAAGACTCGTGGATAGTGCGCGCAACTAACTCCTTGCCGCTACCGGTCTCTCCGGTTACGAGCACGGTCTCAGTGTGTCCGGCCACACGGTCCACCATGCCCATGAACTTGTGCATAATCGGGCTGGCAATCAGAAATTCTGTACCACCGATTTCGCGCCGCGCCAGTGGGACCGGACCGGCCGTAGTAACGTTCGGCGAAAGCTCGTTCCCCGCAAGCTTGCCCAATGCGATCTCGTCAGTGGTCTCGATCGCAAATGCCAGAATGCCCGTGGGAGCTGCATTCGAATCGCGCAGGGGCGTCAAATACAGGTGTACGTCGACATCATGTCCGGACTTTCTGCGGAAGCGGAGAGTGCCCTCGAATCGTCCTTTCTCGAGAACCGAAGCGATCGCCTGGGAAGGAAAGGACGTCGGCCGCCCCACCTCATAAAATTCGGCGATATTTCGGCCGACCAGATCCCTGGGCGCAAATCCGTATCGATCTTTAGCCTGACCCTGGTTACAACTGGTGATTACTCCATGAAGGTCAGTGGTAAAGATAAAGACCGCGTCCTGTAACTGGTCCAGAATGCCAGCCTGAAGAACGGACCGAAGACCAGCCTCGGCCGCCCGAGGTAAATCATCCCGAGGCGAATCATGGCGAGTTCGGGGCGAATCATGGCGAGTTCGGCTCCCGGTTGCGGGCTTCCGCGTACTCTCCGTTGGCGGAGTCTTCGATGGAATTGGCATTTTGTGTCGTTAGCAACAATCGTTAGCAACAATCGTTAGCAACAGGGGACTGTCACTCTAGGCTCGATATGGCAAATACTCGCCCTTGTAGATGCTGCCATAACCTCGACCACTTGACGGGATGGTTCCGCACTGACGGTCACACCGAAGTAACTACTTAAACGCCTTACTTCACAGTAGTCAGGCTATGGCCTGCAGTTACCTCAGTAAGTATCTCACTCCCCGGAGCCTGAACTACCATCGTTCACAATGGGAGTATCAGATTTCGGCAGGATCACGGGCGTGCACGAGCAGATGCACGTCGTGTAAGCAGAGTTACTGATTGGCCTATGTCCGTTCGGGCAAAACTGTTTATCGGAGTTACGGCAGCGCTCGGCATGGTGGCATTGGCCGATGCCCTATGGCACTGGCAGAGTGTCGACCTGAGCCGATTTGCCTGCTACCTGCTGGTCGCGGTTCTGGCTTCCAGCCTTAAGATTCAGCTGCCCGGCATCGACGGCACCATGTCGGTGAACTTCCTGCTCATTTTGCTGAGCGTGCTCGAACTGAACCTTCCCGAGACATTGATCCTGGGCTGCACCGCGACCCTGGCGCAATGCTTGGTCGGAACGCGGCAGAAGCTGGTTCCGATCAAAATTGTTTTCAACGTCTTGAGCATGATGGCGAACGCCATCGTCCTGTCGTACTTCGCCTACCACGATTTGCAGAGGGTGCTCGGGGCGGGCACGTTGCCGTTGCTGGTTATCACTGCTCTGGTGTTTTTCCTGGCGAACACGATTCCTGTTGCGGTAATCATCTCGGTGACCGAAGGCAAGCCGGCGCACAAAGTCTGGGGGGAATGCCACTTCTGGTCGTTTCCGTTCTATATGGTCGGTGCGGCGGTGGTGTTTGCCGTGGGTGTCCTAGGCAAGCACGTGGGATGGCAGACCTCGCTGCTTACTCTCTCGCTCGTCTACTGGGTCTATCGCTCGTATCATCTATATCTTGCCAAGCTGGCCGCGGAAAAGAGACAGGTCGAAATCGAAAAACGGCATGCCGAAGAAGTGGCGGCGCTGCACTTGCGCACCATCGAGTCCCTGGCGTTGGCCATTGAAGCCAAGGATCATACCTCGCATAAACACCTGCAGCGCGTGCGTGTGTTCGCGGTCGAGGTGGCGAAGGAATTGGGCTATCCCGAAGAGGAGATTGAAGCGCTGCGGGCGGCCGCACTGCTGCACGATATCGGCAAGCTGGCAATTCCCGAACACATCATCAACAAGCCGGGACGCCTGTCTCCGGAAGAATTCGAGAAAATGAAGATCCACACGCAAGTGGGTGCGGAGATCCTGCAGCGCGTCGCGTTTCCTTATCCCGTCGCGCCCATCGTGCGTTCTCACCACGAGCGCTGGGACGGCACGGGCTATCCCGATGGACTGAAAGGCGAGCAGATTCCGAAGGGCGCACGCGTGCTTGCGGCCGTCGATTGCCTGGACGCACTGGCATCGCATCGGCAGTACCGCGGCGCCGTCTCGCTCGATGCCGCCATGGAGAAGGTCGCCTCCATGTCGGGCTCAGCCTTCGAGCCCAGTATTGTCGAGATCCTGAACCGCCGTTACCGGGAACTGGAAAGCAAGGTGCAATCGGATTCGGAGTTATCGCCAACGGCCGGGGAAGAGGCGACATTATCGACGGACGTTCGGGTTGAGGCCAGCATAGAGCCAGCGGCTGGATTCGAGCAACCGGCGCCGATTGCGGGCCCGGCGAACGAGGCCGATTTTCTCTCTTCCATTGCCTCGGCGCGTCAGGAAGCGCAAACCATGTTCGAACTGAGCCAGGATCTCGGCAACTCGCTGAGCCTCGGCGAAACGCTCTCCGTGCTTTCCGTGCGGCTGCGCAAGATGATTCCTTACGATTCGATGGCCGTGTTTCTATTGAAGGATGGCAAGTTAGTTCCCGAACTGGTGAGCGGTGACAACTTCCGGCTACTCTCGTCGCTGACGATTGGACTGGGAGAAGGGCTGTGCGGCTGGGTCGCGGAAAAGCGCAAGCCGATCATCAATGGCAATCCCGAGGCCGAAGCCGGATATGTGGGCGACCCCGCGAAATTCACCACCCTGCGCTCGACTCTTGCCGTGCCGCTCGAAGGACTCAATGGCGTGGTCGGCGTGCTGGCCATGTACCGCGCCGAACGCGACGCTTTCTCGGCGGATCATCTGCGCATCCTGCTCGCGGTCAGCTCGAAGATCGCGCTCTCGGTCGAAAATGCGCTGAAGTATCAGCAGGCTGAGGACTCGGCCACAACCGACTACTTAACGGGACTGCCCAACGCCCGCTCGTTGTTCGTGCATCTGTCGCGCGAACTGGCGCGCTGCCGCCGAACCGGCACGACACTTGCGGTAATGGTCTGCGACCTCGACAACTTCAAGCAGATTAACGATCTCTATGGCCACCTCGAAGGCGACAACCTGCTGAAGGATTTTGCCGGCCGGGTGAAGGAAGTCTGCCGCGACTATGACTATGTTGCCCGCATGGGCGGAGATGAATTCGTCATAGTCGCTCCTGGGCTGAGTCCGGAAGCATCCAGCGAAAAGGCTGCCCTGCTGCATCAACTGGCGGTTGACGCGGGCCGAAAAGTTCCCGGTCGCGATCTGGTTGGCCTGAGCGTGGGAACGGCGTTCTGTCCGGAGGACAGTTACGACGTCGAGCGCCTGCTCGCCGAAGCCGACCGCCGCATGTACTCCATGAAAAGGCTTCACCATTCCGAACCCTCGGCTGATCGCGACACGACCCTTCCGGTCGCGCGCGCGCGACGCACAACGGTGAACTAAGACGCTCCCATGTTTATGCGGAAAATGCTGCTCTGGAAAATCGCGCGAAAACTTGGGGCGATCGCCGCGCTCGTCCTGCTGGGCGGACTGCTTTCGGCCACGCTGGTGCGCCTGGCTCCCGGCTTCGATGCCGACGAGCGCGAACTCGATCCCAGCCTGAATGCGGAGAGTGTGCGCGCCTTGCGCCAGTCGCGCGCCGGGGAACACCACATCCTCAGCTTTTACGCCGGATACCTCCGCGGCGCTATCCACGGCGATCTTGGGACTTCTCATGCCCTCGGGCAACCCGTGCAAAGTCTTCTGCGCGAGCGCTGGCCCGTCACCCTGCGGGTGGCTGGCGTTGGCCTTTTGCTGGCATGGCTGCTCGCCTCGACTCTCGCTTTCACCGCCTGCCTCTGGCGCCGTCCGGCTTACGAGATTCTGGGAACCACCGTCAGCGGGGCCTTCCTCTGCATTCCCGCAGCGGTGCTGGCCTTGCTTTCCGTAATCCTCAACGCTCCCGGATATCTGGCCGTCGCTCTGATCGTCTTCCCCAGGATCTACCGCTATTCACGCAATCTGCTCGCCAAGTCCTACGCCTTGCCCCACATCACCGCAGCCCGCGCCCGCGGACTTGGCGAAGTCCGCATACTGGCTTGGCATGTGCTACCGGTCGCCGGTCCGCAGATGATCGCACTCGCCGGCATCACCGTCAGCATTGCTCTGGGCGCAGCCATTCCTGTCGAAGCCTTGTGCGGACTGCCCGGCATCGGTCAACTCGCATGGCAGGCAGCGCTTTCGCGAGATCTTCCTTTGCTGGTGAATCTCACCGTGCTGGTTACGCTGGTAACCTTGCTGGCAAACTCGGGGGCCGATGTAATGATCTACATGTTGAGGCCGCGAGAAGCGTGAACGCAGCATGAACGCAGCCCGCAAGCTGGCGTGTATCGTCGTGCTCGCCGTGTGCGCGGTGTCGCTCGCCGCAAACTGGCTGGCGCCCGCCGGATACGCCAAACAATTTCGTGAAGCCCCCAGCGCGCCTCCTTCTCGCCAGCATCTGCTCGGCACCGATGAAGTAGGCCGCGATCGTTTCGCGCGCGTGCTTTACGGCACGCGCATTTCGCTCTTGCTCGCTCCGGCAGCGGCTCTGGTCTCCACCATATTGGCCGCGCTGGTCGGTGGGCTCGCAGGATATTTGGGCGGACTCTGGCTGCGCCTGGCTCGAGGCTTCACCGATCTGTTTCTATCTCTGCCGTGGCTGTTCCTGCTGATCACGGTTCGTGCGCTCTTGCCGTTGAATGTTTCTCCGCTGGTCTCGGTTCTGATTACATTTCTCATCCTCGGCCTGCTCGGCTGGGCTGCTTCGGCGCGCGTGCTTTCGACTAGCGCCGACGCTTTGCGCAACTCCGATTTTGTTTTGCAGGCGCGGGCCTCGGGCTTGCATGGTCCGCGGCTTTTCCTGGTTCATGTTCTGCCCAACCTCAAGCCGGTTTTGTACGCACAATTCTGGATTTCGATTCCGGTTTTCATACTGGCCGAGGCGAACCTCGGCATCCTCGGATTAGGCGTTGCCGAACCGCTGCCTTCCTGGGGAAGTCTTCTGCGCGAACTGGAAGGGTTGATTTCGTTTCGCGAAGAACCGTGGCGGCTGGTGCCATTAGTGCTGCTGATCGTTGTGATGACGTCTTTCCAACTACTCTTGTCGAACGAGGAAGTGACCGCATGATCCGTATGAATACGATCGGCCGCCGCACAGGTTTACGACTTCTTGTCTATTGCGCTCTCCTCTCTCTGGCTCTGACATCGAGCTCAGCCTCCGCTCAAAACGGCGGCGAGCTGCGCTTCTGCCTGCGCTCCGAGCCGAAGACGTTCGATCCCCTCCTGGTCGATGATGATTCTTCCCTTTCGATCCGTTATCTGACGGGTGGAGTGCTGGCGCGCGTGAACCGGCACACCCAGGAACTGGAACCGGAACTCGCGGAATCGTGGAAGATATCGAAAGACGGCAAGCAAATCACGTTCAAACTCCGCCACGGCGTGACGTTTTCCGACGGCAGCCCGTTTTCCTCCGAGGACGTTGCCTTCACCATGCAGCGGCTGATGGATCCCGCGCTGCACTCCTCGACCGGAGACGCATTCCGCTCCGGGAGCGGCTCCGTCAGCACCAAAATCCTTGCGCCGGATCAGATTGTCATCATTTTCCCCGCGGCCATTGCCGGACTTGATCGCCTGTTCGATCAGGTTGCGATCATGTCGGGGCGTTCTCCCAAGAAGGAGGCGGCCGTGCTCGGGCCATTCATGGTTGCGGAATACAAAGCGGGATCAAGCGTGCTGTTGCAGCGCAATCCCAACTATTGGAAAAAAGATTCTCAGGGACACCGCTTGCCGTATCTCGATTCCATCCGGCTCGATATTCAATCGAATCGCGATGTTGAAATGCTGCGCTTCAAACGCGGTGAACTTGATCTGATTAACGTCCTCGACAGCGATTACTTCGACCGCCTCGCCGCCAGTTCGCCGGGGCTCGCGCACGACGCCGGGGCTTCGCTCGATTCCGATTTCATGTGGTTCAACCAGGTGGCGAGCGCTCCGATTCCTGAATACAAGCGCGCCTGGTTTCGCTCCACGAATTTCCGGCGCGCGATTTCCGAAGCCATCAACCGCGACGATCTGAGCCGCGTTGTCTTCAACGGCCACGCCCAGCCCGCTGTTGGTCCGGTATCGCCCGCCAATAAACTCTGGTTCAACAACAAGCTCAAGGCTGAGCCGTATCGTCCGGATGCTGCGCTGAAGCGGCTGCAAGCCGACGGCTTCCACTTGCAAAACGGGGCATTATTCGACAATGGTGGCAACGCCGTCGAGTTTTCTATCGTGACTAATGCCGGCAGCAAACCAAGAGAACGCATGGCCGTCATGGTGCAGGAGGATCTCGGGAAGTTAGGCATCAAGGTCAACGTGGTCACGCTCGACTTTCCTTCGCTCATCGAGCGCATTTCGCAGAAATTTAATTACGAAGCGGCGATGCTTGGCTTCCGCAATGTCGACCTCGATCCCAACGGCCAGATGAACATCTGGCTGAGTTCGGCTGAGAATCACGCCTGGAATCCACAGCAGAAAGCGCCAGAAACCGCATGGGAGGCCGAAATTGACCGGCTGATGCGCGCGCAAGCCTCCAGCGCCGATCCGAAGAAGCGCAAAGAAAGCTTCGATCGCGTGCAGGAAATCGTCGCCGAACAGGCGCCCATCATTTACCTGGTCAATCAGAATGCGCTGTCGGCGGTCTCGGCCGCGGTCGAGGGTGCTAACCCGGGAATTCTTTCTCCGCAGACGTTCTGGAATGCTGAGCGCCTCACTCTGAACCCAACCACGCGGGCAAGTCGATAGAGCCTGCAATTAAGGACGGAAGAGGAGCCGATCATGGAGTCGATGTTTATGACACCGACAAAGCCGGATGCTTCCCGAAACCTGCTGTCGGCGCAGGTGACGGTTCGCTACCCCGGCAAAGCTCCGGTGCTCCGCGAAATCTCGCTCGAAATCGCGCCCGGAGAAATCATTGGACTAGTCGGCCAAAGCGGCTCGGGCAAGAGCACGCTGGCGCTGGCCATCCTGGGCTTACTTGGAGGACCGCTCGGCCGCCAGCGCGCCATCGTAGAGGGCAATATTATTTTCCAGGGCGCCGATCTGCTTGCCATGAGCGAACGGGAATTGCGCAATCTGCGCGGACGTTCGCTGAGCCTCGTGCTTCAGAGTCCGCTAGCCTCGCTGAATCCCGCGCTCCAAATCCGCACGCAACTCAGGGAAGCGTGGCGCGCCCACAGCGAAACGAAAGCCACGAACGTGGATTGTGATCGTGCCATCCAGGCCGCTTTGAAAAGTGTGAGCCTGCCGAGCGGAGCGGATGACGGCAGCGAAGACTTCCTGCGCAAACGCGCCTCTCAGCTGAGTGTCGGCCAGGCGCAACGTGTGCTCATCGCCGTGGCCATCATGCATCGCCCCGCGCTTTTGATCGCTGATGAAGCGACCAGCGCCCTCGACGTGATCACGCAGTCCGAAATCCTGGAGCTTTTCGCGCGCCTGAATCGCGAGATCGGCATGTCGATCCTCTACATCTCGCACGATCTGCCATCGGTTGCGGGAATTTGCCAGCGCATTGCCATCCTGCACGAGGGCCAGATTGTCGAGTGCGGCCCGACCGAACAAATCTTTACCGCGCCCGTTCATGCCTACACCCGGCGCCTGATGTCGGCGCTGCCACAAGTTCCCGTCCGGCGCGAGGTTCTTCTCGCGAGAGCGCACGCCGCTACCTTGGACTAACGATTTGGTGACAGCCGGTTACGCCTTGGCGAATTGTTCTGCAACTTCCGGAAGCCCGGCGGCATGCCACGCGTCGAAGCCTCCGACCACGTTGAGCACGTTGCGATGACCGGCGCGCTCGAGCAAACTGCAGGCAATCATGCTGCGATAGCCGCTTTTGCAGTGAACCGCAACCGGACGCTCCCGATCAATGGCCGGCAGTCGCTGCGGAAACGTGTCGAGCGCCTGGCATTGCACCTGCGGAATGTGGCCCGGCTGCCATTCGCCTTCGCGACGCACGTCGAGGATGTCGAGCGCGCGTAAATCGCCGTCGCGCAGTTTCTGGCTCAGTTGCTGGGGAGAAATCTGCGCTGTCTTCGCCACCGGCAGGCCAGCGTTTTGCCAAGCCGCCAAGCCACCAGCCAGATAACCGCGCAAGTCTTCGATGCCGACACGAGCCAGCCGCAGCCGAGCCTCCTCAATCTGCGCGTCAGTATCACTTATCAGAACCGGCTTGGAGTGAATGCCAAGAATGCCGCCTGCCCAGGAAGCGAATTGGCCCGAGAGCGCGATGCAGATCGAGCCCGGCACGTGTCCCGCTGCGAACGCTTCGCACGGACGAACATCAAGCAAGTTCGCCTTCTGCTGCGACAGCGCTTGCACCTCGGCCGGAGAAAGCGCCGGCAGCGGCGGAAATTCCGTCAACGTCGCCGCACCGGAGCGATTGATCTCGGCATCCTCAAGAAAATAGTCGGGACGAGCTGGAAGGTTTGTGGTCAACTGCGCAATGAATTCTTCTCGCGTCGCGATCTGCAGCGCATAGTTTGTAAGCCGCTCCGTCCCGATCGTGGAGGAGCGCTCCGCCCGCATGGCGCGTCCGCAGAGCGACCCTGCACCGTGCGCGGGATACACCACCACCGCATCCGGCAGCGCCAGCAACTTCTGGTGCAGGTTGTCGTAGAGCAATCCCGCAAGTTGCTGCGGCGTGTGCGTTCGCGAAAGATCCGGCCGCCCAACATCGCCAATGAACAAGGTATCGCCGGTCAGGACCATGCACGGTTGCGCCGATTTGCTTTCATCTTTCTTCGTATTCGTATCCGCATCCGTATCCGTAATCACCAGGCAGATGCTCTCGGGTGTGTGGCCCGGCGTTTCCAGCGTGCGAATCCGCACTGCTCCCATCTTTAATTCAAAGCCGTCGGTCAGCGGCACATGGGGGAATTCGGCGTTGGCTCGCGCCCCGATATAAATCTTCGCGCCTGTGCGCGCTGCGAGCTCTTTGTGTCCGGAAACGAAATCGGCGTGGAGATGAGTCTCAAATATGTGCCGGATTTTGAGATTCTGCTCGTCAGCCGCCTTCAGATAAATGTCCACATCACGCTGCGGATCGACCACGGCCGCCTCGTCCTCCGATCCGATCATGTACGAAGCATGGGCAAGACAGGTTAGATAAAACTGTTCAAAATACATATTGGGACTCCAGGAAGGGTGCGGCTTTCCCGCGATTTTCAGAGTATCGTCCATTCAGATCATTGTTCATTCAGATCATTGTTCATTCAGATCATTGTTCATCAGATCATTGTTCATTCAGATCATTGTTCATCAGATCATTGTTCAGATTACCACTCTCGCCCGGCGGGAGCCGAGTGCAGTCTGTATCTCACAAGTACAGGTCCAAATGTCGTTTAGAAGTTTTTGCACGGAGTTCAGGGAATCATGAAAAAAGTATCATGGGCCATTTTTGAACGTGTTTCTTAACCCATTGACCGGCCTATGTTTAAAGGACGCACTGTTTGCGTACTCCTTTTGTAACTTGGACTTGCACCGATGACGGCCTACAGTCAATGGAACCGCTGTTTTGGGCTTTCGGCCCCCGGCGTGCATCGAAGTATCTGAAGGTTCCGAGGTTCACCGGGCTGACACGAAGGTTGATGAACCCAAAAGAAATGACGACGCGCAACCAATTCGGGCTGGTAGCAAGCGGAATCACGCCGATCGTATTTGCGCCGATCGTGTTTGCGATCGCAATTCTCGGCGGGCTGTTCGCTATGCCGGTTTCCGGCTGCGCGCAAAACAATTCCTACGTCATCGCCGCTTCCAGCAGCGGCACAGGTCGGCCTTATGCTGATGCCGCCATCAACGACGAGGCGAACGAACCCATCCTGACCATCAAGAAGCGCGTCGATGAAGTGAACGTGCTGTTCATTGCTACCGATCGCCACGGGAAGTTCGTCCGCAATTTGAACCAGAACGATTTCTCGATTTTTGACGACCACAAGCCGGTGCAGTCGATCCTCAACTTCCGCCGCGAGACCGACCTGCCCATCGAACTTGGCCTGCTCATGGACGTGAGCGGCTCCGTACAGGGTCGCTTTGGATTTGAAAAAGAAGCAGCCATCGGATTTCTGCAGCACATCATTCGTTCCGGATTTGACCGCGCGTTTGTCGTAGGCTTCAATAAAGAGAGCCGCCTCACACAGGATTTCACCGATCAGGTGCCATTGCTCGCCGCTGGAGTGCAGCACCTGACGAATGGTGGCGGCACTGCGCTCTACGACGCAATTTACAAGGCATGCAAGGAAAAATTGCTGCGCGAACCATCGGACCATCCCATTCGCAAAGCCATCGTCATTCTCAGCGACGGTGAAGACAATCAGAGCGAATACACGCGCGCCCAAGCCATCGAAATGGCACAGCGCGCCGAAGTTCTCATCTACGCCATTTCCACCGATGACAGCGGCCTGATTTTGCGGGGCGACAAAGTTCTCGAAGACCTCGCATCCGCTACCGGCGGCCGGGCTTTCTTTCCTTACAAGATGAAGGACATTACGCGCTCATTCGCCGCCATTGAAGAGGAACTGCGCAGCCAATATGACGTCTCCTACAAGCCCTCCGACTTCGACGCCGACGGGCGCTACCATTCGATTGAGATCACAGCCCTGAAAAAAGATCTGCAAGTTCGCGCCCGCCGCGGATACTACGCTCCACGCCAGTAAGGCCAGGTTTCAAAGTTTCAAGGTTTCAGAGACTCGAAGCAAGCTTGGAACTTTGAAACTTCGCCTTTCCGTGCTAACGTCCCCTTAAATCCGCGTCAAGGAGAATGCACATGGTCATAGCAGTCCTTGTTGTCATTGTTCTGTTGGGCGTCTTCCTGGTCGCGATGTACAACAGCCTGGTGCAGCTGCGCGTGCGCTCGGAATCGGCGTGGTCCGACATCGATGTGCAGCTCAAACGCCGCCACGACCTGATTCCGAATCTGGTTGAAACCGTGAAGGGCTACGCCACCCACGAAAAAAGTACGTTCGAGGACATTGCGAAATTCCGCTCCATGGCCATGCAGGCCACCGGCCCGGTCGATAAGGCTGCCGCCGAGAATCAGCTGACGGGCGCGCTCAAAAGCCTGTTTGCGGTGGCCGAGAATTATCCCCAGCTCCAGGCTTCGCAGGAATTCACGCAGCTGCAGAATTCTCTCAGCGAAATCGAGGACGCCATTCAGAACGCCCGCCGTTATTACAACGCCGTGGTACGCGACCTCAACACCAAGATTCAATCTTTCCCAACCAACATTCTGGCCGGGATGTATGGCTTCCAGCAAAAGCAATTTTTCGAAGCGACTGCCGCCGATCGCGAACCGGTCGCGGTGAAATTCTAGGCATGTTGCCTCGGCGATCAAGCCTTTTGCTTGCGCTGTCGGTCGCATTGCTGCTGGCTCCAGGTTCAGCCTCGGCCCAGGCCCGCAACTGGCGCGTTACCGATTTCAAAGACACAATCTCGATCGCCGCCGATGGCAGGGCGCTGGTCGACGAAAAGATTACCCTGGCTTTCGTGGGCGAGTGGCACGGCATTCACCGCACCATTCCGGTCGAGTATCCGGGAGCGCAGGGAAGCAACTACACCCTTTTTCTCGACGTCATCAGCGTCACCGACGAAAACGGGAACAAGCTGAAGTACGATTCCAGCAAGTCCGGGAGCTATCGCGATCTCAAAATCTACATACCCGGTGCGGTGGACACGACGCGAGTCGTCAATATCGATTATTCGGTTCGCAACGGGGTCCGCTTCTTCGATAGTAATAACGACAGTTACGCCGAGTTCTACTGGAATGTGACGGGCAACGATTGGCCCGTTCCGATCGACCATGCTTCGGCCTTCGTCGCTCTGCCCGAGAATGCAGCCGGAGGGCTCCGCGCTCAGGCGTTCACCGGTGCTTACGGCTCCAAACAAAGCGAAGCGACCGCCGAAGTAAAAGGCGCCGACGTTCTTTCAGAAACCACCCGCCCACTCTCCATGCGCGGCGGCCTCACCGTTGACATTTATATTCCGCAGGGAACGGTCGAACCTCCGTCCGCACTCACCAGGTTCGGCTGGTTCGTGAGCAGCAATCCCATTCTGTTTCTGCCGTTGTTTACTCTCGTCGTGATGTTTGCTTTGTGGTATTCCGTGGGACGCGATCCTGATCCGGGCGTCTCCGTGGCCCCGCAGTATGAGCCGCCTGCGGGCATGTGTCCCGCCGAAGCCGGAACCTTGCTCGATGACACCATCCATCCCCGCGACATCACCTGCACCATTGTCGATCTGGCCGTGCGCGGCTACATCAAGATCGAAGAAAAGGTCGATACCTTTCTGGTCTTTCACCACAAAGATTATTTGTTCACGTTATTGAAGCCGCGCGAGCAGTGGACCGACATCACGCCGCACGAACGCCTGATGCTCAACAACATTTTTGTGACTGGAACCGGAACCCATCTCTCCGATCTGAAGAATCGCTTCTACACCGTGATTCCCCTGGTGCGTGAGGAGATCATGTCTTCGCTGAAAAGCAAAGGCATCTACACGCTCGACCCGGAATCGGCGAATGGCTACAGCATCGTCGCCGGCGTTGCGATCGCGATTGTCGTGGTCGCCGTGCAAATTATGGGTTGGATGAATCTGTTCTATTCCGTTCCGCTCGCGATCGGGAGCGTTTTCGTTTCCGCGGTGATCTGGTGGTTCTTTGCGCGCCAGATGACGGCTAAGACCGCCGCTGGCGCGCGCATCCGAATCGCCGTCCTCGGATTCCAGGAGTTCCTGAACCGAGTCGATGTCGACCGCATCAAGCAAATGACGCCCGACACTTTCGAAAAATTTCTTCCCTACGCCATGGCGTTGGGCGTAGAGCACCAATGGGCGCAAGCGTTTGACGGAATCGTTAAAGAACCCCCAAGCTGGTACGGTTCGCCAAACGGCTACGCAGGCTTCAGCCCGCTTTTCTTTTCCAGTTCCATAAACAGCATGGCGGTAGACATGTTCCAGGTCTTCACCTCCGCGCCCAGAGCTAGTTCCACGGGATCGGGCTTTAGCGGGGGAGGCGGGTTCTCAGGTGGTGGCTTTTCCGGAGGCGGATTCGGTGGCGGTGGGGGCGGCGCGTTCTAGCTTGCGCTGGTCGCAATCTGTGCGTGCACTTTTTCATTCGTACCGGCGACTTCAGTTAGGAATGCAATCGCCTGGTTTCGCCAGTCCTCAGAAGACGAAATACAACTTGACGACCCGTTCGGGGTGACTTCAGCACCGGAGACCAACGCCGAAAGGGTCATGGAGTTGGTCCACGGACGAAGGGTTCGGCCCGGAGGTCAGCGTGGAGCGGGCAAAGAGCCCGGAGTAAGCTTGAAAACGGTTCCCGCGTAGTAGTAGTCAGCACCGCCTAGATAAGTGGTGCCGTAGAGGTCGCCCGCAGCATCGCGCATCAACCCAGCCCACGGCTGAAATCCGTCCGTGCAGTTCGCTCCACCCGCCGAGCAAAAGCTATAGAGCACCGTCTCCTGGCCGGTGGAGTCGAGTTCAAACACTGTGCCACCACCGTTAGCACCACCTCCGGATGTGGTGCCGTACAGGTTGCCCGCAGCGTCCTGAATAACTCCGTTGGGACCGTTCCCGTCTATGCAGCTCGAACCACCCTCGGAGCAGAAGCTGTAGAGCACCGTCTCGTTACCCTTCTTGTCTAGCTTGAATACCGCGCCGCCATCGTAAGCACCACCCCCATATGTGGTGCCGTACAGGTTGCCCTTAGTATCCCGGATCAGACCATCGGGTTCGTACCCGTCCGTGCAGTCCGCACCACCTTGGGAGCAGAAGTTGTAGAGAACTTTCTCGTGACCGTCGCTATCCACTCTAAACACCGTGCCAGACTTATTAACACCTCCTATAGGTGTAGTGCCATACAGGTTGCCCTTCTCGTCCATAACCAGACCGCTGACCGGATTTGTCCCGTCTGGCGGGTTCTTGAATCTGTACAGCACGGTCTCCTTCCTTCTGGTTATCTTGAACACCGTTCCACAACCCGTGTAATCGAGTCCAAAGTCGCAGTTCCCAGCGCCTCCGTACTGGGTGGTGCCGTACAGGTTGCCCGCTGCGTCCTGGATCAAGCCAGCGGCGGGCTCTTGCCCAGTCTCGCAACCCTCACTGCAAAAGTCGAAGAGCACCTCCTCGTGGCCCGTGCTGTCCACCTTGAAAATCGTGCCACCAGGCCAACCGTCAGCACCCCCGTCATATGCGGTGCCGTACAGGTTGCCGGCAGCGTCCTCGATCAGACCAGCGTAGGGCAAAGCCCCGTCCTTGCACTTCGAACCACCCCTGGAGCAGAAGCTGTAGAGCACGGTTTCCTGACCCGAGCTGTCCACCTCAAACACCGTGCCTTCATCGTTGGCACCCCCTGCATACGTGGTGCCGTACAGGTTGCCCGCAGCGTCCTGGATCAGACCAGCAAGGGGCCCCGACCCGTCGGTGCAGAAACCGCAGAAGCTGTGCAGAACGGTGTAAGTGTAACCTTGCGCACCAGCGTGGCCAGCAAGGTCGAATAACGATAACAGAGAAATCAGTGAGAAAGTAACTGCTAGCCGTCTCTTTGACTTTTCCATGGCACACCACCAAGATTGGTGATCATCGAGAATCGAGCCTCGATTCCAGAACGGGGCCGAATGTTTACGTAAGAAAGCCGTTACCACATGAGGTTCCGCGCAACAGAGGGAAGCGCCCAAAACCTAGCAAAGATTATGTGTGATGGTTGTTGCCCTGTCAATCTGCAAGTAGCTGCAGCCGTAGAGCAAAGGCTGGCCTACAAACCCGAGGCGCTCCAGAGTCGTGGAGTTGTTATCGTAACGTCCCCATTTCACGCACAATCCGAGAATCGCCAGGCATCGCGCGAACTGACAGTGTTCGGAGTCCTCATCTAGCCTGCGACCGCTTCTTCCAGCCGACACTCCTTCGGTGATTTATCAGTTCTCAGTCCCATGAATACCGGTGCGCGCAGCTTCATGCCGCCCTCCTCCGTTTCGTGGGTCCACTCGGCGAACTTGATTTCGGCGACTAGTTTGGGGCGCACGAAGTGAACTTCTCGCAATCCCCCGATCTCGCCGTGGAAGGGATTCTGTTTCGTCTTCAGCGGCTGCAGGCGGGCGAACATTTCTTTAAGCGCCGCGTGGTCGAAACCGGTCCCAACCTGGCCGACGTGAATCAGTCGCGCTTGACGGTCGTACAAGCCAAGCACGAGCGCGCCGAAATATTCTCGGCTGCCCTCCGGATCGGTGTAGCCTCCTATGACACACTCCTGACGCTGAGTGATTTTGATCTTGAGCCAATCGTGCGAGCGCTTTTCTTCGTAAGTGCTGTTGCGCTTCTTGGCGACGATGCCTTCCAGTCCGCGCTGCTTTGCCGCTTCGAATAGAGCCATACCCTTTTCGGCATAATGATCGGAAAAGTGAATGACCGCGCTGTTTTCGATCTGGTCTTGCAGTAGTTGCTTGCGTTGCTCGAGCGCTACACGGCGCAGGTCGAAGCCATCGAGATACAGCAGATCGAACGCGTAATAGATGACCGGCACACCTTCACGCCTTGACAGACGTCGCTTGCCGGGCTGGAATCCGGTACGCTGCTGCATCAGGCTGAACGAAGGCCGGCCCTCGTCATCGAGCGCTACGATTTCTCCGTCGAGGATGGCACGCTTGGCTTTTACAAATTCCGGCAAGCTACCGAGTTCGGGAAATTGTGCTGTAAGGTCATTCTGACTGCGCGAAACCAGATGCAGGCGTCCGTCGTCGATGAAGGCGACGGCGCGGTAGCCGTCCCACTTGAGTTCGAACAGCCAGTCAGGATTGTCGAAAGCTTTGGCAATGGGAGTAGCCAGCATGGGGTGAATGACCGTGTGCATGGGCTTCTGCTCGGCGCCGGCGAGAGCTTTAATCGTGGAGGGTGTGGAGTTCGCTGAGGATTTCTTGCTGCTTGATTTGGAGGCGGCAGCAACTTTGAGCGCGGTGTCTTTCGACGAGGTTTTCGCACTGACTATACGTTGGGCATTTGGTCTTCCGCTTTTACTTTTTTTTTTCTCCGCGTCCTCTGCGCCCTCGGCGGTTAGAGCCTTGCGCTTTTCGTCAGCGCGTGCGATTGCATTCGCCAGCCAAGCGGCCTTCACTTTCCCTCGTGATGCTGGACGACTGCTCGTCCATTCAGCAGATTTTTGATCGCCAGCAATTTGGGCCATCGTGCGACCGGTGAGAACAGAGGTGTCATATGTGTCGATGTCATATCCTGCAACGACGTGATCATCTTTCTTCTTGATCAGGAGCCATTCATTTCCTTTGCTCCCAGGTCGACGCGCCTTGATGTGCACGAGTGCGAAATCGCCTTTGAGCCGCTTCCCTTTGAGCCGAAACTTGAGGTCGCCTTTCGCCAACATGGCAGCCGCTTCTTTTTCGGTGCCGGGGACGTACTCGCCATTGACTAGCACCGGCGACAGCGGTTCCCAGGTGCCTTCGTCCCACACCATTACTGTTCCGGCACCGTAATTTCCCTCGGGGATGGTGCCTTCAAAATCGAAGTACGAGACGGGATGATCCTCAACCTGCATCGCCAGACGCTTATCGGCAGGATCGAGCGAAGGGCCTTTGGGAACGGCCCACGACTTGAGCACGCCTTCCATCTCCAGACGGAAATCGTAGTGCAGGCGCGTGGCCGCGTGGCATTGAACGACAAAGCGATGCCGCGATTGTTTTTCAAGCTTGGGTGGAGGCTCGGGCGTTGCCTCAAAGCGCCGTTTGCGTTTGTATTCGTCGA
>Ga0074046_10001105_pt1 | contig 24956 bp, 20 predicted proteins | sample BogForMeECP23OM3_FD_94441 | JGI IMG/M metagenome (GOLD analysis project Ga0074046, IMG submission 94441) | Bog forest soil microbial communities from Calvert Island, British Columbia, Canada - Bog Forest MetaG ECP23OM3 | ecosystem: Environmental > Terrestrial > Soil > Wetlands ...
ACGCCGTCGCGGCCGAGGTGGCCGCGGCGGTCGCGTTCCTGGCCGGCCCGGACGCCGACTACATCACCGGCGCCGTCATCCCGGTCGACGGCGGGCTCGGGATGGGCCACTGAGCGGCAGTTGTGGGGAACCGACAAGCCGTGACGCGCAAGCTTCGCGCGGCCGGCCCTTTAGTTAGTGGGGTCCTACCGGGCATGGTGAGTTGTGCTGGATATCACGGGAGTGAGGTTGTGGTGGGAATCCTGGCGGGCAAGCGGATCCTGGTCACCGGGGTCATCACCGATGCCTCGATCGCGTTTCACGTCGCGCGCGTCGCACAGCAAGAAGGCGCGACCGTGGTGCTGACCGGCTTCGGGCGGCTGAGCCTGGTGGAGCGGATCGCCCGGCGGCTGCCCACGCCGCCGCCGGTCCTCGAGCTCGACGTGACCAGCGACGATCACCTCGCCTCGCTGGCCAGCCGGGTGTCCGAGCACGTCGACGGCCTGGACGGCGTGCTGCACGCGATCGCGTACGCGAACCCGGAAGAGGCGCTCGGCGGGAACTTCCTGTACACCAGGTGGCCCGACGTGGCGACCGCGATTCAGGTCTCCGCGTACTCGCTGAAGGCGATCACGATGGCGGCGCTGCCGCTGATGGGCGGCGGCGGGTCGGTGGTGGGACTCGACTTCGACGCGAGCGTGGCCTGGCCCGGCTACGACTGGATGGGAGTGGCCAAGGCCGGCCTGGAGTCCTGCGCCAGGTACCTGGCCCGCGACCTGGGGGAGAAGAGGGTGCGGGTCAATCTGGTGGCCGCCGGGCCGTTGCGCACCATGGCCGCGAAGTCCATCCCCGGGTTCGAGCGCTTCGAGGGCGTGTGGGCGAGCCGGGCGCCGCTCGGCTGGAACATCGCCGATCCGGAGCCGACCGCGCGGGCCTGCGTGGCGCTGCTTTCCGACTGGTTCCCCGCGACCACCGGCGAGATCGTCCACGTCGACGGCGGCGTGCATGCGGTGGGGGCCTGATGGCCGAGTTCGTCCTCACCCTCTCCTGCCCGGACCGGGTCGGGATCGTGCATGCGGTCGCGGCCTACCTGCACCAGGCCGGCTGCAACGTGCTCGACAGCCAGCAGTTCGGGGACCGGATCGCCGGGCGGTTCTTCATGCGCGTGCACGTGGAGACTGTGCCCGCCGCGCCCGCCACCTATGACTCCCTGTATGGCGGCTTCACCCCGGTGGCGGCCGAGTTCGGCATGGAGTGGGAACTGCACGACACCGCCGTCCAGCCGCGGGTGCTGATCATGGTGTCCAAGGCCGGGCACTGCCTGAACGACCTGCTGTACCGGCGCGCGGCCGAGTCGCTGCGCATCGACGTCCCGCTGGTAGTCGGCAACCATCCCGACCTGGCGCCGCTCGCGGCGGCACACGGCATCGCGTTCGAGCACGTCCCGGTGGGCGCCGACCCGCTGGCCGCGCAGCGCGCCGAGGGGCGCCTGCTCGACCTGGTCAGCGAACTGGGCGTCGACTTCGTGGTGCTGGCCCGCTACATGCGCATCCTGTCGCCCGAGCTGTGCGCCAAGATGCCGGGCCGGATCATCAACATCCACCATTCGTTCCTGCCGAGCTTCAAGGGGGCGCGTCCCTATCATCAGGCTCACGCGCACGGCGTGAAGCTGATCGGCGCGACCGCCCACTACGTGACGGCCGACCTGGACGAGGGCCCGATCATCGAGCAGGAGGTCGCCCGGGTCGACCATTCCAGCAGCCCCGAGGACCTCGCCGCCATCGGCCGCGACGCCGAGCGGGTCGCACTCGCCCGCGCCGTCCGCTGGCACGCCGAGCACCGCGTCCTGCTCCACGGCCGCCGCACCGTCATCTTCAGGTAACGCCGCTCGCACCCTGCACCAGGGCGCGCGCCGGCGCCCGGCGGCACGGTGCCCGTTGGCGTCCTCGCCGCCACGCTCAACTCAGCCGCTGTTTTCGATGCGTTATGCATTGCTGGCCAATTTGTTATTAAAAGGTATTGATTGGCGCGTCCGGGAGGACTGGTATTTCATCAGGTAACACGCGCGGCCAGGCCGTGCCGACGGCCAATTCCGGGCCTGTATGGCGGCGCAGGGTAGTGATTTGTCTACACATTGCTAAACGGTTACGCTCAGTAGTCGTTGGCGGCGACCGTAGAACCGGAGGTGCGAGGAGTTGGCCCGCTAATGTCTTGGTGTCTGCAACGGCCGTCGGCGGAGATTCTGCGGCGAGATGGCCGTCCGGCGGCAAGGCTTCACGTCGCCGGGGACTGTGGGATCACAGGGGCCAGAGGCAACAGTAAGGCCAGATCCGGAAATATCCGGATGCTAGCCGCGACATGATGGGACGCCGCGGTCAGGGGATTGATGGCAAGTTGTGACATTTTCGGCGAGAGATCGATGCAATATGGCACTTACGCTTCCGCTAACTCATAACACCGGTAGCCCACCGGTCGGCTCGCCATGAGCCGGCCCGGATGTGCCGGGGAGGCGGGCCGTAATCGGATGGGGGGGTACTGCGACCCAGTGCCCTGCGCGGTGCGGAGCGGATCACCGGCAAACAGCGAGAGAAGGGCGACAAGCTGATGACCCCAGGACGGACCAGAGGCGCGAACAGCGCAAGGAGGGAGGGCCGATGATGAAGTTCCGCAGTAAGGCGATCGTGGGGCTAGCCCTCGTGGTGGCGAGCATCACCGCGCTTGCCGCCTGCAGCAGCAGCAGTAGCAGTAGCCCTGGCGCTGCCGCCAGCAGCGGCACGCCGGTTGCGGGCGGCACCGCAACCTGGGCGGAGCTGCCAGCGTCCACGCCCAACTACATCTTCCCGTTCGACAGCAGCGCCTACATCAGCGTGACCAACTCCAGCCAATTCCAGTTCCTGATGTACCGGCCGCTGTACTGGTTCGGCAATGGTGGATCGCCGACGCTGAACCAGTCGCTGAGCCTGGCCGATCCGCCGACGTTCAGCGGCAATAACGTCACCATCACGCTGAAGCCGTACAAGTGGTCCAACGGCACCTCGGTGACCGCGCAGGACGTGATGTTCTGGCTGAACATGGAGCAGGCGGTCGGTGCCACCGACTACGGTGCCTACACCGGTTTCCCGACGACGGTAGTAAAAAACATCAAGGCGGTCAGCCCCACTGAGCTGACCATGACCCTGGACAAGCCCGTTTCGCAGTCCTGGTTGCTGTACAACGACCTGAGCCAGATCACCCCGATGCCGGCGGCCTGGGACCGCACCGCGTCGGGGCCTAGCAGCTGCGCCACCACGGTCAGCGACTGTACTGCGGTGTACCAGTACCTGGACGCCCAGTCCAAGAACCTGAGCGGCTATGTGTCCTCGCCACTGTGGTCCATCGTGGACGGGCCGTGGAAGCTGAGCGCGTTCAACGCCGACGGGCACGTCACGTTCGTGCCGAACACGGCTTACTCCGGGCCGGTCAAGCCGAAGCTGGCCCAATTCCAGGAGGTGCCGTTCACCACCGACGCCGCCGAGTATGACGTTCTGCAGTCGCAGAGTTCCAGCAGCAAGCTCGACGTCGGCTACATTCCGCCGCAGGATGTTCCGGCCAAGCCGGCCGACGCGGCGGTCGGCCCGAACCCGCTGTCGTCGCATGGCTACACGCTGTCCCCGTTGTACACCTGGGGAATCAATTACTACGTGGTGAACTTCCAGTCCAGCGTGTCCGACCACGCGGCCATCATCAAGCAGCTGTACTTCCGGCAGGCGCTGGCCTACCTGATGAACCAGGCTGCGGTGATCGCCGGCCCGCTGAAGGGCTACGGCACGCTGACGGTCGGCCCAGTCGGGAACAATCCGCCGACCCAGTGGCTGTCGCAACAGGGCAAGGCGGGTGACCCGTACCCGTACAACCCGGGCAAGGCCAAGAGCCTGCTGACCAGCCACGGCTGGACGGTGGTCGCGGGCGGGGCGACCACCTGTACCAACCCGAGCCTGTGCGGACCGGGGATCACCCAGGGCACCGCGCTGAGCTTCAACTTCCCGTACGCGAGCGGGTCCGCCTGGATCAATGCGGAGATGACCCAGTTGCAGTCCAACGCCTTGGCGCTGGGGATCAAACTGAACCTGGAGCCCAAGCCGTTCAACCAGGTGACCGCGCTGGCCGCGGGCAACTGCACGGTCGCCAAGATCCCGTGCAACTGGGACCTGGCCAACTGGGGCGGCGGCTGGTCGTTCGCCCCCGACTACCAGCCCACCGGCGAGACGCTGTTCATGTGCGGCTCGATCGCCAACTCCGGCGGGTACTGCAGTTCGACCAACGACGCGTACATCGACAAGACGCTGACCAGCAGCGACCTGAACAACATGTACACCTGGCAGGACTACCTGGCGCCTCAGTTGCCGTTCATGTGGCAGCCGAACGCCGCCTACCTACTCAGCGAGATCACCACAAGCCTCCACGGCGTCTTGCCGCAGGAGACGACGCTTAACCTCACCCCGGAAAACTGGTATTTCGTGAAGTAACCGTCGCCAGGTGACCTCTTCGGCCACCAGGCGTAAAATGCGGGAGTGCCGGGTCCGCCCGGCACTCCCGGGTTCACGCGGAAGGAGGACGGTTGACAGTCTTCATCGTGCGCCGGGCCCTGCAGGCGATCGTCGTGCTGCTGATTGTGACCATGTTTACCTTCGCGCTGCTGCGGGCGATCCCCGGCAACGTGGCCGTCGCCATCATGGGCCCCGGCGCGTACCGCGATCCGGCCGCGATCAAGCTGTTCGACAGTACGTACGGCTTCGACAAGCCCTGGTACTCCCAGTACCTGCTCTGGCTGGGCCATCTGGCCCAGGGCAACCTGGGCTACTCCTGGAACCTCAACCAGAGCGTCGCCTCGCTGCTCGCCAACCGGCTGCTCAAGTCAGTGGTCCTGGTCGGCATCTCCACCATCCTGGCCTTGATCATCGCCATCCCGATCGGCGTGATCCAGGCGGTGCGGCGCAACAAGTTCATCGATCACTTCTTCAACGGCACCTCGACGGTCTTCTACGCGACGCCGTCGTTCCTGCTCGGCCTGCTGCTGATCCTGATCTTCGCCATCAAGTTCCCGATCTTTCCCGCGGAGGGCCCGCAGGGGAACGGTCTGGGCGCGATACTCAGCGACTTCAACGCGCTGATCCTGCCGATCGCCACGCTCACCCTGATCACCGTCGCCCTGTTCAGCAGGTACATGCGCTCCTCGGTGCTGGACAACCTCACCGAGGACTACGTGCGGACCGCGAAGGCCAAGGGCGCCAGCGAGCGGCGGATCCTGTACCGCCACGTGCTCCGCAACTCGCTCATCCCGATCGCCACGCTGCTCGGGCTGAGCCTGCCCGGTATCCTGTCCGGCGCGCTAATCACCGAGGCGGTCTTCAACTACCCGGGGATGGGCCTGCTGTTCTACCAGCAGGCGCAGAAGCAGGACTACCCGACCCTGCTGGGTATCACCGTGGTCGTCGCGGTCGCGACGGTCGTCGGATCCCTGCTCGCGGACATTACCTACGCGGTGCTCGACCCGCGGGTGAGGTACACGTGAAGTCATGAGCATCCTGAACGTCCCGCCCGAACGGCCCGACCCGTCGCTTCCAGAGGTCGGGTTGATTTCGGACACCGTGGACGTGGCCCCCATCGCCCCGGCACCGGAGGGCGAGGCGGCGCTGGAGGGCGAGGCGGCGGTCGCCGCCGGGATCCTGCCCGCGACCAAGCCGCGCAGCGCGTTCCGCCGGGGCCTCGAGGTGTTCCTGGAGAACAAGCTCGCGGTCACCGGGGTCGTCATCCTCGTGGCCATGGTGCTGTTCTGCTTCGTCGGACCGCATGTCTACTACGGCAACACGACCGCGGTGAACTTCGCCCAGGAGACGTTGCCGCCTGGCGCCGGTCATCCGCTGGGCACCGACTCGAACGGGAACGACGTGCTCGCCCGGCTGATGACCTCCGGGCAGATCTCACTGGAAGTGGGCATTGCCGCCGCGATCCTCGCCACCGTGCTCGGCGTGATGTGGGGAGCGATCGCCGGCTACTTCGGCGGGGCCCTGGACGCGGTCATGATGCGCATCGTGGACGCGGTACTGTCCATCCCGGTGCTGTTCCTGCTCCTCGTGGTCGTCTCCCTGGTCACCCCGACCGAGCAGGTCCTGATCGTGGTGATCGCGGCGGTGTCGTGGCTGACCACCGCCAGGCTGGTCCGCGGCGAGGCGCTGTCGCTGCGGGTGCGGGATTACGTGCAGGCGATGAAGGTGATGGGCGGCGGCAGTACCCGGGCCGTGACGCGGCACATCGCGCCGAACGCGATCGGCACCATCATGGTCAACCTCACCTTCCAGGTCGCCGACGCCATCGCGTTCATCGTCGCGCTGAGCTACCTCGGGCTCGGCATCCGGCCGCCGCAGCAGGACTGGGGCGCGATGCTCAGTAACGGCGTCCAGTACGTCTCCGACAGCTACTGGTGGCTGATCCTCCCGGCGGGAGCCTGCATCATCATCGTGATCACCGCGATCCTGTGGATCGGCGAAGGTCTCCGCGATGCCGTCGAGGTCCGTCTGCAGCGCCGCTAGCCTGGCGCCGCAGCCACCGCTACCCGTTGATCCCCTGCCCACCACCGTGACGAGGACGCATGGCACCTCTGCTCCAGATTGAGGATCTGCACACCGAGATCCGGCTCCGCAGCGCTACGGTCTACGCGCTCGACGGCGTCAGCCTCACCGTCGAGGCGGGCGAATGCCTCGGCGTCGTAGGCGAGTCCGGCTGCGGGAAGACGATGACCGCGCTGTCGATCATGCAGCTGCTGCCACCCGGCGGACACATCACCAGCGGCCAGATCGTGCTGGGCGGGCAGGTGATCTCCTCGCTCAACGATGACGACATGCGTCATGTCCGGGGCAACGAGGTCGGGATGATCTTCCAGGACCCGATGACCTCGCTGAATCCGACGATGACGATCGGCGACCAGATAGCCGAGACGGTCCGGCTGCACCGCGGGGCGGACAAGCAGACGGCGCTGGCCCGGGCGGTCGAGGTGCTGGGCCTGGTCGGGATGCCCCGGCCGGCCGAGCGGGTCAAGAACTACCCGCATCTCCTGTCCGGCGGGATGCGCCAGCGGGTCATGATCGCCATGGCGCTGGCCTGCGAGCCGAAGCTGCTGATCGCGGACGAGCCGACCACGGCGCTGGACGTGACGATCCAGAAGCAGATCCTGGAACTCATCGATGATCTGCGCAAGCGCCTGGGCATGGCGGTGATCCTGGTCACCCACGACCTGGGTGTCATCGCCGGCCGCGCTGACCGGGCGGCCGTGATGTACGCGGGCCGGGTCGTGGAGACCACGAGCACGCTGCGGCTGTTCGGTAACCCGCGGCACCCCTACACCGAGGCGCTGTTCTCGGCGCTGCCGGAGAAGGCTGCTGACGCCTCTGCCCGGCTGTACGCCATTCCTGGTCAGCCACCGGACCTGACCAGGCCGCCGACGGGATGCAAGTTCGCCGCGAGGTGCCGCTACGTGCAGGACACCTGCAGGCAGACCGAGCCGTCGCTGGAAGGAGGTAGCTGGGATCACCTCTACCGGTGCTTCTTCCCCGTCGGCCGGGCCACGGATGACACGGATGACACGGAGCCTGCCCGCCTGATCGCGAAAGAACGTGCTCCTGCCGCGCGGGCGGCGCGCGAGGCCACCGCGAACGGCGGGCCGCTGCTCCAGGTCGAGCACTTGGTGAAGGACTTCTCGGTCACAGCCGGTGCGGTGCTGCAGCGCAAGGTCGGCGCGGTCAGCGCGGTCGCCGACGTCAGCTTCAAGATCCAGCCCGGTAAGACGTTCGGCATGGTCGGCGAGTCCGGCTGCGGCAAGACCACGATCGGGCGGCTGATCGTCGGCCTGGAGCAGGCGAGCAGCGGCACCATCGCGCTGGACGGCGAGGACCTGGTCAAGCTGGGAAGGAAGGAGCGGCGGCAGCGCAGCACGAAGGTACAGCTCATGTTCCAGGACTCCTACGCCTCCATGGACCCCAGGATGCGGGTCGGCCCGATCCTGCGTGAGCCGCTGGCCATCCAGCGGGTCGGCAGCAAGCGTGAGCAGATGGGCAAGATCGACGCGATGCTGGACGAGGTGGGGCTGCCCAGGGTAGCGGTGGAGCGCTATCCGCACGAGTTCTCCGGCGGGCAGCGGCAGCGCCTCGGGCTCGCCCGCGCCCTGATCCTGAACCCGAAGCTGCTGGTGGCCGACGAGCCGGTATCCGCGCTTGACGTGTCCATCCAGTCGCAGATCCTCAACCTGATGCAGGATCTGCAGCGCGACATGGGCCTCACCTACCTGTTCATCTCCCATGACCTGTCCGTCGTGCGGTACATGTCGGAAACGATCGGCGTGATGTACCTGGGCAAGCTGGTCGAGGTGGGGCCGGCCAACGACGTCTACTACCGGCCGGTGCACCCCTACACCAAAGGCCTGATCGATACCATCCCGGTCGCCGACCCGCGGGCGTCGCGGGCCAGGCTGCAGCAGGGCGTGGCCGGGGAGTTGCCGTCGGCCATCGACCCGCCGTCCGGCTGCCGGTTCCGGACCCGGTGTCCGCTTGCGCAGGAGCTGTGCGCCCAGGAGGAGCCACCGCTACGGCCCTTCACGGCCAACGGTCACTTCGCCGCCTGCCACTTCCCGCTGCGAGCGCCGGAGGCGGCGACGATGTCGGACGCCGCCGTATGAGGTACGCCCTGGCCGCCTGAGGCCGGGCCTTGCATGACAGGCAGATGATGCCGATACTCCATTCATGGGAGGGTCGACGGCGGACACGCCCGCATCGCCCGAATTCCTCCGTGCCTCCGACGCGGAGCGTGACCACGCGGTCAGCGAGCTGAGGAACGAGTTCGCCGAGGGCCGTCTGTCGCACGAGACCTTCGTGTACCGCATGCAGAGTGCTCTGGACGCCCGGAACCGCGGTCAGCTGGCGGGATTGTTCACCGACCTGCCGTCGCGCCGGGCTGGTCCCAAAAAGCTGCTGGCCCGGATCCGGGCCGCCCTGCGGGGCGGGGACCCGGCCGCACCTGACCGGCGGCCGGGGGAGGACCCGGACCTCCCGCGAACCCAGCGGATCGCCGGCCCTTCACACGGGCCGACGCCGCAGGCACCGGCCTGGATGCACGGGCGCGAAGGCAACCACGGGAGTGCGGCGGCGCCGCCCGTGGTCGCCGCGGACCCGGCGCCGCTCGTCTTCCCGCCGGGCAACGGGGTCCGGTTCACCATCGGGCGGACCCGTGACTGTGACCTCTGCCTGACCGACTTGTCGGTGTCCCGGATGCACGCCCTGCTGGTGCGCCGCGAGGAGGGCTGGGTGCTGAGCGACCTGGGATCACACAACGGCACCAGGCTCAACGGCTGGCTGGTCCGCGAGCCCGTCCCGGTGCACGCGGGCGACCGGGTGGAGTTCGGCTCGATGGCGTTCATCATCCAGGGTGATTCCCCGGCGGAGCCTCCGGCCCCGCAGGGGTCTTCCGGGTAAAGGGCGCGGAACCGGCTAGAGTCGGGAGGCGTGACGACGGTTCTACTGGTCCGGCACGGGCTTACCGCGACGACTGGTCACGTGCTGACCGGATGGATGCCGGGCATCCCGCTCGATGACCGGGGCCAGGCTCAGGCGGCCGCGCTGGCGGCCAGGTTGGCCCCGCTCCCGCTCGACGCCATCGTCAGCAGCCCGCTCGAACGCTGCCAGCAGACCGCGGCGGCGATCGCGGCGACCAGGGACGGCCAGCAGATCATCACCGAAGAACGGGTCGGGGAGTGCCATTACGGGGACTGGACGGGCCAGCCGCTGAAGAAGCTGGCGCAAGAGCAGCTCTGGCGCGTGGTGCAGGCCCACCCGAGCGCGGTGACGTTTCCCGGGCCGGGCGGCGAGTCCATGCCGGACATGCAGCACCGGGCGGTGGCGGCGGTCAGGGACTGGAATGCCAGGCTCGGCCAGGACGCTACCTATCTCATCTGCTCGCACGGAGATGTCATCAAGGCAATCGTCGCAGATAGCCTTGGATTGCATCTCGATCAATGCCAGCGGATCCAAGCCGATCCCTGTTCGCTGACCGTGATCAGGTATACGCCGCTGCGGCCCTTCCTGGTCCGGATGAACGACAGAGGGGGTGGGGTGGATGACCTCATGCCACGCGCAGACGGTCACGGCCATGCCGACGGTCGCGGTAAGGCGAGCAGCGACGGGGCCGTCGGGGGCGGCTCCGGCGGGGCCGACGGGGTTGACGGGACTAACCCCGTGAACGGTGCCACCAGTATCCAGGCAGGCGCAGCTGCTTCAAGTGGCCAGCAGCCGGCGGACACGCGAGGATAGGACTATGCCGGTCTATTTTTATGACCCGCCGGACCGGTTCGTGGCCGGCGCGGTAGGGCAGCCAGGAGAACGGATCTTCTACCTGCAGGCGACTTCCAACGGTCGCGTGACCAGTGTCGTCCTGGAGAAGTTCCAGGTGAGCCTGCTAGCCGAGCGAATTGACGAACTTCTCGACGAAGTGCTCAGGCGCACCGGCGGATCGCCCGATGTGCCCGCCGCTGCCCCGACGGGGCTGCAGGACGACGCGCCGCTCGACCTTCCGTTGCTCGAAGACTTCCGGGTGGGCGCCATCGCCCTGGCCTGGGACGGCGACGGCGGCATGGTGGTCATCGAGGCGCAGGAGGAATCGGACGAGCCGGTGGAGCCGCTGGCCGAGGATCTGCCCGCCGATGGGCCAGGGGTGCTGCGGGTCCGGATCACGCCGGGCGCCGCCCGCGCCTTTGCCCAGCGCGCCGCCAAGATCGTGGCGGCCGGCCGGCCACCGTGCCCACTGTGCGGCCTGCCGCTCGATACCGACGGACATATCTGCCCGCGGCAGAACGGCCACCGCGTCGGCCATGCTTGAGCAGAACGGATCCGTGCCAGATGACGACGATGGCGAGCGGGCCACGCTTGACCTGCTCGCCAGCGGGAAACTGGAGGTCGAGGGACGGCTGGTAGACGCGTCCAACGCGACGCTCTACTGCACGATCAGGCCAGGGGGGCCAGGGGGGTACGGGGGGACGGGAAGTCCCCCCGTGAGCAGGGGGGGTCTGGGGGGGATCGTCCCCCCGGATTACAGAGTCGCCTGCGTGTACAAGCCGATCGCGGGGGAGCGCCCGCTGTGGGACTTCCCGATGGGCACGCTCGCGGGCCGGGAAGTCGCGGCCTACGTCGTGTCTCGCGCGGCCGGCTGGGACGTGGTCCCGCCGACGGTCATGCGGGACGGGCCTTTCGGGCCTGGCATGTGCCAGCTGTGGATCGACCACGATACCGACGTGGACCTGATTGCCCTGTCCCGCCGCACCGACCACGCGGGCCTGCGCGACATGGCCGTGTTCGACGCGGTGGTGAACAACGCCGACAGGAAGATCGGTCACCTGCTGCCTGTCGCCGACGGGCACCTGTACGGCTGCGATCACGGAGTGTGCTTCGCCGAGGACTACAAGCTGCGCACCGTCTTGTGGCAGTGGCGGGGCAAGACCTTGCCGAGACGCTCACTGGAGGCGCTGCTCCGCCTGAACACCCAGCTCAACGAGGGCAGCGTGGAGGCCGAGCTTTCCTCGCTGCTGAGCGCGAGCGAGATCACTGCTACCAAGATCAGGGTGGAGACGCTCCTCGAGCACCGCGTCCACCCCTACCCGCCCGCCGACTGGCCCGCTGTCCCCTGGCCCCCGGTTTAGGGCAGGCCGTCCGGCTCCCCGGCGCCGCCGTGGCGCCTGAAGTAGCGCTCGAATTCGCGGGCGATCGCGTCGCCGCTCGCCTCGGGCAGGTCCATCGCGTCCTTGGCCTCTTCCAGGGTGCGCACGTAGTCGGCGACCTCGGAGTCCTGCTGGGCAAGCTCGTCCACGCCGCGTTCCCAGGCGCGCGCCTCCTCGGGCAGGTCGGCCAGCGGCAACGGTACGTCCAGGATGTCCTCGACGCCGCGCAGCAGCGCCAGGGTGGCCTTCGGGCTCGGCGGCTGCGCCACGTAGTGCGGGACTTGCGCCCACAGCGAGACGGCCGGGATGCCCGCTCCGGCGCAGGTGTGCTGCAGCACCCCGACGATCCCGGTGGGGCCTTTGTAATCAACCAGGCCGACGCCGACCCCGGTGCCGAGCTTGGAGGTCGACGAGCCGACGGATACCGGTACCGGGCGGGTGTGCGGCGCGTCGGCCAGCAGCGCGCCGAGCAGGATGATCAGCTCCACGCCGAGGGCTTCCAGGCCCTCTACCAGCTCCTCGCTGAACGCCCGCCAGCGCATGTTGGGCTCAATGCCGTGCACCAGGACCACGTCACGGGACAGCCCGGTCGGCGGCGCCGATTCATCGGCCGGCCGGGCCCGGGCGACCGAGATCCTGGTCGTCGGCCAGATCAGCCGCTGGGTGTACCCGCCCTCGATCTCGACCACCGGCCGGTTGACCTGGAAATCGTAGAAGTCCTCGGGGTCGATGGCGCCGATAGGGGTCGCCTGCCAGGCGATACCCAGGTGGTTAACGACCCCGCTGGCCGCCTCACCTGCGTCGTTCCAGCCCTCGAACCCGGCAATGGCGACCGGCGATGCGAGTTCCCCGATGTCGTTGAACTCGATGACTCGCCACCTCCCCAGCAAATGCAGGTCGTCTCGTAACAGCCTACGTGGTCATCGTTGCTCATTGGGTGATCGGCCGCGTGTCAGGTGCGGTCTTGTATCAGCTTTGGCCTGTATTAGATCTGATCTAAGGAAGCATCGCGACGAAAGCCTAGGATGTGCATCAATGAGCACTCTGCGAACCGCCCTCACCGAGCGAGTCGTCGTGGCGGACGGGGCCATGGGCACCATGCTCCAGGCGAGCGATGCCACCATTGACGATTTCGACGGCTGCGAGGGCTGTAACGAGATCCTGAACGTAACCCGGCCCGACATCGTGACCGGGATCCATGACGCTTACCTCGAAGCGGGCGCGGATTGCGTGACCACCAACTCGTTCGGCGCCAACCTGGGCAACCTCGGCGAGTACGGCATCGCGGAACGGATCGCCGAGCTGTCCGAGGCGTCCGCCAGGCTCGCCCGGGCCGCCGCCGACCGCTGGGCCGCGCCAGCTCGCCCGCGCTGGGTGCTCGGCTCGATTGGCCCGGGGACCAAGCTGCCCACTCTCGGTCATACCACCTTCCGCGAGCTGCGCGACACCTACCAGGTCAACGCCGAGGCCCTGCTGCGCGGCGGCGCCGACGCGCTGATCGTCGAGACCTGCCAGGACCTGTTGCAGGCCAAGGCGGCCATCATCGGCGCCAGCCGGGCGGTGCGGGGCATGGCCTCGGATGCGGTGGTCATCGCGCAGGTCACGATCGAGACCACCGGGGCGATGCTGCTCGGCAGCGAGATCGCCGCGGCGCTGACCGCGCTCGAGCCGCTCGGCATCGACGTGATCGGGCTGAACTGCGCCACCGGCCCCGGCGAGATGAGCGAGCACCTGCGCTACCTGGCCGCGCACGCCCGGATACCCATTTCCTGCGAGCCGAACGCCGGCCTGCCCGTGCTCACCTCAGGCGGCGCGCACTACCCGCTGAGCCCGGCGCAGCTCGCTGACGCCCACGACAGGTTCACCGCTGAGTTCGGCCTGTCCCTCGTGGGCGGCTGCTGTGGCACGACGCCCGAGCACACGGCCGCGCTGGCCGACCGGGTGGCCGGCCGGCCGGCCGGCCGCCGCAGGCCGCGCCCCGAGCCCGGGGTGGCCTCGCTGTACCAGCACGTACCGTTCCGCCAGGACACCGCCTTCCTGTCCATCGGCGAGCGGACCAACGCCAACGGGTCCAAGGCGTTCCGGGATGCGATGCTCGAGGGCAGGTACGAGGACTGCGTTCAGATCGCACGGTCACAGACCAGGGACGGTGCCCACCTGCTCGACGTGTGCGTGGACTACGTGGGCCGTGACGGCGCCGCCGATATGCGCGAGGTCGTCGGCAGGTTCGCCACCGCGGCCACGCTGCCGCTCGTGCTCGACTCGACCGAGCCCGCCGTGATCGAGGCGGGCCTGGAGATGACCGGCGGACGCTCGGTCATCAACTCGGTCAACTACGAGGACGGCGACGGGCCAGACTCGCGGATCGCCCGGATGATGCCGCTCGTGCGCGAGCACGGCGCCGCCGTGATCGCGCTGACTATCGACGAGCGCGGCCAGGCGCGCACCGCCGGGTGGAAGGTCGCCGTCGCCGAGCGGCTGATCGCGGACCTGACCGCGAACTGGGGGATGCGGGTCGAGGACATCATCGTCGACTGCCTGACGTTCCCCATCGCCACCGGCCAGGAGGAGACGCGGCGCGACGCGATCGAGACCATCGAGGCGATCGCCGAGCTCAAGCGCCGTTACCCGGCCGTGCAGACGACGCTGGGCGTATCCAACGTGTCGTTCGGCCTCAAGCCCGCCGCTCGCGCCGTGCTGAACTCCGTTTTCCTGGCCGAGTGCGTGCGGGCGGGCCTGGACTCCGCGATCGTGCACGCGGCGCGGATCATGCCGATCGCCCGGATACCCGACGAGCAACGGCAGGTGGCGCTCGACCTCGTGTATGACCGGCGGCGGGAGGATTACGACCCGCTGGCCCGGCTGCTCGAGCTGTTCGAGGGGGTGGATGCGGCCGAGCTGAAGGCGAGCCGGGCCGCAGAGCTGGCCGGGCTGCCGCTGTGGGAGCGGCTGAAGCGGCGGATCATCGACGGGGAGCGAGTCGGGCTCGAGGCGGACCTGGATTCCGCGCTCGAGCAGCGGCCCGCCCTCGAGATCGTCAACGACGTGCTCCTCGACGGCATGAAGACGGTCGGCGAGCTGTTCGGCTCGGGGGAGATGCAACTGCCGTTCGTGCTGACCTCCGCCGAGGTGATGAAGGCCTCCGTGGCCTACCTCGAGCCGCACATGGCGCGCACAGATGAACAAGGCAAGGGCAAGATCGTCCTGGCCACGGTCAAGGGCGACGTGCACGACATCGGCAAGAACCTGGTCGACATCATCTTGTCCAACAACGGCTACGACGTCGTGAACATCGGGATCAAGCAGCCCATCTCGGCGATCGTGGCGGCGGCCGAGGAGAACGGCGCGGACCTCATCGGGATGTCCGGGCTGCTGGTCAAGTCGACCGTGGTGATGCGGGACAACCTGGCCGAGCTGAACTCGCGGGGCCTGGCCGGGCGCTGGCCGGTGCTGCTCGGCGGCGCCGCGCTCACCCGGGCCTACGTGGAGCAGGACCTGGCCGCGGTGTTCGACGGGCAGGTCAGGTACGCCAGGGACGCGTTCGAGGGCCTGCGGCTGATGGATGCGGCGATGGCGGTCAAGCGCGGCGAGCCGGGAGCCAAGCTCCCCGAGCTGCGGACCCGCAAGGTCAGGGCCACGGCGGCCGCTCGCGGGGCGCAGGACGGGACCGAAGCGGAAGAGGCGGCCCGTTCGGACATAAACACCGACGGGCCGGTGCCGGACGTGCCGTTCTTCGGGACCGAGGTGATCAAGGGCGTCCCGCTAGCCGAGTACGCCGCCTTCCTGGACGAGCGCGCCCTGTTCATGGGTCAGTGGGGGCTCAAGCCGTCGCGTGGTAACGGTGGCGCGAGTTACGAAGACCTGGTGGAGACCGAGGGCCGGCCGAGGCTGCGGATGTGGCTGGAGCGGATGCAGACCGAAGGGCTGCTCGAGGCGGCCGTGGTCTACGGGTACTTCCGGTGCGTGAGTTCGGGGAATGACCTGATCGTGCTCGCCCCTGACGGGGTGCCGGGAGAGAGCACAGTGCTCGAGCGGTTCAGCTTCCCCCGGCAGCGGCGCGACCGGCGGCTGTGCCTGGCGGACTTCTTCAAGCCGCAGGGCGGCGGCCAGGGCGAGCAGACCGACGTGGTCGCGTTCCAGCTCGCCACCATGGGGAATCGGGTTTCTCAGGCGACCGCCGAGCTGTTCGCCAAGAACGCCTACCGCGAGTACCTCGAGCTGCACGGGCTGTCCGTCCAGCTCACCGAGGCACTAGCCGAGTACTGGCACGCCCGGGTCCGGCGCGAGCTCGGCCTGGCCGGCTCCGATCCCGACAACCTGGACGGCTTCTTCCGGGTCGACTACCGCGGCGCCCGGTACTCGATTGGCTACCCGGCCTGCCCGGACCTCGCCGACCGGGCCAAGATGGTCCGCCTGCTCGAGCCGTCCCGCATCGGCGTCGAGCTGTCCGAGGAGATGCAGCTGCATCCCGAGCAGTCCACCGACGCGATCATCGTCCATCACCCCGAGGCGAAATACTTCAGCGTATGACCCAAGGGGACGAGGCTGCGCGCGTCGCGGTGCTGTTCGACATGGACGGCCTGCTCGTCGACTCCGAGCCGCTCTGGCTCCAGGCCGAGACGGCCGTCATGGCCAGGCTCGGGGCCGACTGGACCGCGGCGGACCAGGTGCAGTTGCTCGGCGGCAGCCTGGACCGCACGGCGCGCTACCTGCTGGCCAGGGCGACCAAGCCCGCGCCGCCCGAGGTGGTCGCCGAGTGGCTGATGGACGGCGTCGCCGAGCGGGTCCGCGACCACGGCGTGCCGCTTCAGCCGGGCGCGCGCGAGCTGCTGGCCGAGGTGGCGGCGGCCGGCCTGCCGTGTGCGCTGGTGACCTCCTCCGAGCGCCGGTTCATGGACGCGGTGCTGGCCACCACCGGCCTGCGCTTCGACGCGCTGGTGTGCGCGGAGGACGTCAGCGTGACCAAGCCCGACCCGGAGCCGTACCTGCTCGCGGCCAAGCTGCTCGGCACCGATCCCTCCCGCTGCTTCGTCCTGGAGGACTCGCCCAACGGCGTCGCCTCGGCCGAGGCGGCCGGATGCCGGGTGATCGCGGTCCCGTCGCTGGTCCCGATCGAGCCGGCGCCGGGCCGGACGGTGGCGCGCTCGCTGGCTGAGCTCCAGGTGGGCCCCGACGGGCTATCGGTGCGGTGCTAGTCCGGGGGGGACGACCCCCCCAGACCCCCCCGCTCCTGGGGGACCCATCCCCCCGGACCCCCCTTGGGGGGGTTAGCCTCAGCGCCAGCGCGCCGATCACCGCTTAGACTCTAAACGAGAACCGCGGGGAGGTGCGCGTGTCCACCTACGACAAGATCGCCTGGCTGCCACTGTGCGGGGGCCTGACCGGGCTCGGCCTGGTGCTGAGCTTCCTCGTCATGCGGCGGCGCGGGCTCGGCGCCGGCCTGCGCTGGGCGGCCTGGTCGCTGCTGCCGATGGCTGCCTACCTGACCGGCTCGATCGAGATGTTCTGGAAGATGGGCGTCGCGGTCGGGGACTTCGCTAAGGGCTTTGTCTTCTCGCCCCGGGTCTGGTCGGGGATCGCCCTGGCCGGGCTGGCCGCGGTGCTGTTCATCGTGTCCGGCCCGATGCGGCGGCGGAGGGTGACGCAGGGTCAGGACAAGCGGGCCGCCGAGCCCGGGGCCGGCGCGGCCGGGGCGGTGACCGCCGGCCAGCGGACCGCGGGCGCCGGGCAACTGGCCACCCGCCCGGCCGAGCCCGCCAAGGCGCCCGGCAAGGCGCGCAAGGGCAAGAACGCGGTCGACGATGACGACGACCTCGGGGACGTCGCGGACATCCTCCGCCGCCACGGCATCACCTGAGGTCGGCCCGGCCCCGCCATACCTGCCTAACGCCCCTTCAGCGGTACCGAGGGCTTCGTCCAGGCGCGCTTGGGCCTGATCGTCATTGCGCTTCAGGAAGCGACGGCTCGGGAATGGCCTCCTGATGCACCGGCTCGGCCAGCGCGGCCTCCCCCGCAGCGGGCAGCGGCGGCGGGGTGCCGCCGAACTCCGGGCACAGCGCCTTGTGGTTGCACCAGTCGCAGAGCCTGCTCGGACGCGGCCGCCAGTCGCCCGCGTCCCTGGCCCGCTCGATGGCCTTCCACAGCGCCGCCACCTTGCGCTCGGTGGCGAGCAGGTCAGATTCGTCTGGGGAGTAGCGCAGCACCTCGCCGTCGGCTAGGTACATGAGCTGCAGCAGCCGGGGCACCTGGCCGCGCAGCCGCCAGATCACCAGCGCGTAGAACTTCATCTGGAACAGCGCGCTCGCCTCGTAGGCCTCCCGGGGCGCGCGGCCGGTCTTGTAGTCCACGATCCTGATGTCGCCGCTCGGCGCCACGTCCAGCCGGTCGATGTAGCCGCGAAGCCGCAGCCCGGACTCCAGCGTCGTCTCCACGTAGGCCTCACGTTCAGCGGGCTCGAGCCGACGCGGGTCTTCGAGGGTGAAGTAGGCGTCCACGATCGCCGTCGCCGAGGCCAGCCAGCCGGACCGTTCGGCCTCGTTGTCGAAGAGCGCGGCCAGATCGGGTTCCTCGGCGGCCAGCCGGTCCCACTCCTGGGTCAGCAGCGCCCGGGCCGCCGCCGGGGTCCGGTCGGCGGCCGGCAGGTCGAACAGCCGCTCCAGGGCGGCGTGCACCAGCGTCCCGCGCGCGGTCGCCGCGGTGGGCGGCTCGGGCAGCCGGTCGATCACCCGGAACCGGTACAGCAGCGGGCAGGTCATGAAGTCCGCCGCCCGGGAGGGTGATAGAGCTGGTCCCTGCCCCCGCGCGGGCAATGTATCGACAACCGCGGCTGATTCGTCCACAGCGCCACCGTAGGGCAAGGCACCGACATTCGGGGGGATCTCCGCGACGCCGCTCCCGCCGGCGCCGGTCTCGCATCGACCCGAGCGACCTGTTGTGCACATAGCATCGGTAATGTGGCAAGCACGACACCGGAGAAACCGCCCGCGACGGCGGACAAGCCACCCCAGCGCCGCGAGGGCGGTCATGGGATCGTCATCGCGCGCCCGTTCGGCATCCCGGTGTACATCTCGCCGTACTGGTTCCTGATCGCCGGCGTCTTCATCCTTATCTACGCCAACCAGCTGGCCTCGACCCTGCACGGCTCCACCAGGTTCATCGTGGCGGCGGCGTTCGTGGTGCTGCTGTACGTGTCCGTCCTGATCCACGAGCTGAGCCATTCGCTGGTGGCCCGCGGCTACGGGCTGCCGGTGCGCCGCATCCTGCTCTACCCGCTCGGCGGGTTCTCCGAGATCGAGCGGGAGCCGCCGACGCCCGGCCGGGAGTTCGTGGTATCCGCGGCGGGCCCGGCCCTGTCGCTGGCCCTGGCGGCCGGCGGGTACGGCCTGATGCACGTGGTCCCGGCGGGCACCATCGCCGGCACCCTGGTCCGCCAGCTCATGTGGGCCAACCTGATCGTCGGGATCTTCAACCTGCTGCCCGGCCTGCCGCTGGACGGCGGCCGGATGCTGCGCGCGGTGATCTGGAAGCTGACCGGGCGCCCGTCGACCTCGACCATCGCGGCCGCCTGGGCGGGCCGGGTGATCGCGGTAAGCCTGTTCGTGGTGCCGTTCATCATCGGCGCGGTGAACTGGACCGCCGGGGACATGGTCACCGTGCTGTGGCTGGCGGTGATCGCCGCCTTCATGTGGACCGGCGCCGGGCAGGCCCTCAAGGCGACCAGGTTCCGCGAGCGGCTGCCCGCACTGCAGGCCAGGCGGCTGGCCCGCAAGGCGGTCTCGGTCGCCGCGAACACCCCGCTGGCCGAGGCGATCCGGCGCGCCGAGGAGAACCAGGCCCGCGCGGTGGTGATCGTCGACCACGACGACAAGCCGATCGCGATCGTCAACGAGACCGCGGTGATGGCCACCCCGCCGCAGCGCCGCCCGTGGATGGAGGCGGGCGCGATGGCCCGGACGCTCGAGCCGAGCCTGGTACTGCCCGCCGACCTGTCGGGGATGGCGCTGCTCGACGCGATCCGCCGCGCGCCCGCCACCGAGTACCTGCTGGTCGAGCCGTCCGGCCAGGTCTACGGCGTGCTGGCCACCCGCGACGTCGACCACGCCTTCGCCGGGGTTTGACCGAGCAATGACCAAACCGCGGCAGGGACCGCTCACGCCCGGCGAGCCGGTGCAGCTGACTGACCCCAAGGGCCGCAGCCACCTGATCACCTTGCGGGCCGGCGCGTCCTTCCACACCCACCGGGGCACGCTGAGCCACGACGACATCATCGGCGGCCCGGACGGGAACGTGGTCAGGTCCGGCGGCGGCACCCCCTACGTCGTCTTCCGCCCGCTGCTGGCGGACTTCACGCTGGCCGCCAAGCGCGGCGCGGCGGTGGTGTACCCCAAGGACGCGGCGCAGGTCGTGGCGTTCGCCGACGTGTTCCCCGGCGCGCGGGTGCTCGAGGCCGGAGCCGGTTCGGGCGCGCTGAGCTGCTGGCTGCTGCGGGCGGTGGGGGAGCAGGGCACCCTGGTCTCGTTCGAGCGCCGGCCCGACTTCGCGGAGATCGCCAGGCGGAACGTGGAGCAGTACTTCGGCGGCCCGCCGCCGGCCTGGCAGCTGGTGATCGGCGAGTTCGGCGGCTCTGGCGACGATCTGGGCCTGGCCGACTTCGACCGGGGGATCCTGGACATGCTCGCCCCGTGGGACTGCGTCGACGCGGTCGCCTCGGTCCTCGCGCCGGGGGGCCTGGCCTGCTGCTACGTCGCCACCACGACGCAGCTGTCCCGCACCGTGGAGGCGCTGCGCGGGCACGGCGGCTTCGACGAGCCGGCCGCCTGGGAGAGCCTGACCCGCGGCTGGCACGTGGAAGGGCTGGCGGTCCGCCCCGAACACCGTATGGTAGGCCATACCGGGTTCCTGGTGACCGCGCGGCGGCTGGCGCCCGGGGTGGTCCCCCCGCCGCGCCGGCGCAGGCCCGCGAAGGGTGCTCATGAAGAAGATCACCAATAAGATCATTGATCCGAACGATCCGGTGTGTTACGTCTCCCTGCCGGCAGGTCGCCCCGGCCAGGTTAAACCGAGTAACTGGTAACGCTTTGTGATGCAGCTGTGACTGATCGATACGTTCGCGGGCAGCAAAACAGCGTCGATACGGTGTCGGCAGGTTAGGGAAGGCCCGCGAATAGGTAGAGTCCAGTTAACGGTGCGGGAGAAGGAGGTGAGGGCCGTGGCCACCAGAGACGAAAGTGGGCGTGGTCGGCACGAGGATGAGGTGAAGAGCCTTACCGCTCAGATCTCCTTCCTTGACGAGGAGATCGCCGTGCTGCGGCGCAGGCTGGCGGATTCGCCCCGGCAGGTCAGGCTCCTGGAGGACAGGCTGCGCGAGACCGAGGGGAGCCTCACGGGGGTCAGCGCCCAGAACGAGCGGCTGGCCGCGACGCTGCGCGAGGCACGCGACCAGATCGTCGCGCTGAAGGAGGAAGTGGACCGGCTGGCCCAGCCGCCGTCCGGGTTCGGCGTCTTCCTGCAGGCCAACGAGGACGACACGTGCGACGTGTTCACCGGCGGCCGCAAGATGCGGGTGAACGTGTCCCCTAATGTCGAGGTGTCCGAGCTGCGCCCAGGCCAGGAAGTCGTGCTGAACGAGGCGCTCAACGTCGTCATCGCCCAGTCGTATGAGCAGGTGGGCGAGGTCGTCATGCTCAAGGAGGTCCTCGCCGACGGCCTGCGCGCGCTGGTCATCTCACAGGCCGACGAGGAGCGCGTGGTCCGGCTGGCCGAGCCGCTGCTGAACCAGCCGCTGCGGGCCGGCGACTCGCTGCTGCTGGAGTCCCGGTCGGGGTACGTGTACGAGCGGATCCCCAAGGCCGAGGTGGAGGAGCTCATCCTCGAGGAAGTGCCGGACATCTCCTACCACGACATCGGCGGCCTGGCCGGCCAGATCGAGCAGATCAGGGACGCCATTGAGCTGCCCTACCTGCACGCCGACCTGTTCAAGGAACACCAGCTCAAGCCCCCGAAGGGGGTCCTGCTCTACGGCCCGCCCGGCTGCGGCAAGACGCTGATCGCCAAGGCGGTGGCGAACTCGCTGGCCAAGCAGGTCGCGGCGAAGACGGCGCAGGATGCCGCGCAGGATGCCGGGGCCAAGGAGGGCAAGAGCTTCTTCCTCAACATCAAGGGCCCGGAGTTGCTGAACAAGTACGTCGGCGAGACCGAGCGGCACATCAGGCTCGTCTTCCAGCGGGCCAGGGAGAAGGCCAGCGAGGGCATGCCGGTCATCGTGTTCTTCGACGAGATGGACTCGATCTTCCGCACCCGCGGCTCGGGCGTGTCCAGCGACGTGGAGAACACGATCGTGCCCCAGCTGCTCAGCGAGATCGACGGGGTCGAGGGCCTGGAGAACGTCATCGTCATCGGCGCCTCCAACCGCGAGGACATGATCGACCCGGCGATCCTGCGGCCGGGCCGGCTCGACGTCAAGATCAAGATCGAGCGCCCGGACGCCGAGGCGGCCAGGGACATCTTCTCCAAGTACGTCCTGACCGAACTGCCGCTGCACCCCGACGACATGGCCGAGCACGGCTCCTCGCCGCAGGCCACCGTCGAGGCGATGATCCAGCGCACGGTCGAGCGGATGTACACCGAGTCCGAGGAGAACAGGTTCCTCGAGGTCACTTACGCCAACGGCGACAAGGAAGTGCTGTACTTCAAGGACTTCAACTCCGGCGCGATGATCGAGAACATCGTCGCCCGGGCCAAGAAGATGGCCATCAAGGAGTTCCTGGACACCGGGCAGAAGGGCATCCGGGTCAGCCACCTGCTGGCCGCGTGCGTCGACGAGTTCAGCGAGAACGAGGACCTGCCGAACACCACCAACCCGGACGACTGGGCTCGCATCTCCGGCAAGAAGGGCGAGCGCATCGTCTACATCAGGACCCTGGTCTCCGGCAAGACGGGGACCGAGGCGGGCCGGTCGATCGACACCGTAGCCAACACCGGGCAGTACCTTTGATGGCTGTTCGCGCTCAGGCCTCCAAGGGGGGTCCGGGGGGATGGGTCCCCCCGGGAAGGACAGCGGGGGGGTCACCGGGGGGGTCGCCCCCCGGGGGGAAAAGAGCGTGTCAGCATGTCGCCTTCGTCCGTGCCGGCATTAGGCTGCAATGGTGAGCGAGCTGAAGGCGCCCCGGGGGCGAGCGGGAGACACTTCATGAGCGTCCTACGCGTGATGGGCACGGAGACTGAATACGGCATCTCTGTGCCCGGGCAGCCTGGCGCCAACGCGATGGTGACCTCGTCTCAGATCGTCAACGCGTACCAGGCGGCCACGGCCGCCCGGGCCCGGCGGGCCCGCTGGGATTTCGAGGAGGAGAACCCGCTGCGGGACGCCCGGGGCTTCGACCTGACCCGCGAGGCGGCGGACTCCTCGCAGCTCACGGACGAGGACCTGGGGCTGGCCAACGTCATCTTGACTAACGGCGGGCGGCTGTACGTCGACCACGCGCACCCCGAGTATTCGGCGCCCGAGTGCACGAACCCGCTGTCGGTAGTGATCTGGGACAAGGCCGGCGAGCGGGTGATGGCGGAGGCCGCGGCCAAGGCCGCGACCGTGCCGGGCAGCGCGCCCATCCAGCTGTACAAGAACAACACCGACAACAAAGGCGCCTCCTACGGCTCGCACGAGAACTACCTGATGCGGCGCGGCACGCCGTTCGCCGACATCGTCAAGTTCCTGGTCCCGTTCTTCGTCTCCCGCCAGGTGGTCTGCGGCGCCGGCCGGGTCGGCATCGGCGCCGACGGCCGCGGCTCCGGCTTCCAGATCAGTCAGCGCGCCGACTTCTTCGAAGTCGAGGTCGGCCTGGAGACCACGCTCAAGCGGCCCATCATCAACACCAGGGACGAGCCGCACGCCGACCCGGAGAAATACCGGCGGCTGCACGTGATCATCGGCGACGCCAACCTGAGCGAGGTGAGTACCTACCTCAAGGTCGGCACCACCGCGCTGGTGCTCGCGATGATCGAGGACAAGTTCCTGGGCACCGACCTGTCCATCGAGGCCCCGGTGGCCGAGTTGCGCGCGATCTCGCACGACCCGACCTGCCGCCGCCTGGTCACCCTCAAGGACGGCAGGAAGATGACCGCCGTCCAGCTGCAGGCCGAGTACCTCGAGCTGGCCCGCAAGTTCACCGAGGACAAGTACGGCCACGACGTCGACGAGATCACCGCCGACGTCTTGGACCGGTGGGAGTCGGTGCTGAACCGGCTGGCCGATGACCCGATGCTGTTGTCGAAGGAGCTCGACTGGGTGGCCAAGCTCGAGCTGCTCGAGGGCTACCGGACCCGGGACGGGCTGAACTGGGACAGTCCGCGGCTGCAGCTGGTCGACCTGCAGTATTCCGACGTGCGGCAGGACCGTGGCCTGTACAACCGGCTGGCGGCCCGAGGCCGGATGGTACGGCTGACCGACGACGCCACCGTGGAGCGGGCCATCGAGAACCCGCCCGAGGACACCAGGGCTTACTTCCGCGGCCGCTGCCTGCGGCAGTACCCCGAATCGGTGGCGGCCGCCTCGTGGGATTCGGTGATCTTCGATATCCCCGGCCGTGAGTCGCTGCAGCGCGTCCCCACGCTCGAGCCGCTGCGCGGCACCCGGGCGCACGTGGGCGAGCTACTGGACCGCTGCCGCAACGCCGCCGAGCTGGTGGCCGCGCTCACGGGTCAGGAGTAACGCGCTGGCGGGCTGATCCCATAAAACCCTAGCGGCTCCCGGTCCCTCCCCTCCCGTCAGCCCCGCAAACCCCTGCATGTCGGCCTAGGCTGCGGATCGCGAGTTCGTACCGATTTCGGCCCGGTGGGATTGGGCGGGACTCCCACGGGTGACGATAACGTTGGGACTACGGAGGTAGTGACATGGCAACGAATAAGGACACCGGCGGTCAGCGGCAGACCACGAGGCGCGCCGAGGAGACCGAAGAGACCGAGGCGGGCAGCACCGAGGAAGTCAGGGAGCGGCACGAAAAGCTCTCCGACGACGTGGACGCGATCCTCGACGAGATCGACGAGGTGCTCGAGGAGAACGCCGAGGAGTTCGTTCGCTCGTACGTGCAAAAGGGCGGCCAGTAGCCAGACCGCTCACGGCACCCGCCGGTTCGCCGTAGGCGGACGCGTCGGCGGCCCTCGCGTCCTGTCGCGCTCTGGGGTGGCAGTAGGGTCTGTTGAGTACGTTCGCTATGACTACGGGAGGAGGTCCGCGTTGGGCTCGTAT
>Ga0074046_10001106_pt1 | contig 24954 bp, 20 predicted proteins | sample BogForMeECP23OM3_FD_94441 | JGI IMG/M metagenome (GOLD analysis project Ga0074046, IMG submission 94441) | Bog forest soil microbial communities from Calvert Island, British Columbia, Canada - Bog Forest MetaG ECP23OM3 | ecosystem: Environmental > Terrestrial > Soil > Wetlands ...
CGAGATATGCCCGAAGGAGGTACGGGCATTCACGTCATAACCGGCTTCCGCCGGCAACCGCACTTGCATCGGCGCGAAAGAAGTCTTCAACGAGACATTCTTGCATCCCGGCGAAGTCCGTGCTGCGGTTACCGTCACCGTTCCGTTTTGATTGTCAACCGTTATTGAACCCGCGATGTCGTCCAGCGTCACCGACCCGAAACTCGTTCTCGCCGACGCATCTCCCTTCACTCCGCTCGCCGTCACCGGTCCATTCGCGTTCTCAATCGTCAAGTTCCCGTTCACGCGGTGAATATCAACAGATCCGAAGCTCGTCTTCGCATACGTGTCGCCACTTACATCGCTCAGCGCGATCTGGCCATTGCCGGTCGTGGCTCTCACGCCCTTCGGCAGGTTTGTCGCCTCAATTGAGCCGAACGAAGTATTGAAGCTGCCTTTGCCCTTTATGTCCTTTACACTGATCCCGCCATTGGAATCTTCCACTTCCACCCCACCACCGATCTGTTCCAACGACACTTCGCCAAACGTAGTTTTCACATACACTTCACTACCAGTCTTCCTACCGCTCACTCGTCCATTAGAGGAGGTGCATCTCACATTTCCAGAAACGTTGGCAAAGCTGATCGCGCCGAAGCTTCCATTTAACTGCGCTCCCCCAGTCACCGTATCCGCATCAATGGCCCCATTATTGTTGTTGACGACGAGGTCTCCATGAATATTTCGCGCCGAAACCGCTCCAAACGAATTGTTGACCTTTGATGCTCCGGTATCGGTCACCTCCACAGGCCCGTTGCCTCCGGAGATGGTCACTGCACCAGCGACATTGCTCACCGTAATCGAAGCAAAACGATCCTTAACGTCCAACGTTCCTTTTACTGACGAAACCGTTACCGCCCCGTTGTTGTTGTTCACGGTCACGTTGCCCGCGGCTCCCGTTGCTTGCACCTCACCGAACGAATCCGTCAGCTTCGTCGATCCCCCGTCGCGAAACTTCAGTTGCCCGTGCGTGTTTTCCAGATCGGCCCACCCCTGCACTCCCTGCACCTCCGCGTTTCCGAAACTGTTCTTCATCCACAGCTTGGCATCCACCGGCACAGCAATATCGTAATCAACCGAATACGACGGGCCGCCTATGCGGATCGCAATGAATTTCGAATCATCGCTCGGGTATACCGTTTGAATTTTGATTCCTTGCGAATCTTGCGACACCTCAATGCGCACCTGATCCGCGTATTTATCCGCATCCGATTGCGAATGCGCCTGCACGCGAATGGTTGCCGATATCCTCACTTCGCGGCTGTTTTCCCCATGGATATGCACATCTCCAAACTTGTGCGTCAGGCTAACTGTTTGATTTTCGCCGAGGGTCAAGATTTTCTTGAAATCCCTGGTCGCCGTACTTTGTCCCAATCCATTGCCCATGACGGGCAGCGCCGCAAAACAGCCGAGCGCCACAACTATCGCGAACTTCCTTGCCCAAAGTGACCTGGTATGCCAATTCATCGCTTCGTCTCCAAAACTTCCTGCAACGTCTCTTGTTTTTCCTGGTACATCGCCAGCAGTTCATACCGCAGGTGTGCATTTGAAGGGTTCCGTCCGGCCTCTGAACGCAACTCGTCGATCGCGCTATCCAGCACAACCAGTTTCTCCTTGTAACTGGCCATCAACGGTGTCGTCGGTGAATCCAGTTCGGGCTGCGCTTCTGATGCGAGTTGATCGATGGCCTTCATGTAGTCCCGCTCCGTCCGCTCCACCTCGGCAAGTGCGGAACTCTTCAGCAATCGGGTCTGGCCTGGATCGACTTTTCCTTGGTGACGCACCACATAGGCTCCCGAAAGGGCCAGCATAAGAACCAATGCCCCAGCAAGGGCGGTCCGCCAGCCCAAGGAAAAATCACCACGCAATCCCAGCAGGTCCCAGAACCCCCGTCGTTGGTTTTGTTCTCGCAGTGAACTTTCGATCTTGGCCCAAAGCGCAGTATCTTCCCGATAATCGCGCAATTCCTCCGCCGCCACGCTCAAAGACTTCCACGCGCGAATCTCCTCCGCACAAGCCGGGCAATTGCCGGCATGCTCCTCCAGTGCCGCCCATTCTTCGGCCGAACCATCCAAAAATATACGTTCGCGATCGTTGCAAGAAATGTTCATTGGCCACCTGCTTCCGCTCTCCGCGGAGGCGCCAGCATCCCGCGCAGATTTTTCTTTGGCTGAAAGAGTGTGTTTTTGGAAGCCGTCTCGCTGATGTCCAGCGTCGCCGCGATTTCCGCGTGCCGGAATCCTTCCACCTCATACAACAGAAAGACATCGCGCTGGTGCTGTGTCAGCGTCGCCAGCGCACGTTCCAAAGCCATCCGTAAGGAAGGGTGCGCACCCGGTGCGCGCGGCTCCGGCCGCGGAACGGTTCCGTCCACATCATCCTGCATCTGTTCCTTGCGCCGCGTTCGGCTCCGCCGCAAGTCGTGGCATGTGTTCACGAGTATCCGGAACGTCCAGGTTACGAATGTGGATTGCCCTCGAAAACTTCCTATACCCCTCTGGATTTTCAGGAATGTGTCCTGCACGGCGTCTTCTGCGTCTGCCTGTGACCCCAGCAGGTTGCGCGCTAGATTCTTCATTCGCGCCCCTTGCAACTGATACAGGCGCTCGTACGCATGCAAGTCCCCAGCGAGACATCCGGCTGCCAAGGCCGCGTCATCCGGAAGGGCCCTGTTGTCGCGGTTTTGTCGGGCTGCGATCTCCGAAGGTTCCACTCCCCGCCCTCCCTCGCTTGCCGCCGATGAGATTCTATCCTCCCATCTCAGCGTAAGTCCCACAGTTCCCATTACGTTCTCCTGCGGTATAGACGACGGAGCGTCCCAAAACGTCAGCGTCAGCCGAGCCGACAACAGTCGCAGTAAATGATTTAGAATAAATAGGTTAGGTCTGGATTAACTGGCGTATTCCTGCGGCAGGGCCCCACGCGTCCGCTCCCGCTTCTCGTATTCCGCAACTGCGTTGCTTAAATCCACTGGCGTGAAGTCCGGCCAACGCTTGTCCAAAAATACAAACTCCGCGAACGCGCATTCCCAAAGCAGGAAATCCGAGAGTCTCTGCTCCCCTCCTGTTCGGATCAGCAGGTCCACATCCGTCGATACGCCCCGCTGCACTTCCGCCAAAACATCACCAAACGCCTCCGGAGACAGATTTGTCGCTTTATAGAACTTGCTGGCTGCTTGAAACAAGCAGTGCCGCGCCGAGTAGTCCACCGCCAATCGCAGATGCAACTTCTTCCCCTTGGAGGTGACAGCTTCAGACTCCCCGATGGCTTCTCGCAGGGCCGGATGGAGCCGGTCCCGCCTTCCAATAATGCTTAGCCGGATGCCTTCATCCACACAATGCTTTGTCTCTGTTTGCAGATACTCTTGCAGAATCCTGAGGATCGCTGCCACCTCCGCTGAGGGTCGCTTCCAGTTCGCGGAAGACAGCGTGAAAAGTGTCAGTGTGTGGATTCCCAGTTGTGGCGCACACCGGATGGTGTTTCTGGCCGCCTCCGCCCCGGCTTTGTGGCCGTACGAGCGTGGCAGCCCACGCGAAGTCGCCCAGGGCCCGTTCCCATCGCAAATGATGGCCACATGGAGGGGATGCGTCGCTGCCGCGGGAGCTTCCGGCAAGTGTTGCAGAACGATCGATTGCATAAGCATTCTCAATCTCCGCCGCTACATGAAACAGTGTACTTTATATTACAAAGTACATGCCCAAAAAATTTTTACCGGTCGCGCGTCGCTCGGATCAGCGCCTCCATATGATCCAGGTAACGTTCCAGCGCTTTCCGTCCCGACCCTGTCAGTCGGTATTCGGTCTTTGGCAGTCGTCCGTCAAACGATTTCGTGCAAATAATGTAATCCGCTTCTTCCAGTTTGCGCGCGTGCACGCTCAGGTTTCCGTCCGTGGTCTTCAAAAGTGCCTTTAGTTCATTGAACGTCAGCGACCGGTTCACCGCCAAGGCACTCACGATCCCCAGGCGGATCCGTTCATGAATCAACCGGTCCAAGTTTGCGGAAACAGGCTGCGGAGCCGTAGTTCGGACCGTCGCTGGCCCCTCTTCTCGAACGAGCCGTTCTTGTCGGATTGTAGATGACTTAGCCATATCCCTTTCACCTTCAAAGCTGCTACTCAGCCGCCATAACGCAGCGCGATCCAAAAACCAAAACCAATCTGCACCAGACCGAAGCCCGCCGCCATAAACAGATTGCCCCAGGATGCCGGAGCAAAAAGAGCGCCCGCCCCGAGTGCCATCAAACACAAACCCATAATCGGCACCGCCCGAACCGAAAACGCTCCGCCGGTTACGATCGCTGTGCCGTACAACAGAAGCCAGACCCCAGGCAGCGCGGATACCGTCCCCAACTGGAATAGCGCGAGGGTTAACAGTCCCCCAACCACGATTGGCGGGGCAAAGCTCAATACGAATTTGCGGCCTGGCCCCGAAAAAAGAGAGGAATTGGCGCGTCGTGCTTTGGTAGCCGCCGCCGGCGCGGCGATGGCTACCGCAATGAATGCCTCTGCAAGCCAGATCGCTATCCAGGCCCGGGGTGTGGACTGACGGGCGGCCAACAGCGCCGCGCCCAGTGCGGTCATTCCCATGGTCACGCCGCCCCAACCCGGCACGGCGGTAAATTCCGCCGCAGATTCCATCGTTTCCCGTATGTAGCGGAGATGATCCGCCGCACGGGCGTCAATGGGGATGGGTTCGCGCCGGACCGCGCGACTGAGACCGGGAACAGCCATAGGGCATAAGCTACGCCGACAGAGAAGTCATGTCAAGTACTTTGTGCAATAAAGCGGACTCTCACTTCTTCCGTCGGTACCGCCCCAAAACCCCATTCCATCCGATGATGAACACGTCCAGGAACATCTGCACGCTGTCGCGCATCATGCTCACCTTGGTCGCCGGCGAATGTGCCCAGCGCACTGGCACTTCCTTGATCGATAACCCGTGATGCCTTGCCAGATAGAGCAGTTCCGGATCGAAACCAAATCGTTCAATCGTTTGTTGTTCAAAGATGATCCTGCACCTCTCTCGCCGAAATGCCTTGAAGCCGCATTGCGTATCCACAAATGGCAGCCGCAGTATGCTTTGCACGATTTTGTTGAATATGATTCCCGCAAATTCCCGGAATACAGACTCGTGCACCTCAATGAGGCTCCGGTCCATGGCGCGGCTACCGATGGCCACATCGCACGACTTCAGCGCCTCGAACAATTTTTCAGCTTCTTCAATCGGCGCAGAGAGGTCCGCATCCGTGAACAACACGATCTCTCCCAACGCTTCCTGCGCGCCGTGACACACGCTAAACCCCTTTCCACGATTGATCCCATTGGAAAGCACTCGCAACCGGGGAATCCGATCCTTCCAGGATTCTGCCACGGCGGCGGTGCGATCCACTGATCCGTCATCCACCACGAGCACCTCAGTGTTCGCCCGCTTGTCCCGAATGTACGCGGCAATCTTCTCCAGCGAACCGGGCAGCCGCTGTTCTTCGTTAAACGAGGGGATGATGATGGTCAGTTCGGGCGTAGTCGTCACAAAAGTTCCCAATCCTTCCAGCCATAACGTCCAAGCAGGGGCACGAACCGGCACCCTTCGCGTTGCTGCGTGATATATTCACTGCCTCTCCTGGTTACCAGCATCAGGTGTTGATGATCTTCCGCTCCTATAGGCGCAATCAGGCGACCACCGTCCTTCAGTTGTTCCAACAACGGTTCGGGGACCCGGGGCGACGCAGCAGCTACCAAAATCGCATCATACGGCGCAAATTCCTTTAGGCCCAAGGTTCCGTCGCCACAATGCACGTGCACCTTCGCGAAGCCAAGCCGTTGCAGCCGTGCCGCCGCTGAACGCGCCAATTCCGCTCGGAATTCAATGCTATAAACCTCCCGGGACAGTAGAGAAAGCACAGACGCCTGATATCCGCAACCGGTCCCGATATCAAGGACCTTTTCGCTGCCAGTCAGTCCCAATGCTTCCGTCATCGCGGCAACAATATATGGTTGGGATATGGTTTGACCTTCGCCAATCGCCAGCGGCTCATCGGCATACGCTAAACTCTTGGATTTCTCTGGAACAAATTCGTGTCGCGGAACACTCGCCATGGCGCGTAGAACATTCAAATCTTTCACACCGCGTTTTCGAACCTGCGTTTCCACCATTTCCGCGCGCAAATCCGAATAGGAATCGTCCGGCACGATATTTCCCGTTAGAGTTTTCTCGTTATCTCACAGCACCGTCGCACTTGCGGCCAGCAGCCAATGCCAATATCCACAGTTTATCTGATAGATGAAGCGTCCGCCGTATATTTCCTGCACCTCCGAACAGTGACCGACCCGGCAAGACTGTACCCCAGAGCAGGCGCGCTCCAACATTCTCCTTCTTTACAATCATTGCTGAAGTAGCGGCTCGGGCGCTCCTCGTTTTCGCTCTCCCGGGTTTGGAGGCGGTCATGAAAGCGGCTTTGGTACTTATCCTCATTTATGTCGGCATGTTTTTTGTAGCCATCCAGGGCGGGTCGCCCGGCTCCGTGCAAGCCGCTGCGCAATCCTCCGCAAACCAACCGAGCCCGGCGAAACCCTCCTCCTCCATTGATGCCACGAAAGACGCCGATATCCGCGCCCTCCTCGAACTCGTCGGCGCCCGCGACCAGGTCCAGGATTCCGTCCGCCAAACTGCAGAACAGTACCGCGAAAAACTGCTCGCCTCCGTGCCCAACAACGAAAAGGGACAGGCTTTTGTGAACACCACCATCAACGAGTACGAAAAGCTCTACGACGTCGATCGCGTCAACGAGCAACTCGTCGTTCTCTACGACAAGCACTACACCGACGATGAAATCAAAAGTCTTCTTCAGTTCTATGGTTCACCGCTAGGCCAGAAAGTAGCCGTGGAGAGCCCCAGAATCTTCCGCGAAATTCAAGAAACCACCCGCACCGAAGCTGCCAAAGCCGTTAAGGATGCCTTACAGCAAGTTAAGCAGGAAAATCCGGGCGTCGGACAAAATGCCCGTCTTACCAACAATGGCCAGCGTCATCCGTTGCAGCAGCGCCGCCCACAGCAAGCCGATCCAGGCCAACAGACTGCCCAACAACAGGACCAGCCTTAATTCACATTTGGAAATTGAACTACGGCAGCCGCTTCTTGAATTTTATGTCGATGCCGAACGTGCCGTTCTGATCTCGCAATCCCACAAGCGAAATCGTCCGTGTGACGTTGTACTCAACCTGGATCACCTGCTGTTGCGTCGAACTCACATTGGACACATAGGTGACTGTCAGATTTGGTGTCACCTGCTGCTCTACTGTGACCCGCGCCGCAGCGTTCTGGCCCGAGCCGCTCGTTCCTAAGCCGGCCAACCCTGGGTCCACACGGAATCGCGTGATTCCGAACAATCTCTCGACGCGCCCGCCCAACTGACTGGAGATCGCCTCCGAAAGCAGCGCCGAAGCCCCCGCCGACCCAGGCTGCGTGACTCCTCCCGTACGCGTCGTCACTTCCGAACTCGTCTGCCCCATCGCCAACAACGTAATGATGTCATTCGGTGGCAATGGTGGGTCGGATCGGTACGACAGGCTCATCTTGCTGGCCTGACCGCTGAAATTCAGTGTGATCTCATATTGTTGAATCGTGGTGGATGCCTCCACGCTGATTACCGGATCCATCCGGAACGGATTGGCAAAATTCAAATCGCCCCGAGCCACCCGGTATTTGCTGTCATGAAAATACAGTTCTCCCGATATCACGTGGATGTGCCCCAGCAGAATGGGATGCTCTGCCGTTCCGCGCACCCGCAGGCTGGCATCGGCTTCCAGGTGCGCGCCCGGCCATTCCATGCGTGAATCGGGTGTAGAACTGGCCTCGATATCAAACTGCAGATTTCTCAGAAAACTGGATCCACTGGTGCCTCCGGGGCTCGCGCTCGAAACCAGAATCCCCGCTGATTCCAATCCTTCATTTAGCGTCACGCGTTGCACCAGCACCTTCCCAGTCAGAAAGCCCCCATCCATCGTGCCAGTGAGCCGCAACGAACCACCCACCAACCAACTCATCCCTTCCGGATATCGCACGCGCAGCCGGTCGGTTTTCGCGGAAATGTCATAGCGCAGCGGCTTGTCCGAATAATTCACGCTGCCCGTCAGCGCAATCTGCCCCCCTCCCGCTTCACCTGTCAAATTCTCAAAAAACAATCGATTCGCATCAAAAATCAGGTCACCTTTCAGATTACTGAGACCCGTCGGAAAGTCCGACGAGCGTGCCGAAACATTTGTCAACTTGACCCGTCCGACAATTCGAGGCCTATCCAATGTGCCTTCAAACGACGCATTCATATCCGCATGCCCCGTCGTGGTCACGTCGGGGATGTATCCATTTAGAAGCCTCAAGTCCACCGAACCGTTGAGTTTCAGCGACACCGTCCGTCTGCCCGAAAATTGAATGGAACCTGAGAATTCCACGTTCGTGTCTGTACCCTTCAACGTGGCCTTCTCGATTTTCAGATTATCTCGCGAGGACGTCAGTTGAATAGGTCCGGAGTTTTCCAGTTGCACTCCGCCGTAAGTCAGGACCAGGTGCGTGAAATTTGCTTCGACCGTCACCCCTTCGGGATGCTGCAACTCTCCCTTCACGCTGATGTCTCCCTCCGCAGTTCCGTGCCCGTCGAACTTCTGCACATGTAACGCGGATAGCAAATATGGATCCAGATTGACGTTCTTGATGGTAATCTTCCCGTCTACCGAATATGGCTCCAAGAGCCCTAGCGTGATTTCTCCTCCAATGGCCCCTTCGCTCATCGCCGAGCTTAATTTGAGTTGTGCAGTTCGTCCGTCGGCATTCAGGTCGCCTCCAAAACTCCCAATCACTTCCGTTCCTACCTGAAAGTCCACAACTCGGAAGTTGCCATTTGCTTGAGGTTGGCGTGCCGGGCCGCTCGATTTCAGCCGAAACGATATTTGCCCTCCCAACGGCAGATTATTGGCTTTCACTCTGCGGAAATTCGCCAGTGGCAGCGAGGCGCCAACCAGATCTGTTGTTAACGAGCCATCCGCAAATCGGTACGCCACACTCCCAGTCACAATCCCGGCGCCACCTGTCTTCTCGCTGCCTGGTGCGAAGAATCGTAGTTCTGCATTGCTCAGCCGCACCTCCTCGGGCGTCGCGACCAGCTGCCCACGCAACCGGTTGAACGGCACTGTGTACGCTTCTGCGTCCGCAACATCCAAAAGGCCGGTTAACATCGGTTCGGCACGAGTTCCTCGACCGTGAAATTGCCCGGTAATCGTTCCTTGCAATGGGTAATTTTGCCCCGCCAGTTGCATCAGCGCTTCAATCGGTACCTTTTCCATATTGAGTTCGCTGGTCCACTCGTTCTCCGGCCGAAACTCCCAATCCGTCAGTTGCAATTGTCCGTCGATATCCACCCGCATCGGGCCCCGCACGGCGTGCCCGCGGGTGATGATCAAATGGTCTGGGGAATAGCTTAAGTCTCCATCGATGGCGTCCATTCGCACGTCTGCATATCGCAGGCGTTCGCCCCGGAAGTGCCCTTGAAACTCCGGACCGTCGGAAGGCCCGGCGATTTTTCCGGCCCATGTTAATGAACCGCCGATGCGCACCGCCTCCTCCGGCGTCCCGGGTTTGTCCCCGGCGATGGCGTGGATGAAATCGTCCCAATCGAGCAATGAACCGATCTCCAGCCGTGCGTCCAGCGCTGTATTCTTCGGGGCAAGCGTCCCGGTGAAGGAACCACGCGAAGTGGCTGTTTGAAATTCTCCCTGGGAGATTTCCAGCATGTTCTGCTTGTCGCGATACCGCAGCTTCCAATCCCCCGTCACGGGCATGTGCCCTTCCGCCACCTCTTCCGGCGCGTCCCAATGCATGCTGCCGGATACGTCGAAATCAAGAAAGTTCTCGCGCCAGGTCTCCACAGTGTCGGCGGATATTACTGAATCCCAATGCAAGCTATCGATAGGAAATCCTGCATGATCGATTGCCGGCGTGACCGCCGACAGCCGGACGTTCTGCAATTTTGTATCAGCGCGAAACTGCAGCCCGTCATACCGCATCGTGATCCGCCCCTTCACGCTACCTCCCAGGGCATACGCGGCAAAATCCGGCAATACCACTCCTTTGGGTTCCAACGTGTAGCTCGATCGGCTGCTCAAATTGGCCGAATGGAAATCGATGAATCCCAGGGTGATGTTGTCCGCGGCGAACCCTCCCTTGCCGAGAATTGCCCCGTTTTCAATCGTGCCTTCTCCCCGCAGGTCGATTCGCCCCAGTGGCACCTCCGGTGTGCGAAAGGTCTCGCGAAGGTCCAGCAGGTCCAGCCACCCCCGGTATTTGTAACTCCAGCGAGGAGTGACCAAATCTTTCGTTTCCGCCTGCAAGTCAACGTGCGAGCGTCCCACATCGACCACTGCCTGCTCCACCGAAAACGCGTCACGGCGCAACGTGAATTTTGCCGTCACGTTTGCGGGTACCGGAACATCCCTTCGTCTCGCCAACTCGATCGATTGCCAGTCCAGCGCCCCCAAGTACACTGGTTGATCCGCCGACCCGCCCAAATCCACCGTGAATTGTAGCTCTCCACCTTCGACGCCAATCAGCGACTTCACATTGTTATAAAGAATCCAGCCGTCCTTGATCTCCACATGGTGCACCCGCAGATCCAACAGTCTCTGCAACCCGGGCTCTTTCGACTTGCTCGCGGGCAGTGTTGGCAGGTTATTTGTGCCATCTTTTTCAATACGCACATGCAACCGGGGTTGCTCCAGAACCAGATCGTCCAACCCCACCCGCCTTCCCCAGAAAGAGTCCACACGCAGTCCCACCCTCGCCTGCGCTGCACTGAAAAGCGGTTCCGTATCAGCAGGCTCCTTGCCATGGACCACAACGCCGTTGATGGTCACATTTAACGAAAACCATCCAACCGAAACTGTCCGGATTTCCACTCGCGTTCCCGTTAACGCTTGGACTCGGTTGACCAGAATTCTGCGCAGTAGCGGGTTTGCCAGTCCGCTTCCCACCGCGATGACGGCAAGCGCAATCAGCAACAGTGTCCAGGTGCCTAGCACCCAGAGCAGGTGCTCAAGCCACAAGATTTTGCGCCAGCGCGATTCCTTCGTCATTTCGGATTCTCGCTCAGCATCTTTTCTACCCGTAGCCGTGCCCGGCTCTCTTTTAACCAACGGTCCGCCTGTACGTTGATTTCTTGTTGGACCAGCACTTCCTGTATGCGGCCGCGCGCCGCCTCTAATGTGGGCGGCGCCTGTCCACGCGACTCTGCCCTCGGTATAACTCGCGTTTTATAGAACTCCTCAATGTCTTTTTCATCCACCTGAATGGAGGCACGAAATCGCGAATCCAGATAATTGCTCAGGTATAACTGCGATCTCAGCATACGCATTACGTCGTCATCCGTCAGCCCAGCCTGTTTCTCCCGTGCCTCGAATTCTTCCGGCGAAGAAAACGAGCGCTTCAACCGTGCCAGGCTCCGCTGCACTTCCTCGTCCGAGGGCTGCGGATACAGCGCCGCCTTGGCCTCGTTTCTCACAATCCATTGGTCGATCAGATGATCCAGAACCTTTGCATCGCTCTCGCTTTTTTCGTCCAGAAAGTTTTGATAACGCGCCAGCTCTCGCACATCGCTCAAAAGGATGATGTCCGTGTCTACTCGTGCGACTATTCGGTCGACCACTTCTTGCCCGGGCGTCACCACAGCCAATGCCAATATGATAAAAGCCGCCGCCCGGATATAGCGCGCAACCTGCATCAGAAACTCGATCCTAAATTGAAGAATATCTGCAGCTTCGGCAGCCGTGCACCCTGCTGGCACAGCGGAATGTTGTTCTTGCAAGGGATCACGAATTCCGGCCGGTTTAACTCATAGCCCAGATCGATGCGGATCGGCCCAACGGGCGTGGCGTACCGTAAGCCAAAACCGACCGTGTTCGAAAAATAGTTAAGCTCGTTCGTGCAGTTGTAGACACACGTCGTCGGATTGAATCGTCCCGGGGGAAACCCGGGATACGCGGTCTTGAACACCGGTTCGGGTGATGACCACCGCAACGTTACCCGCTTCAATCGGCTGTACACATTTCCACCATCATAAAATAATGCTCCACCCAAACTAGTTCCAATGATCGGCAGCTTCAACGGGAACCGCAATTCCTGGTTCAGGATCACCATTGCCTGGCCACCGACCGGGAACCCGGTTAGCGCGTCGCGTGGTCCCGCTTGATTTAATGCAAAGCCCCGCAGGGAAGTTCCACCACCAGCGAACAGCCGCTCCGGGAGCGGTATGAGCTGAGGTGATGGCGTTCCAGTTTGCGCGGGAAAACTCAGCGACACTGTCGAGGCATAAGGTTGCAGAATTCCAAGCCGAATCGAGCGCGCGAAGCTCCAGTTGCGCGAGATCTTGTGGTAGGTGGAATTCTGTACAAACAGCCGGAAGAAACTCGCACTCGAACCAATTCCCGTTCCCGCTACGCTGAAGTCCGCCGTGTTGAACGAACCTTTGCTGGCGTCCGCTGGATTGTCCCTCGTGTCCCGAAACCAAGACATGCTGAATTCGGACACCAATGTCGGTTGAAAAAACAACGGTACTTCCTCCTCCGGTACATTTAAGTTATTCAGCGTAACCTTCCGGAACGCATAGCGAAATAGTACTGACGCGCGCGGCGACAGTTGCTGCGTGATTTGCAGATTTCCTTCATACCTCGTCTGCGTAAATGTGTTGATATCTTGCGTTTTCTCGACGTACGCGGTCGCCTGCAGGCTCAGATTGTCCCGATTTAGCGTTTCGGGCGCGGTGTATGCCAGCAGTGCTCGACCCTGAATCAGACTTCCGCGCAACTTCAAGCTGAGCGTATCCGCCCGGCCCGTCAAATTTTGCCTGGAGATTTCCAAAATTCCCCGTGGCGAGGCCTCCAGCTGCCCTCCGGTCGGATCGGTGGTGCTGGCCAAGCGCTGCGCTTCGAATCCGCCTCCGTAAGCAAACGTATATCGCTTGGCCTCTTCCACCAGGACCACCACATTCTTCTGTGGATCTGTGCCATTCGCGTTTTGCGCGTCGATGGTCACTCGGTTAAAAACTCCCAGGTTATAGAGTTTCTGCTGCGATTCCACCACGTCGCCCTCGCGCAGCGGCTGCCCCTCTTTCACCTTTACTTGTCGCTGAATTACTCCCGGCCGGGTGTGGTTGTAGCCGCTCAAGAACACACGACGCACAATCACTTGCGATCCTTCCTGAATTTTGTAAACCAACTTCATCGGTTCAGCACGTTCGATCGAATTTCCATTTCCACCGTCAGATCTACCCTTCGCTTCGTCTGTGGCGCCCTTTTCTCCTTTCGCCTCCGTTTCTTTTGAGACATCCGGCACCGCCGTCCAAGAGAAGGTGGCGTTCGGAAAGCCTTGATTGAAATAGAGTGCAAGAATATTGTCCCGGTCGGAGGCAACGCTGATTTCCGAATACGGTTGACCGGGCAAGGACCCCAGCACCCCGCGAAGTTCCTCTTCGCTGATTGCACTCATCCCTTCCAGTTGCAAGCTTGAGACCAGCGTCTGCTTTCCTTCATTAATTTCGAATTTGACCTGCAGCAAACCGCCCTTCTGCTTCTGCTCTTTTGGCGTGCTTCCCACAACCGACGCCGACAGAAATCCATTTGCTGCATACAGGTTTTTCATCGACAGCACATCCGCATCCAGCAGTCGGCGGCTGAAGCGTGGTTTTACAAATAGCGCGCTGGGAACGATGGAAAGACGGCTCAGCAATAGTTCCTTGCTGAAATAATGGTTTCCGGTGATCTCGATGCTCAGCTTTTTATACTGTATTCCTCGGTCCACCTTATAAGTGATGGTCTCCTGCCCCGTTTTCGACTCACCATTTCCGCTTTTCGCCGTATCGTCAGACACCGCGTAATCGACCTTGGCATCAAAGTACCCTTCCCGCTCTAAACGTTCGCGCAAATTGCGCTTTCCCTCTTCCAGTAGATCCACATCCACGGAAGCTTCTTGATAAATCGGAATGAGCCTCCTCAAATCCCGCTTCGAAAACTTTGCCCCCTCAAGGCTCAAATGCACCGTCGGTCCTGCGATCACGTCCAGTGTCAATGGCAACGTGTTGCTCGCGGCGTCATATTCGCCGCGCCGGAGCGAGACACGTTCGCTCAGGTGCCCCTTTTTCTCCAGGAATTTCCGGATACGGCCCGTGGCAGACTGCCCTCGCGCAATCGTCAGTTCACTACCCGCTTTCAGCTTAAAAAGCTTCAGCAACTCCGCGTTGCTATATTCCGTATTGTTTTGCAGGTTTACCTTGCCCAGCCGAACCCGCGGACCCGGGTCCACTCGCACAATCACGTCTAGTTGATGCGTCTCCGCGTGAGGTTGTTTCTCCACCGTGATCTTCGCCTGGTACAGCCCATCCTCAGCCAGCGTGTCTTTCAATCGCCCCACTGCGTCTTCCAGGTCTCCCTCGCGATAGGTTTGCCCCAGTGACAATTGCATCGCCCCGTTTGCCGATGCTTCAGAGGGTGGCGGTTTTAAGCCTAGGATCAATACTTGATTAAAGAAAATGTTCTCCCGCACGACAAAATCCAGACGAACGCCGTCCCCCTCCGCCACAGCCACGGCCTTCAGGTCCGCGAAATCCCCTGTCTGGTACAACGTTCGTATGCTGGCTGCCACGTCGTCCCGGTTCAGCGGTTCGCCAGTTTTCACGGAAATTCCGCGAGGATTTGTGGTCAGCACCTTGCCATCTTCGTCAACCACTCGAATTTCGCGCACCACCCCGCCCGGTATCGGTGCAGCCTGTCCCGCGCTCGTGACCTGGGCACACGCAACCGTCCCTCCCAAAAGCAGTATCAGGAGCGCAAGTAGTCGCAAACCATTGGCCCACCAGCGTTTCATTCGTGCCATTAATCAGACGAAGGGTAGCACACGGACGTTGCTTCCTCGGTTGCCTTTAGAGCTATCATGAGAGGGATTCGTCTTCTGGGACCTTATTTTACGTGATTCACCCTCTGGACCTGAAATACTCGCGACAGATGCTTTTCGAGCCTCTCGGCCGTGATGGGCAAGAGCGCTTATCGGCCTCGAGTGCTGTCTTGGTGGGATGCGGGGCCATTGGGGCCTCCGCCGCAAACCTCCTCGTTCGCGCGGGCATCGGTCGGCTCCGCATTCTGGACCGTGACTTCGTCGAGCCTTCCAACCTGCAACGGCAATCTCTCTTCAACGAATCAGACGCTCGTGAAGCTCTGCCGAAGGCCGTTGCTGCCGAGAGGAACCTCCACCTCATCAATTCTGACGTGCAAGTCGAAGGCATAGTCGCGGACTTGACTCCTCGTAACGCCGTCGAGTTGCTCCAAGGCTCTGCTCTCATCCTCGACGGCACAGACAATTTCGAAACCAGGTTCCTTATCAATGATTTCGCCGTCAAGACCGGCACTCCCTGGATCTACGCGGCTGCCGTTGCCAGCTACGGGCTTACGATGACCATCCTCCCCGGCAAAACTGCCTGCCTCGCCTGCTTGCTCGATTCCTCGGGTACCTCCGGCCTCGAGGAAACTTGCGACACCATCGGCGTCCTTGGCCCAATCGTGAATCTGATCGCCTCTCTCGAAGTTGCCGAAGCATTGAAACTTCTCTCCGGCCGGCTTTCCTCCCTGCATGGTCGCCTTTTCTCTTGTGATGTTTGGAGCGGGCGTTTCCAATCCGTCCATCCTGAGGTCAATCCGCAATGCCGCGTTTGCGTTCACCATCAGTTCTCCTACTTATCTGGTGACGCGCTACCGCACATCACTATGTGCGGCCGGGATTCCGTTCAAATCCACGAGCGTAGCCGCTCGCTCGATCTAAAAGCTCTGCAGGATCGCCTCGCTTCTTCGGTTTCCGAAGTTCGTCAGAATGGATTCCTTTTGCGCTTTCTCATTCCGCCGTACGAAATGACGGTTTTTACCGACGGCCGCGCCATCTTGAAAGGCACCAAAGATCCCGCCGTAGCACGATCGTTGTACGCGAAATACATTGGAATGTGAGTCTGGTGCCTAACGGAGGATGCCGCTCCGGCCCGGTGGTGTGCGCATAGCGGCCCGGTCCAGATTCTCCCGTAGGTTCATCAGCGTCAGAAACGTGCTCAGCACGCGCGCCTTCAGATCATCCGTCAAGTGCAGTCCGCTGGTTGCAACCCTGGCCAAGCGCTCCCCGTTCTCGGTGATGAATCTCATGATTTCTCGCTGCCGCTCGTGTGGCGTATTCCCCAGTGCGGTTTCCCGGCGCATTTCCGCGCACCCAGCTTCCAGAGACAGCGTGAAATGGAGTACGCACATCTTGTGTTCGGCTAGGGCGGCCGGCACGTCGTGCTTGCACCCCGAGATGTGGCACAGTTCGGTCATGGGCGAGAACTGGTGATTGTTGATAGGTAACATCCCCGGGGCCGAAAATCCAGCAATCATCTGCATTCTGCTTCCTATAATGCAGCGCCCCCCCACCTGTACTTTCGGTCAGACCACCTCCAGGGCATCCTCCAGATCCGCAATGATGTCGTGCCAGTCTTCTAGTCCCAGTGATAGCCGGATGCCTCCCGGTTTCAATCCACAGCGCAACTTCTCTTCATCGGGAACGACAGCATGTGTCATGGAAAAGGGGTTCTCAATTAACGTCTTGATTTGGCCCAGGCTCACCGCCAGCGTAATCGTATAAGCTTTCTCCGCCACGTGGTCCACAAATCGTTCCGCAGCGTCCGCAGCCCCTTTTGCGTCACCTTCCTTGCCCTTCAATTCGAAATACAACATGCTGCCTGGCGCGAACGAACCATCCGCCGTGGTCATCTGCCTACGAGCCAGCTCCCGCTGTGCGTAGTTCGATAGACCGGGATAGATAACGCGTGCCACCTTGGGTTGGTGCAACAAGAAATCGGCTACACGCATCGCGCTCTTCTGCTGGTTCACCATCCGTGTCGCCAGTGTCGGCAGCCCGTACACCAGGATCGGCCAGGCGTTCTTCGGTGATAGCACCCCGCCAAAATCTTTACGGTAAAGCATCAAGTAGTTGAAATAGGAGCTCGCACCGATCACCGCCCCGCCCATTTCCGTACCAAAACCGCCAATATCCTTCGTCAAGCTGTGGACCACCAGGTCCACTCCGTGCTGCAGCGGGCGCTGGCAATATGGAGTTGCAAAGGTGTTGTCCACCACGATGCGAATCTTCTCCACCTCCGGCCTTCCGTGGTTCAGACGGTCCACCACCTCCCGTACCGCCCGCATATCAATTAATTCCATCGTTGGGTTTACGGGAGTCTCGAAATACACGACCCTACAGCTCTTTGTGGCTGCCTTCAGCAGCGACTCCGGCTCCGTTAGATCGCAGAAGTCCGTATGGATCTTGTAGCGCGGCAGCCAACTCGACATCAGGCTGTGCGTGCAACCATATAGGACGCGATGCGCCACAATCTGATCGCCCGCAGCGGTCAGAATTCCGAGCGCTGCGCTCACCGCTGCCATTCCCGTGGCAAACGCTACTGCAATCTCTCCACCTTCCGCCACCGCCAGGTTCTCTTCCAGCATCCCGCGGCTTGGTTCGTCCAGACGGTCGTAAATATAAATCGGTGCTCGCCGCGATTCGGGCGTAGCGAATTCCACAAATCCTTGTGCTCCGCGGTGTACCGACGATAAACGGTACGTCGCCGAACTCGATTGTGGCGGCACAACGTGATGATCGTAATCCCATCTTCCCGTTGCGAAACTGCCGTGGATTAATCGCGTGCGCAAGCGGTATTCTTCGTGCGGCTTTTTGGGCGTGCGTTCCTTGGACATGACTGGCTCCTTCAGGGATAGGGAACCCGCGAGAGGTGAGGCCCCGGCAAACGGGTGAGCGATTCCGCGCAGTACTTCCTCTACAGTTTACTCGCACGCACGTGTTTCGGCGGCAGTACCGTTGTAATGTTTCACTTCGCGCGGAAAATTGTTTGACACGCTGCTGCGTGGACTGTATAAATATACAGTCGGATGTATACGACAAAAACGAACGAATGAGCGCTACGAAAACATTCCGTCACGGACAAATCCTCCGCCTCGTCTCTTCAGAGAGAATCTCCAATCAGGAAGAGCTCCGCCGCCGTCTCGCGCAGCAGCGCATGCGCGTCACTCAGGCCACCCTCTCCCGCGATCTTCACGAGCTGAAGCTCATCAAGACTGGCGAAGGTTACCGCGCGGCCAACGCATTGCCCGATGACGCCGCCGTCCCCCCGCTCACTCGCGCTCTACGCGAATTCCTTCTGGATATTCGCCCCGCGGAAAATCTTCTCGTCCTCAAGACCCCGCCCAGCGGTGCACAACCTCTCGCTGCGGCTGTTGACGGCGCCAAGTTTCCTGAAATCGCCGGCACCATCGCCGGGGATGACACCGTTCTCATCATCACTCCCAATCGCAAGAGCCGCGAATCCCTCCAGAGAGAAATCGAGTCACACGTAAAATGAGGGATCCCCGGAATATTGCTGTTGTTGGTGTCACCGGCTATACCGGTTTTGAGCTGGCCACTCTCTTGCTTCGCCATCCCGCGATTGCAAAGCCTGCTTTCTACGTTCGTGAGACCAACGGCTTCCACTGCCTCTCTCAGCTTTTCCCACAACTCCGCGGACGCGGCGAAGCTCCCTTGCATCCACTCTCGCTGGATGGCATCACTTCCAGTGCGGCAGGTACCGCTTTCCTCGCTACTCCCCACGAGGCTTCTGCCGACTTGGCGCCGAAACTTCTCGATGCCGGACTCCGCGTGATCGATCTTAGCGGCGCATTCCGCTTTTCCTCGGCGGAAACCTTCACCTCTTGGTACAAGCTCCCAGCCCCGCACGCAGCGCGGCTTGCAGAAGCTGTTTACGGCATGCCGGAGCTTTATGCCGATCGCATTCGCGGTGCAAAGCTGGTTGCGAATCCCGGCTGCTATGCCACCAGTGTCATTCTCGCCCTGCGACCCCTGTCGCAGACCGGCCTGCTTTCGACTTCCCAGAATGTGATTTGCGATTGCAAATCCGGTGCCACCGGTGCGGGCAAAGATCCTCGCCGCGATTTGCATTTCGTGGAGGTTGACGAAAACCTGCGCGCTTACAATCTTTTCTCGCATCGTCATACCCCCGAAATCCTGGAACACAGCGGCCTCCCGGAATCGCAAGTGTTTTTCTCCACTCACTTGCTTCCCGTCGCTCGCGGGATTCTTTCTACGATTTACGTTTCGCTTGCAACGAAACAAACCCCCGAGAGCATCGAAAAGATCTACCGCGAATATTTTGCGGCTAAACCGATGGTGCGCATCTGGCCCGCCGGCAAATTGCCAGAATTGCAGCACGTAGCCAACACCAACTTCTGCGATATCGGCTTCGCCCTCGATGCCGACGGCAAGCGCCTCATTGTGGTTTCCTGCCTGGATAATCTCGGCAAAGGCGCCGCAGGCCAGGCCATTCAAAATCTCAACCTGATGCTGGGCATCCAGGAGCAAACAGGACTGCTATGAGGATTGTTATCAAATTTGCCGGAGCTTTGCTTGAAGACACAGCCGCGACTGCTTCGCTCTCTCAACACGTCGCCAACCTCGCTCGCCATGGCCACGAAATTCTTGTCATCCATGGCGGCGGCCGTCTTTTCACCGCCACACTGAAGCGCCTCGGCATCGAAAGTAAGTTTGTCGCTGGCCTGCGCGTTACCGACCGCGAAACCCGCGACGCCGCTGTGATGGTCTTTGGCGGCCTTCTGAACAAGCGCTTGGCAGCCTCCATCACCGCAGCGGGCCAGCCCGCAATCGGAGTTTCCGCCGCGGACGCCGCCTGCTTCTCCGCCGCTCCCTTGGTCCATAACGATGTCGAAGGCAGCCTTGGTTTCGTCGGTTATCTTACCGGTGTCAAGGTTTCCTTTTTCGAATCCCTCTGGCGCGAAAATTTGCTGCCGGTAGCGGCTTGTCTTGGCCAAGGTTCCGACGGCGAACTCTACAACATCAATGCCGATCACATGGCCGCCGCCTGTGCGGAATTCATCGGCGCTGACCATCTTATCTACTTGACGGACGTTGCCGGCGTCCTTGACGGCGAGAATGTAATCTCCGCGATCTCCTGCGAGCAGATCGAAAGCCTCGTGCAGGCGCGTGTCGTCTCCGGTGGCATGATTCTGAAATTGGAAGCCTCCAAACGCGCACTGGAAGGCGGCGTGCGCGAAGTCCATATCGTGGGCGGTGATTCCGCCGCAGCCGTGCTCGATCCGCAACTGTTCGCGGTGGCTTCCAGCAAAAATTCCTTTTCAAGTTTGCCGGGTACGCGTGTTCTTCGGGAGTCCTCTTCCGCTGGATTCGCATCCCAGGCGTTTGTCTAGTTTTATTTATGGAGAAGAAATAATGACTGCTTCGACTGCATCGCTCACCATTCCCGTCTCGCTCGCCAAGGATTTGCTCACTGGCGCCGAGTGGGGGCCTGCCGAAACGCGCGACCTCCTGCAACGCACCGCGGACATCAAGGCCCGTCCTTCGCGTTTCGCTTCTGTGCTGCGCAACAAGCACATCGCCTTGATCTTTGAGAAGCCTTCCCTACGCACTCGCGTCACCTTTGAGGTCGGTATTCAAAGCATGGGCGGCTTCGTGGTCTTTCTCGACCACACCCAAGCGCGCCTCGGCGAACGCGAGTCCATTCCCGACGTCGCTCGAAATCTCGAGCAGTGGGTTCAGGGCATCGTGGCGCGCGTCTACGAACAACGCGTCCTTGAAGAAATGGCCGCCAACATCGCTATTCCTGTTGTCAACGCGCTTTCGGACAAGTTTCATCCTTGCCAGGCGCTGGCGGATTTCTTCACCCTCGAGGAGAAGTTCGGCTCCATCAAAGGATTCAAACTCGCCTATGTCGGCGATGGCAACAACGTTTGCCACTCGCTTCTCTATCTTGCCGCCCGCCTTGGCGTTCACATCCGCATTGCCACTCCCGCCAACTACGCGCCCGACGCAGACGTCATTGTAGATGCCAAGCGTGTCGCGAAGGAAACTCGCGCCAAAATTGAGCTCTTTACCGATCCACACGAAGCCGTCTCCGGAGCTCAAGCGGTCTACACCGATTCCTGGACCAGCATGGGTTTCGAAGCTGAAGAAAAGGTCCGCCGCCAGGTCTTCAAGCCCTATCAGGTGAATCGCAAACTCATGGAGCAGGCCGCTCCGGATGCGGTCTTCATGCACTGTCTTCCGGCGCACCGCGGCGCGGAAGTCACTGACGAAGTGCTCGATGCTCCCTACTCCGTTGTCTTGCAGCAATCCGCAAATCGTATGTACGTGCAGAAAGCGATCCTGCACGCGCTTTACACCTAATCTTTTGTCCCACCGAGGAGAGAAAACGAAGTGAATCACACTGCACACAAACCGAAGAAAGTAGTGTTGGCCTATTCTGGCGGGCTGGACACTTCCATCATCATTCCCTGGCTGCGTGAAAATTATGGCTGCGAAGTGATCGCCATGATTGGCGATGTCGGCCAACAGGAAGACCTCGAAGCCGCCCGCAAAAAAGCTCTCGATACCGGTGCTTCCTCTGCCTACGTGGAAGATCTCCGCGAAGAGTTCATTCGCGATTACATTTGGCCCACGTTGCGCGCAGGCGCAGTCTACGAACACACCTACTTATTGGGTACCTCTATGGCCCGGCCGGTCATTGCCAAGCGCCAGGCAGAAATGGCCCTTCAACTTGGCGCCGATGGTCTTTCCCACGGCTGCACCGGCAAAGGCAATGATCAGGTGCGCTTCGAATTGGCCTTCAAAGCTATCGCTCCCCATCTTCAGATCATCGCGCCCTGGCGTGAGTGGGCCATCGATTCGCGCGAAGACGCCATCGCCTACGCCCAAAAACACAAGGTTCCCGTGGAGCAAAGTAAGAAAAATATCTACAGCCGCGATCGCAATATCTGGCACCTCAGTCACGAAGGCGGCGAACTCGAAGATCCCGCCAACGCCCCGAACGAAGCCATGTGGCAATGGATCGTGTCCCCTGATAAGGCGCCGGACAAACCAGAAGAAGTCGAGATCGGTTTCGTCTCAGGAAATCCCGTTTCGGTGAACGGCAAAAAACTTGGCCCGATCGACCTTCTCAACACGCTCAACGATATCGCCGCAAAACACGGCGTCGGCCGCACTGACCTCGTCGAAAACCGCCTCGTCGGCATGAAGTCCCGCGGCGCGTACGAAACTCCTGGCGGCACCCTCCTCGTCACCGCCCACCGCGAACTCGAACGCCTCACCCTCGACCGCGAAACCGCTCATTTTGCCCAAGCCCTCTCCGTGCGCTACGCTGAACTCGTTTACAACGGCCTATGGTTTTCCGCGCTTCGCGAAGCCTTGGACGGCTACTTCAACGTTGCCCAGCAACGCGTCACCGGCTCCGTCGGTCTCAAACTCTGGAAGGGCACCCTCAATGTCACCAAGCGCCTCTCGCCCTATTCCTTGTATCAAGCCGACCTCGCCAGCTTTTCCATGGGCCGTTACAATCCCAAGGACGCCGAAGGCTTCATCAACTTGTACGCGCTGCCGGTTACCGTTCGACCGAAAGCCAAAGCCGAAAGCACAAACGCCTGAAATTCTTTGGTGGTCAGGCAAGAAAGAAAATCCGGTCATCCTGTGGGACGCGCTGTTTGCGTCCCGAAGGATCTCAACCGCTACGTATACTCAAGGCTTCTAGATTGAGCCGTGCTCCACTGCGACAACTAGAACGCGGAAAATGTAAGGCTGACGACTGCAATGACCGAACGCAAAGATGACCGACTCTGGGGTGGCCGCTTCGATAAAGCGCCCGACGCGCTGTTCGACGCGTTCCAGAACTCCTTTGCATTCGATTGCCGCCTGCTCCCCTATGAAATCGCCGTAGACCGCGCATGGGCCAAGGCCCTACAACGTGTCCACATCCTGAGCAAGTCCGAAGTCCGGCAGACGCTCGCGGCGCTCGACAGGATCGCGGATCGCTCCGAAAAAGATCCTGTCTGGTTGGCGTCTTCGGCCGCTGAGGATGTGCATCATTTCGTCGAAAAAGCGCTTGTCGAAGAGCTCGGCCCTCTGGGCTGGAAGCTCCACACCGGCCGCAGTCGCAACGAACTCGTCGCCACCGATTTTCGTCTTTTCGTGATCGATGCGGCAGCGGAGATTCGTAGCGCCGTGATCGCCCTCATCCACGCATTTGTGGTTCAGGCAAAGGCTAACCTGAAAACTCCCATGGCTGGCATGACGCACATGCAACACGCCCAGCCCATTCTACTTTCCCATTTTCTAATGGCTCACGCTGAGGCTTTCTCGCGTGACCTTACGCGCCTGCAAAGCGCCGCTGCCTCCGCCGACGCTTGCCCCATGGGCTCGGGCGCTCTTGCCGGGTGCTCCTTTGCCATTGATCGGAACGCCATCGCGAGCGATCTTGGCTTCTCTCGCATCACGCCCAATAGCCTCGACGCCGTCAGCGACCGTGATTTCGCTCTCGACTATCTCTTCGCCCTTTCCGGCATTTCCACCCACCTCTCCCGCCTTGCCGAAGATTTTGTCCTCTTCTCCTCCCAGGAATTCTCTTATCTCATTCTTCCCGATGAATACTCCACGGGCAGCAGCCTCATGCCCCAAAAGAAAAACCCCGATTCTTGGGAACTCCTGCGCGGCAAAACTGGACGCATCACCAGCTCCCTCTTCGCTCTTTTCATTACCTTGAAGGGTCTGCCAACCAGCTATCAGCGTGATCTCCAGGAAGACAAGGAAGCACTTTTCGCTGCTCACGACCAAGTCAACGACATGCTCGCCGTGGCCACCGGTGCTCTCGCCCAAACAAAGTTCCGCGAAGACCGCCTTCGTGCCGCCGCTTCCAATCCTGCTCTCCTCGCCACTGACGCCGCCGACTACCTCGTCCGCCGCGGTGTGCCTTTTCGCCAGGCTCATGATCTTCTTGGGCAGGTTTTGCGCGAAGCCGAAAAGCAAAACAAGCCTTGGATGCAACTCTCTCTGGCAGATCTCCGCAAAATTTCCGCAGACTTCGGAGATGATTTCTTGCACAGCCTTTCTCTCGATGCCGCCATCGCTGCCAAGTCCGTCCCCGGTGGCACTGCCGAAGAATCCGTTCGCGCTGCCATCGCGCAGCTCGAGCAAAATCTCGCACAACTGGAGAAACAGCCATGAGCCTCGGCTCCGCCGTCTATATCGTCGAAACAGCCTCCTATCACGCGGAGGATCGGAGGTCCCTTCCGTGAGCTTCGCGTGCGCCCTGCGGACCCCCCGCCCATGAAACAAGCCCCCTCCGAAGCGGCCCTGCCTCGCGGATTCCGCTTCTCCGCGACCGCCTGCGGCTTAAAAAAAACAGGCGCTCTCGATCTGGCACTCCTTTCCAGTGATGTGCCCGCCTCCGCCGCCGCGGTCTTTACGCAAAATCTCGTCGTCGCCGCGCCGGTAATTGTCTCCAAAGCTCATTTGAAAGCCTCGAAAGGCCGCATGCGCGCGGTCATCGTCAACGCCGGTAACGCCAATTGCGCTACAGGTACCGTCGGGTACGCCGCCTCTGTCAAAACTGTCGAAGAAGCGGCACGTCATCTTCGCTGCCGTCCTGACGAGGTTGCGGTTTGCTCCACGGGTGTCATTGGCGTGCCTCTCCCCGTCGAGAAGATCCTTCGCGCACTTGCCGGCATTACAAGAAATCGCCGCGCTTCCGCTCGCTCCTTCGCGGAATTCTCGCTGGCCATTTGCACCACGGACACACGCCCAAAAACCGCAGCAGCCTCATTCAAAATGGCGGGCAGACGCATCCATCTGGTGGGCTGCTCTAAAGGCGCGGGGATGATCCATCCCAACATGGCCACCACTCTCGCCTTCGTCGCCACCGACGCCAGTATTTCTCCGTCGCTCCTCCAAAAAACGCTGCGCGACGTAATCACTCGAACCTTCAACGCCATCAGCATC
>Ga0074046_10001107_pt1 | contig 24950 bp, 40 predicted proteins | sample BogForMeECP23OM3_FD_94441 | JGI IMG/M metagenome (GOLD analysis project Ga0074046, IMG submission 94441) | Bog forest soil microbial communities from Calvert Island, British Columbia, Canada - Bog Forest MetaG ECP23OM3 | ecosystem: Environmental > Terrestrial > Soil > Wetlands ...
AAGCTGCAACGTCGGGATCTGCGCATACGGTTCGGCGTTCCAACTTTGGATCGAAAACCGAAACGCAATAGTCGCTACGGTGACCGTCGATATTCCCGTTCGGCAAAACCTCGACCCTTCGGTTGCCCTCCCCGTTGAGGTGACGGTCCCGGCAGGCCAGACGGTCGAGGCCCTTCACCTGAGCCAAGTGGATCCGAAGCTTGCCTACGAATACAGGTTCACCAGAAGGTCCTATCTGGGAAGCCTGCAGACGACGCCAGACGAAGCCGTTCGTTACGCCATTCCGTTCGGAGGCGGGGAGCCGCGACGTCTCGGACAGGGGATTGATGGCGGTGTCACCCACGTCGGTATCTACCGGTACGCATTCGACTTCGTGATGCCGATCGGTACGCCGGTACTCGCTGCGCGCGAAGGAGTGGTCGTGATCGTAACCGACGGCTTCACCGAGGGCGCACTCGACAAAAGACTCTGGGACAAGGCGAACAAGGTGGTCATTGCACACGCGGACGGCACGCTTGCGACGTACATGCACCTCAGTCCGGGCATCCTCGTCTCTGTGGGCCAGCACGTGGTCCAGGGCCAGCGGCTCGGTCTAAGTGGAAACAGCGGCTATACGAAGGGTCCTCACCTTCACTTCCAGGTCGGCAAGGTCAGCGGTGAGATCGAGGGTTACACGATCCCGATCCGGTTCGATGATGGTTCGCAATCGGGACTCATCCCCGAGAAGGGCCAGTTGTACGGACCAGGGAGCGAACGGCGCGGGTAGACTCCGCTGCCCCGGCGTGTGTTTCCTATAACATCGCCTGCATCTCTCAGGCCAGGCGTTTTAGAGCGTCATCTTGCGCGAGGCGCCTCGGTCGGAGAGCGCGCCTCCGTGTAGCACCCCGCGCCCGCTCCAGGACACCATGCTGGCGACAGGGGCTAGCTCGTCCAGGTCCTATTTCGAGGTGCTACTTTCCTTGACCGGTACTCGGAGAATTCGGTGAAGGGCACTAGATGATGGAGTTCTTCTGGACGACCGGCAGCTGGCGCCTGCTGGCATTGATCGTCACCTCCTTTTCGCTGCTCTTGGTGTTAATCCGAATCGGGTTGGTCCTCACGACCCTCGATCGGGCAGCCGGAATCTGCGGCTTCCTTACTTTCATGATTTTGCGTTGGAGCCCGCTCGGTGACTTCACAGTCGATCACGCCAAGGATCCCTGGTACTGGGTCGTCGTGCTCCCGGTCTTCTTCGCCGCCGGTTTGGAAGTCCGCCGTTATCGCCTGCGAGCGGTGAAGGCGAGCGTGTAAGCATTCGAGCCCATCCCGCCCCTGAAGCGAGCGGCTGAGGTGCGCAGATTCGCCTGGTGTTCCCAGTCGGGGCGTTCTCGTTTCTGTGCGTTTGGGCGTCGTGAGCCTCGCCGTCCGACGCCGCCATGCGCGAAGCGCCTCGCGCGGAGAGCGCGCCTCTCGGTGGCGGCTCGTGACGCTAAACGGGCGTGCCTTCGATAATTGAAGACATTCCACCGGTCGGAACTACCTGCGTGAGAGAGAACCCGGCTCGACTGAGGAGTGTCTTGAAATCCGCCTCAGTTCGCTCCTTTCCAGTCAGCAGCGCGAGCATGTTCAAATCCGTGAACCTTCCGGGATCGGGTTGATTGGGTGATCTCAGGACCATTTCGATCAGAAGAAGCTTTCCGTGGGGACGAATCGCACGCCGGCAATTGCTTAAGATCCTCAACGACTCTTCGTCACTCCAATCATGGATGATCGACTTCATCAGATACGCGTCTGCCCCTTCGGGCACAGCTTCGAAGAAATTCACAGCGCAGATTTCACATCGATTAGCGATCTCTCCAGTTCGGACTATCGAAGCACCCGCGACGACGGCCGGCAGGTCGGCTAGAACGCCACGCACTGTCGGGTTTGCCGAAAGAATTCCGTGCAGCAAAGCGCCGTGCCCTCCCCCGACATCGACGATCTTCTCAAACTGCGAGAAGTCATAGCTCTTGATGAGTGACGGAAGATTGATCGAAGAACTTGCTGACATCGCGGCGTTGAAGATTGCGCCATCCTCGGCGTGAGCCTCCAAATATTCGAAGAAAGTCGCTCCGTGCGTGCGCTTAAAGGCAGGTTTGCCCGTTTCCACCCCGTCAAACAGATTTCCCCATGCCTTCCAAATAAAGGGGCTGCCGAACATTATCGCCAGGTTTCGGATGGATCCGGCAACATCACCGCGCAGCGTCGCACTGAGTGGAGTCTGCCGAAATCGACCACCTGTGTCCTCAGCGAAGACGCCGAGACTGGCGAGAAGCTGAAGTAAACGGCGGAGCGAGGGACCATGAGCCGCAGTTGCGAGCGCCAACTCATCCGCAGTCTTTGGTCCCTCTTGGACCAGGTCAGCGACTCCCAGCCTTGCGGCAACATGAATCGCCTGCGTCGCCATAAACCCAAAGATCAAATGAGTCATCTGAATCAAATGAGTCATCTGAGGTACTGCGGAGGGATCGGCTGATTGGAAAGTCTGGTCGGTCATTTTGCCCCCTGGGTTTCCATCCGAAAAATGTGTTCGGACGACGAGCGGAGCAGCCTGGAGCTTCGAGCGTTACGTCGAAGTCGCCGACATTTTGCTCCTCTCCGGGAGGTTCGGCAAGGAGCAATCACCGTCGTTACCATCGGTCGCGAGCAGTGTCATCTCCTGAGCTCGGACAGTCTAGCGCGTGCGCGGCTTCGGTGATGACCAGGCTGCGATAGACAGCAAACTTCGCGCGCACGCGCCCACGAGTAGGCTAGCCAGAGAAGTGCCGCTCACGACAACCCTCGCAGGCCACGTGGGCGAACAGGTCGGAACAGCTCGGGGGCCTACGGCCTCGTGGGACCAACTACTCAGCAGCCTTCGGAGGGATGGATGCGATGAACCCGGTGGTGGTGGTTCGCACATCACTCAGACCAAGTTCCCTGAGGGCACTGATGAGGATCGGGCCGGGATGCGCACCAAAGACCTCAAGCACGCTCCAGCCTGGATGATGAAGCTCGATGCTGTCTAGCTGAGAGCTTGCAATGTCCTCGGCGGAATCGGTGAGAAGGGCCGTGAACGTCGTAACGCCACTTTCGCGCGAGTATCCACCCGATTCTCTCCAAATGCGCTCTGCGACTGCCCGGTTAGTCGGAGTATCGACAACCCAGACGTGGACTCTATGTGACAGAGCGACCAGCTGCTCGCCGAACTCGGGGTCGACTACGAGAGCAACGGTGTGGGACCTTGTGCTCATGCTTTCTTCTTTGGCTACTCCATGGGTAGCCGTTCAGGGACCCCGGATTGACCGCCGAACGTTCGCACATACGCGGACCCCAACACCACCACGAACTTCGCGCGCACGCGCCCGGCCCACCGAGCAACCTGGCAGACAAGGGTGTGGCTCTCACCCAATCCAAGGCTTAGGTCGAGGAACCGGTTCGTCGAGAGGTATGGGGTCCCGAATCAGCGGCTGGGGAGCCGCGGCGTCGAAGAGTGCAGCGACCTTGTTCCGCCCTGAACGAGTAGTCAACAGGATGGATCGAATGCCGTGGATCATTGCAACAGGACAGGCTTGGAAACTGAGAGTCTTCTACGTGTTGATCGTCTTGACATTCATCCTTCAGACCCTGTTCATTTCTTCTATCAGGGGGATCAACATTGTTTCTTCTTTGAGTGAGAAGGAAAATGCAGCTCTCTTTGTGACCACCGGTATCGGTGCGCTCCTTTGGCTCGTGCTGTCAATTCGGTGTCCCGCATGCGATGCCCTACCGGTATGGACAATTCTGCGCGAGGCGGACGCATCACGTTGGCTGTTGGAGTTGCGTCGATCAGATCGGTGCGCTGTCTGCGGTCAGCAGGGCTCGCCCGTCAGGGAAGACTAGGCGACCCCTTGCGCACGGCGCTGACCGCTACGCCCAGGACGGCGGCGGTCGGCGCCAGGAGCAGAATCGCGAGGAGCGCAAGCACGCGGCCGGGGAGGCTGTGCGTGCCTATGGATCGAGGTCACCGTTGTTCCTGGCGACTCACTGTAATTTGACTGATAAAATTCTCCGCATCGCCCGGTGTAATCGCTAGATAACGAAACCATCCCATCCTCTTTTTTATCAGCACGTATTGAGTCGTAAAAACGCGATTCCTCCAGTCAAGGGTGCGAAAGATGAGCCATCCATTAGGGTGGCCGGCCCGAACAAGTTCAATATCTTCGAGGGGCAATCGATACACCGGCAACACGCGGAACAGTACAATCTCGAATGCGCCGTTCTTTATTCGGTAGCTCCAAATGAGCCGCAGCACAAAGTGCATACCCACGAGGAGAACAAGGAAGCAGAGCACGACGATGAGCGGGTTCATCATTTCATGGCGCTTTCGTCCGTGTGAAGGTTGGACTACTCAGCAAGCACCCGGGCAACGTGTGACTGTAACAGCGGATCGTCTTCCGTGTACGACGCGCTCGATCCGTCATGACGACGCCTTCTCATCGGAGGCATCCCACAATCTGTAAAGCGTGTCGCGGCTGAACGCTTGCTCAAGGCCGCCCATGGTCTTCGCGCATAGGAGCACGAGTGACAGGCAAAACTTAAAGACGCGCCTGTACTCGCGGTGGAGCGCGTTCTCTTGGAGGGCCTGTTCTAGCCGACGCACAGCTGCCTGCATGCGTGCTTCATCACGGGGATGGTTACAACCTGGTGACAAGCAACTTGCGGCGTTACTACCTAGAGCCTCAAAAATTCCTTGCAGAAGTCGCAGGTTCGAATCCTGCCCGGGGTGCAACCGTGGGAGGGGTGGGGCGTGGGAGCCGCGGGTTGAGACGGCAAGCGTGCCTTACTCTCTAGTATCACACTGTTTAGTGTAGATCAGTCAAAAAACTCTACTTATGAGACCCCCCTTTCGACCCCGCGCACCCTCGGTGGATGGGTCCCCCCCCGGGTCCCCTCATTCCGGCGGATGCCTGCGCGGCTTGAGGAGGGCCTGTGAACTACTTCACAGCGCAGGGGCGTCGCCGATGCGAGGATGCCTCCAGGAGCAAGGAGGCACCTCATGACGACCTTTGAGACACTCGTAATGGCCGCAACCTTATTGGGCTGGCTCTCGACGGTCTTCCTACTCGCACTGGCACTGGAATAGAGCGGCTCAACCCAGAGTATTTGGGTCCAGGGTCCCCTACCCCCCTGGAAAACCTGCAGCACTCGCTGGCGCTCGTGGAGTAGCGGGTAGGTGCTGGAGGGCGCTCCACTCCTCGGTCGCACCGGATCGGGGCACCCGCCCCTCTCGGAGGACCATGTGCCGGATGCGCCTTCGGCGCAGAGACCGGAATCGCTACCCCTCCGGAGTCACCGCCCGGTAGGGTTCGCTCGCGGTAGGCGCAAAGCGAAGTGGTACACGGAGGGTGGGGAGCAGGCTGATGGCAAGGAGTCGCGACCAGTGCCTAGTCGCTGGGCAGGCCACAGTTTGGCTGCACAATGGCTGCACTCAGACCGCTCACAGATCGGTAAAGCAGAGAGACCCGCGCGGTAAGTCGCTGATTCAGTGAGAGAAGTGTTGGCGCGCCGGGAGGGATTCGAACCCCCGACCCTCAGGTTCGAAGAGTGCAGAAGCGCATTTCAGTGAGTTTCAGTGAGTGCCTCAGAGTACGGAATTCCGGGCACTTAGGCGCTTGAATCCCCCTTTGGATAACACTCAGTTTCGTTCAGTTTGGCCCAGTCCGCACACATTTCGCACACAATTTCATTCACTAATGCGTCGTCGGCGGAGCTTCCTGGCGGGCCGGCCCTGAGGATTTCGCCACGTCAGGGGGCTTTTGTTGACCCGCTCGAATGCCTGGCGAGCGTCTCGAATAAACCGGTTTACGTCGGGAATTAGCTGCAAGCCCTTCTCTCCGACCCAAGCGTCACGCGCCTCTTTCCAAGTGCGCCCATCGTTCGCTTGCGCGATGAAGACTGCGAGATCACCCGTCTCCGCGCTGACGGTTCGGGTCCTCTTAGGTGACTCTCTACGGAGCGCCGCATAGAAGCGCATCACGTCAGGCGGCCGAACGCGGGGGTCCACCTCCAGGGTGATCCGAGACAGCCTCCAAACTGCGCGCCCATCTACGATGACCGGTCCGCCGCCGTCGTAATGAGACACGGCCTTGAGGAGAGAGGGCGCGGGCACGTCCCCGGTCAACACGAAACCGACTGCCTGCGCGATCGGCCAACCCGCCTGGCGGCTCACAGCACGGGCAGCATCCACCAGTTGAGCAAGATCGCTTCCGGGGAAGACGAGCACGGCGCCTGAATGAAACTCTCCGGGGACGGACGAAGTCGAGCTGGACGCCCATGCCGTATTTCTGCTGCCTGCGGTCGCGGTCGCCAATCCACTGGCGCATCCGGTTTGGCTGGAGTAAGCGCCCGCGGAGAACCCTGCGCCGAAACTCCACGACTTCGGCGAGGCGCCCCGCTTCTAGCGCCTGAATGCGGTTCGCTGCGATCGCGGTGGCATCCGGCGCGACGCTCACAGGGCCGCCTCTACTCCAAAGGCCCTGCTCACGGAGGGCGCGCTCGGCGCCCCTCAGCAGCTCCTGGGTGTCACCGCCGCCCTCAAGGTCATCAAGCCATTCGTCCTCCTTCAGAAAGGCGAGTTCTACGGTCGCGCGCGCCTGGGGCCTTCCTGCCCGCCTGGCGGTCGACCCCGCGGGTCCGATCGGACGGCTGGGCCTCGCAGAAACCGGTTGACGATCCGGAGGTTCGCTCGCCGGCAGTCGAGTGGGTCGCCGTTTAGGTACTCGACTTCCCGCGGATCGTCGCCCGCGAGCCCCATGATTAGGCGCGCCAGCTTGATCGGCTGGCCGTGCTCGTCCAGCTTCGGTTTGCCGTCGTCACCCACAGCTACGACTTCCAAGTTGGTTTCCTCGTGCCTCACTTGCTTCTCTCTTTGCCCCCGTGGGCGCGGTTGTGGTTGTCTTATCGGCCAGCGGAAGCACGACCCGCAGCGGAGCTCGCGCCTGCGCATCAGATTTGCCCCGCGAGCAGGATCAGCGGTACGTCACGGCCCGTTGCTACACTGCCTCCATGCCCAAGCGTGTCTTCACCGTCGAGCGGACTGCAGAAGGTATCAAGTGCACGCCCGGACCGGCGGCGCCCGCTCCGGATTTGCCGCCGCGGATCACTCGCCAGCGCGGAAGCCGCATCGATGCGCGGGCCGCGCTAGAAGAGGGCACGGCGTGGTTCCAAGAGGCTGCGAACCTAGGATCTACCCAGGTCGAGGTGACGATCGAGTGGGCGTGAGGTAAGTTGCACGCACAGCAAAAATGGTTGTTCTCGGGGTGGTCTCCGTGGATCGATTTGCGGAAACCGCAGTCGAATACACCCTCGCCCCAAGGCGAAACCGTCGCCGATCCCGCACAATTCGCGGAAACCCAGAAGTAAAATATCCGCATCGCGCACCGCTCTCGGATGCTCAGTGCTCTCTCCGTACTTAGCGCCATTGCTCTCGGGTGGCTCGTCGGTGCCTTGGCGCGAGAAGTCACGCCCCGACTCGGACTCTGGCGCGAGATCACGCAATACTCTGGAGTCGCCTTGATCTTATGGGCAACACTCGGCCGCGTCGGATGGGTCATTCAGACCTGGGGCGGGCGAACACTCGCCGAGAAGGTGAACGAGTGGCTCTACCGCGGGAAGCAGTGGATCGGCACGTTCCTCCTGACGGTCAGTGTCAGTTGGTCTCGCACGTACGGATGAGTCAAGCCGCAGGGATCGGGCGTCATGCTTCCACTCGCTCCTGCACCTTAAGCGTCACGATGGCAATGCGCAGCGCTTCAACTTCCCAGAGATATCCGCAGCGGATTCCTTGCTGCTCCTCGAACGAGAGAGAGCCCTCGTTTGCGACTCTCCACTGTCGCGCAAGATGCTCGTAGTGGGCACGCAGATCCTCAAGCACTTCGATCGCTTCATGCTTGTTCATCAATGTCACCCTCCGGCCCGTCCCGACGAGCCGCTGCCCGGAAAGCGCGCGGGTCCTCACCCCAAGACGACGCGATGAGCAAGGCCACGCCCACGAACACAGCAGCAAGGGTAAAGGCGAACAGCGAAAGCACACCCGTCACGAGCGCCACTCCCTCGAGCGGCGCGGTGGCCCCATCTTTGAGACGAGTCCGCCGCGCGGCAGCCTTCGCCACCCGGCGCATCGCTCGTTCCGGCGCTCGCCGGAGCTCGGTTCGTCTGCTCGTTCTGCGTCGAGCGCTGCGGGGCTCGGGCTTCATCGCGACTCCCCCTTCGCCAGTCGCGTCTGCTTGAACCACTCCTCTGCTCCGAGCTGCGCCTCCTCGAGCGAGGAGAACTGGCGCGAGATGCTGTCCTCCGCGAGCCCGTTGCAGACAACGTATGCATAGCCGACGGGCTCCTCGTAGTCGTCGCCTGCCGGGTCGCCCTCGTGTAGGGGTATTTCATAGATGAAGAACGCGAATTCCCTTTCCCGCTCCGCTTCGCCTTCATCGTCGGAGGCTTCGGACACGAACCAATAGTCGCCGTGTGTCGCTTCCTTCCAAACTCGCTCGGCCGTGCTCACGCTGTCCCCCTTTCAAGCTCCTCAAGCGCCTTGCAGAGCAGGCCCTCCATCCACTCGACCGACACCTCTTCTGGGGTGGACTCCTTCAGCACGCAGAGGCCCTGAGGGAAGATCGCCAAAAACACCTCGCGGGTCGCATTGACGAAGAGCGGTTCGTCCCGCGTCCGTCGGCAGAAGATCCGCAGCGCGGTCCGCTGCCGCTCAAGCGCGCGCAGCGCTTCGTGAAGCCACCACCGGCGCTCGGCGTCGAGATGCGCCTGCAGCTCGGCGACGATGCGATCAACGTCGGCCGGATTCCTCCGGCGTCAGCTCAGTATCTTCGGCGTTCATCACGGCGTGCGCCTTCGGCTGCGGGGCTCGGGCTTCATCGTTTGCCTTTCGGAGTCGAAGGCCTGCCCCGAGACTCGGCGAGCACGACAGCGAGCCGGTCGAGAATCTCGTCTCGCGTCAGCGGTCGGACAGATTTCGTGGTCTGGAGGAGATGGTGAGCCAGCGAGCGCAACCAGCGTATTTCCTCGTCGGGCGTTAGGAAGTCATGCACCTCATTGGCGTTCATCGCCGCCACGATCCGCCGCCAAGCCTCGCCCGCGCGTGTCTCTGCGGCTGTGGTGGCGCTCACGCCGTCCCCTCGAGCCTGCGCGCTCCGCCGGGGTTCGGGCTGCGGGGCCGGCGCTTCATCAGATTCGCTCGACCTCGAGCTGAACGGCTCCGGCCGTACGCCCAGCGCCCCAGGCGACAGTCACCGAGAGGTGACCACCAGGGCCCACCCCCGAGTGTGAGACGTGCGGAGCTCCGTGCTGCGCCTGGTTCCACGGCGTCCCGACGCGCCCGTCGACGACGGCGCGCAGCGCGGCGTCATCCGCGGTAGCGGCACTGATGGGTGCCGCGGTAGCTCCGATGCTGCTTCCGTGAACCGCGTGAACAGCAAAATCAGGCATCCCTCTCCCCGTTCGTTTGCGGAAGCCTCGCGCCGCCCCTCTGGCACAGCTTGAACGCCTGAAGCGCATGATCGAGGATCCGCTTGAGCCATTCATGGAAGAAGAGCCTACGCCTCAGTAGCCTTCGCCTATGAACGAGATCCCAATTTCCGCCTTCGAGCACGCCATCCAAACCACCCACGGCGCCAAGGCACAATTCCTCTCCCGGGAGAGGGTCGACCAAACTTTCGAGGGCCAGCCCATCTGGCAAGGCGACGTGCTGGTTTTTCAGCTTCTGGACCACCCCAGCGCGCGTCTCTACTATGCCTGGGAGGTGGATGGCGAGGTTACGGCCCTGCTGGGCGGTGGTACGGTGGATTCGCCAATCGCGGCGGTTCGCGCATCCATTTTGGCCAGCGACTTTGCTGCCCGGGAGGACAAGCGTCGGTAGCTCGGTCCGATCCTGGCGCCCTAATCCTCCTCCTCTTCCTCCTCTTCGACGGTAACCTCAACCTGCCTCTGGCCGAGATTCCTCTCGTCTGAGAAGAAGTCATCGGCTGCAGACTGAGCCGTCGCCCGGGCACTTCGGCCCTTCCTTCTCACGCGCACCTGTCCGACCGTATCGCCGAGACGATGCCCCAGCTGGCAGGATGCACCTCGATCACAGACGAAAACGCTTACCACGGGATGAGTCTACTTCTTCCCGCCGGCACCATCCTCGGGCGGCATCGCTTCGACCGTATAAAAGCCATTATGCGCTCATTGGGCCCATAACACCAGCTTGCGACGTGTGGCGGTGCGCCTCGCACATGGCACTCGACGCGAGTGTGTGGCGAGCTGCCTCGGCGACCTGTCTGAGACTGGTTGGGCGGGAGCAGGCGCCGCAAACCGGGTTTGGTATCTTCACTACGCCGCGTTGCCGGCGGTTGCCGGCAAAACGCCCACGGTCGTCCCCTCCCCCCAAAGAAGAGATGGACCCGGGCGCTCCTGGCAACCCCATAAGCCAACTCCACCGGCAACGCGGCACAAGGCGCAGGCGGATGCGAGTTCTGCGGCGATCTTTCTGAGCCAGGAGCTAACAACGCCGTCTCGTGGAGGACCCCGAGGCTATCTCGACAAAGGACCTGGCGACCTGCGGCGCGCGCCTGCGCGCATTCGCGGAGCGTGGGGGATACCATGAAGGTCAACAGCACCGAATTCGGCAGCATCACGATCGATGGTGAAACCTATCACCACGACGTTCTCATCCGATTGTCCGGAAAGATCGACAAGCGCAAGAAAAAGCTGTCCAAAAAACAGTTCGGCACCTCGCACATCATGTCCCTAGAAGAGGCCGAATTCGTCCACGAGAAGGGCAGCGAACTGCTGGTCCTCGGAACTGGCCAGAACGACAATGTGCGTCTTTCGCCCGAAGCGGCGGCATTTTTCGCGCGCAAGGGCTGCGAGGTTCTTGCCGAGAGGACACCACATGCTGTCGCCACGTTCAACCGGGCAAAAGGGCGGAGGATTGGTCTTTTTCACGTCACATGCTGAGCACGTGTCAGCGAGCGCAAGCCCAGCGCGAGCCCGCGCTGGATCGTAGAGCCAGAGGCGGAGGGACGCCGAGACGGCCTCTGTCATCGCGCCGAGCCTGAAACAGACGAGCGCAATGCGAAGGTTCATGATCCGTCCTTAGAGACCTGATGCGCAATGGCGGGAAAGCACGCCGGATGCAGCGTTCAATCGGAACGACCTCCGCGCTTAGACGTGCACGCGCCGTAGGTGTGGGGGCGGCGGAAGCGGGCGGAACTGACATCCGGCCTCGGCTCCTTGTGCGCAGGGGGGAATAGGTGTTCGTGCTGGCGGGGCGTAGCGGCGGGTCTCACTGCGCTGAGCGCCAAGCCGGTCTTATGCGGCTCCACCGAGCGCTCAGCGCTGAGTCGTCCTGGAGTGCCGCGACTAAGCGCTAAGGAATTGGCCGCGGTGCTCGCCGAGAGGCGGAGCGTTAAGAGGCCTTGTTCGCCTTGTTGGAACTCGGGCGTGCCCGCGATGCTCGCGACGGAACGCAAAGCAGAGGCGGGCGAAGCGAGATCTTTCGCGCGTGGCCTCGTCGAGCGGCGAATCCGACCCACGTCTCACGAGCAGGACGCGGTACGCGGCTGCTTAGAATGACCGAGTCATTCGGAAGATGATGAGATCGGGGCGCACTCGCTCCCAACTCCAGAGGTTCGGCTTGCCGTGCTGGGTCGCCATCCGGTTCATCAATCCGTCCGTCTGCCAGGCGAGCACCTCGGGATAGGCGGTGGCCTCTGAGATCTCGATTCGATAGCGGTCACCCTACTCGGGATCGGGCTGGACCTGCCAGCGCGAAAAGTTGAGAAGGCTGGCGCTGAGCGTGGTCAGGAGACGCAGGTCGCGACCGAAGGCCAGAGAGCGCTCCTTCGGGTCGCTCGCCTTTCCCGCCTGCGTGCGGCTCAGGTACTCCATCTGCTGATACAGCCCTGCTTTCAGAAGGCGCTCCGCCGCCTGTGCGCCGCGCTGCCTTAGATATTCGTTGTGTCCACCGCCTTCGACATCCCGTAGCAACACCACCAACCGCTCGTAGAGGCGAATGTCGTACCACTGCGTGAGCTGGACGACTTGATCCAGGCATTCCAGATCGCCCGGTTCGAGCCGACGGCGGAGTTCGTCGCGGGAAATCTGGCCCGCGGAAACGAGCTTCAAGACGCTCTCGGCGATACCGGATAAGAGGGAGCCCTTGATCGACGGGAGGGCCGGCACTTCGGTCACCACCTCTTTCGGCAGCATCGGCTGCCCGAGCGATCCGCTTGACCAGCGCGCGTTCGACTACGCGCCGATCACCCGCCGCGACGGGCACCGCCGGGATCCCTCTGGTCGCTGCCGGACTTTGGGGGTGGTCGTGCCGTAAAAGCGTGCCCAGTGCAGGTACGCTTCCGATGCGATCTTCTCCTACCGCTTCGGGTAGCCGATATCTCGCGCCATCTGCTCGGCTTTAGAGAGCTGCTGGCGTCGCGACTCGATCTCATTCTCGGCCTGCGCAACCAACGAGGCATTCAGGCTGTCTACGTCCTGCTGCATCAACCTCAGCCACTCCTTCACCTTCGCAATCTCTCGGTCGATGGCATGCCTGACGGCCTTGCCGTCATACCCGGTAGCGAGAACCGTCATGATGAGTTCACCGCTTTGCACCACGCCTCGCGGGGGATCCGTGGGTGAATGCCGCGACGGGAAGACGCGGAATAGATCGCCTCCTCCGGTGTATGGGACGTGAAACTGTAGGACCGTGCCGTGGTGCGACTCACTCTCTGTCAAGTAGATACCCCGCTCCTCGATCTGTGGCACCTCGACGCGAAGGGGGGTCACGATCATCTGCGCCATCTCCGCCACGCTGCGCCCGAGTAGTTCCTTCGGTTCACATCGCTCGACGGCCACGTCGATTTCGTGTCTCTTGCTTTCGACGAAGGCGTTCAAGTCGATTTCGTTAAAGAGAATGGGCTCCTCGATCATCGCTGTATGCTCCTTCAACAGCCTGCTGAGCCCGCGATAGCGTTCTTAGCCGCCGAGCCCATTACAGGGATAACTGTAAGATTTTCTCGGTGTGTTGGAAGAGGCGGTCCTCGGTGTTCTCGGACGCCGTGACCCTCGACGCCGAGGCATGGAGCCGGAGAGTTGGGGGCCTGCCAGGAGCGGGGGGCACGATACCGAGCCCCCGCACGCGCGGTACATCGGGGTCCAAGTAGTGGAATCGACCGTCCGACTAAAGCCAGCGTGCGCATTCGACGACCACGCAGCCAAAGGGGGTGCCGGAAAGGATCGGCCACTGCTATCTGCCGGGAAACCTCACTTCGAGTTTGCTTGCTTCCACTGAAGATACGCTTGTAGCTCCCGGGCGAATGGATGGGCGGTGAGTTGGCACACGGACGCCCAGGTGAGTTCCCTGACGCGCACGGACGGCGTTTGCGCGCCGATCATCGTGGCATTCAACACGTTGCCATCACGACTCACGGCGAGGACAATGAACTGGGTCGCGGAGCGGAAAATCGTGGAGCCGTACCTCGCAAGGAACTCTCTTCGCAGCGTTATCTGATCCTTCTTGCCATCCTTCCCCTGGTCCCGGCTGACGGGAGAGCCCCATTTTGACTCACCGAGGACAACTGCATGTTCGGTTGCAATTAGGAAGTCGATCTCTGGACCGCCTGGTACGAGAGTGTCCGGGTGGGGAATCCGTCGCCACAGTGAAATCGTCGCTGTCTTGGGCCGCTTCGCATTTGGATCAACGAGTCTCAGGAGGTCTCCGACGAAGTCGCATCTTGCCGCCGGACTATTGTAAGCAGGAGGACCAAAGACACTCCAAGTGATTGCATCCTCGCTGTGGAGGGACTGCAAATCACAATAAAATCCGAGCCTCTGCGTCGCTAGATCCCGATCTGTATCCTCAAAAGCTAACGCCTGTCGGCTTTGGTAGAGCTTCTGAACGATCTCGGGAGGTGGCCATGGAGACACGCTGCCTCGCAGGAGATTCTGGAATACGTCCACGGTCGCTAAGACGCCGCCCCTGCTGCGGGCGACTTCGATCGGGCGGCCTTCCCAATCTTCGATTGTCCCCATGAACCTCTCGGCAGGGGCAGTGCCCCGCTGCATAGAGCAGGCGACAGGATGACTCTTCCTAAGGACCGGTGACTGTCGCCTTACCGACGTTTCTGGCCCACGACGGCCATAGACTTCGGCAGGGGCTTTGTGGCACTCCACGGAGTTCGCCGTTTCCCATTGAGGAGGCAATCTGTTGCTCGGAACCGACGGCTGGGCTTCGCTACCTCCCCGGAGCCGGTGCCTGCGCTGGCGGGGATGGCGGCGGGGTGCGGGGAGAGCCCGTAACCAGGAGAATGGCGGAGGAATGCCGTGCGGCATCAATCACCGCGGAGGGATGACCGTTGATTAACTACAAAGTCACGATCGATGATCTTCTAAAGGCAAGCGGAACCACGGATGGAACAGCCCAGGCCATTCTGAAGGTCGGACTGGCACTCTCGGAGCGGCTAGAAGCCATGATTGCTGCGATCCATAACGCGGCGGAGGCCGGGGTCGCTCAGAGACGGTAGATCCTTCGGGGTAAGAGACCACCCGCGTTTGCTGCTTTTCCGAACCCCTAAGAGATGGCAATGCCTTCTTGATTGCTCGCTTCCAAAGCCCCTCGAAAAAGTGTGGGTTCGGCGGCTCGTAAAGCTACTGGTCTCGCTGTCCCGTTCCTCGACCCTGTAGGCTGTTCTCATTATCTACTCTAGGTTAATCCCGCAGCTTGAGCCCCTTGAGGTGTGGTTTCAGCGCCTGATCGAGCTGATTCATGGCCTTGATGAGTGGACCCTGAATGCGATCCCATTCCTCCTCTGGCGACCGATAGCCGCCAGGAAGGCTGATGCGGATACGGCTGGCGCGGCGGCCATCCAGCCTTTCCCAGCTTATCGGAAAGGCAATCGCCTTCTCGATCCCTTCGTGAACTTGATAGAGCTGGTCGTATATCGACTTGTTTTCCTCTTCGGAATCCTTCCCCCGGTCGATATAAAGTTCCGCCCTGCACTCGTCCTGCGTGACGACATAGGTAAGATCCAGACCCCTCACCCCCGACGACGTGCCGAGATGTGGCCGTGGACCAGGGTGGATGCATCGAGACCATCCGGCCGACCACGCACTCGAACCCGACCTATACCGAAGAGGGCGTCATCCACTACGGCGTAACCAACATGCCGGGCGCCGTCCCACGAACCTCTACCCTCGCGTTGACGAACACGACCCTCCGGTTCGCCGAACGCATCGCCACGCTCGGCGTTGCCGAGGCTGTGCGCCGCGATCCCGCACTCGCACTTGGGGTGAATGTGTGGCTAGGTGAGATCACCTGCGAGGGTGTCGCCGAAGTCCTGGCTGAAAAACCTCACGATCTGTCGGAGATCCTGCGGCGGACTGAGGGGAAGTCCCGGCCATCTGCTACGCCTCGGAGGTAGATGAGAAGGTGACAGAGGCCGGTGAGATCTTCTGCCGACGCCTTTGAGCTCGACACCCTGCCGGATGCGTGAACGCAGTACGACCTGATTGTTTCGGCCTCAATGCTGGAGTACGTACCGCGACACCGGCTCGTGGATGCCCTGCGCCCGCCAGCCGCCCGCTATCTCGCCCTGTGGGGCTACGTCATCGATGCGGGGCGCTGACCCTCCGACAGGTTCAAACGCACCGACCTCCAAGCGCTTAGCGTTTAGCGCTTAGTCGCGGCGCACCGAGCGCTCAGCGCATCGCCGGAGACCACCCGTGGCGACTCAGCGCTCGGCGCCAGGCCTATCCCTTCCCGCCCAGCACCGCAGTCAGGATGACCACGACCGTTCCCATGAGGACCAAGAACTGCAAAGCGCCCGGTTCGTAGCTGTGCATGGCGCGACGCTACGCCGCGACGCCGACCTTGGCGGTGATCCAGGCCACGCGCGGTTCGTCAGGGTGGGCGGTGGCCGGGCCGATGACGAGGGGGCGAACGGCCAAATCCCTGATCTCAGTGTCCGATTTACCTGGATCCGAGGATGGTTGGCCCCATGGGTCTCGGAGATCATCCCACCCGCCGATCCTGCGACCGTGCGTTTGGAGTACCTATATGCGCTCGCGCGCCACTCCCGAGCAGATCCGGGCCGTCACCGATTGGCTTGTGGGCGGTTTCCCGGGCTGCACCGTCGACAGCCAGGACAACTTCGTGCGGGGCAGCCGTCTGTTCCGCGTAGATGGCCCCGACGACCGCCCGGTCGCCGTGCTGGAGATCGTCATGGAGACGTTCCAGGACGAGGCGACGCCTGCAGAAATTGTCGGTCGCCTCGACGACGCGGGCTACCACGGGAAGCTCGTGAAGGCTCGGCATCGGCCCGTGGTCGTATTTCACCCCAGCTTCGGGTCCTCGTTGGCGTAGGCTCGTGCCCAGCCATGGCGATCGCTAAGCGCGAGACGCCTCGCCACACTTCCGCCGGGCGCCATGCGCGAGGGCTCTCCGCTACACGTCGCAAGCGGGTGTTATAGGCCCATGGGCGCATAATGGGGCCCGCCATGACGACGTTCATCGGCTATCCGGCCGCGAACCACGAGCAGGCCGAGGGCCTGGCCGCCGCCGATGCCGACAGGCAACACTGGACCGTGCTCACAGCAGACTGGCACCCGAACGGGCGCGGCGCTGGCGGCGTCCTCGTCCTTCAGGTCGAGGAGAGCGATGCGTAAGCGGTCGGCATGGCATTGTGCCTCGCGCTTCGCGCTCGGCTGACTAAACTACCCGGTGTGAGACTGCCAACCCGCGACAGCATCCAGACGATTGACCTGGAGATCGTTCGCCTACGGCGCGCAGACGCACCCGTCGCGAACGTGAAGGCGTGCGAGCACTGGCGGGACAGGACCGTCGACTTCCTCTTCGTAGACAATCGGCTGCGCCAGGCACGCCAAGCTGGACGCAGGACCACCTCCCTTCGGATGGGGTGGGTCCGTGCCTTGACCCTCTGCCTGTGGGCTCGGGCCGCCGCGAGCCTGCATCGCGCGTAGCGCTGGGTGCTCGCCCGTGGGTCTGGGCGCAGCCGGGACCCGTGCTCGCCGTTTGGAAGATGGCGCAGATCTGCGACCGCATCGGGGTCTGAACTTCGCGTCGAACTCGGCGAGCTTGGCCTGTGCCTTTGCTAGCGCCCGTTCGGCCTTCGCGAGCTCCTCTTCCCTCATCGCTTGCCACCCTGTGCCGGAGGATCGCCGCGCGAGTCCGCGAGCACTGCCGCCAGGCGGTCGAGGACTTCACCCCGTGTGAGCGGGTGAGTCGATACCGTCGGCTCAAGGAGATGCTGAGCGACCGAGCGCAACCAAGAGAACTGACGTGAGCAGGTCCTGCACCTGATCCGTGCTCATCGATTCGATGATCTTCCGCCACGCCTTCCTCGCCCGCGTAAGGCCGGCCACGCGGTCGCTCACGCCGCCCCCTCCGGCCCGCTGGGTGCGTTGCGACACTTCGCGCCCTTGGGCTTCGGCTTCACTTCTTCACCTCGCGACCGCTGCGCTTCTCCCTCACCGCTGCCGTCAATGCCTTGGTCGAGCCCGCAAGAAGGTCTTTCACCTCGCGCTTGCTGAACCCCATTTGCTCGAGGTTCTCCGTGAGCGAGGTCTCGATCACACCCACGATGAAGTCCTTCACCTCGCGCTCGCTCGGATTCCTACCGAGCTGGCGACGCGCTGTGATCTTGACGCGCTCCGCTCCCTTAGGTTTCGACTTCATGCAAGGCTCATGCGGGCATAGATCGCGGCTCTCATGCAGTCCTCTTCCTGAATCCCGTTCGTCCGCCGTGAACTTATCCCAGCTCCGCTGCGGACCTGATGATCTTGCCCACGATGCCGTACGCCACGGACTCCTCCGCACTCATCCAATGGTCTCGATCGGTGTCTTCCGCAACGCGTTCGAGGGGTTGGCCAGTCTGTTCGGCGATGATTCGATTGATCCGTTCGCGGGTCTTGAGGATCTCTTTCGCTTGGATCTGGACGTCGGTGGCGTCGCCGCCGACCCCCCCCGCGGGTTGGTGAATCAAGAAGCGCGTGTTCGGTAGCGCGTAGCGATGTTCACGCTCCGCTGCGAGATAGATGTGGGTTGCGGCGCTTCCTACCCAGCCCGTTCCCACGATCGTCAGTGTGCGATGCCTCAGCAGCGTCGACTCCAGCAAACTGAGCTGCTTCACGGCTTCGACGGCATCGGTTTCCGCATCACGGCTCATGGGCGATCGAGCTCCGTAACGTTGGCAACGCGCACTTACGCTAGCCAAGCTCACGGACTCTACGCTGGATCGGGCAATGATGGACGCTTGGCGCACCGCTGGAGACTTATTGGAGAACATCGCCGCGACCAAGTGTCCGGCCTCGCGATCGGCGGTGCGGGCTCGGCTTGCGCCGCGTGCCTCGGGGCTTGGGCTTCATCTATTCCATTCCCGCCTCGGCTCCTGCGGCAGCCCGATGGGGACAGTGAATCTTACTCGCGACAAAGAACCGCTTTCATGCTTCGACAGTCCCATGGATCCGACAGCCAATATGGCCGCGGCGACGGCGATGCCCCCTTCCGTCTGCGTTCCCTCAGATGCGGACACCGCAACATCGAACTCTACCGACTGCATTTCGGTGCCTCCCGCTATGGCTGAATGCACTGCTCCACGGTGCGGAACCGGGTTAATTGTCGCGCCGTGCTCGGGCGCCTTCTCCTGCGCTTGGCGAACGCCGCGGATGATCGCGAGCAAGGTCTCGCGCACGAAGTCATCGAGGTTCACACTCACGCCGTGCCCTCCGACTTGCCGGCGTCGCGGTACTTCGCACCCTTGGGCTTAGACTTCATGCTCACGCTCTCGAGCAATCTCGTTTAGAAGCTCCCGGACTTCCCGCGCGCACTCCCTCTGAATGAGCGCCTCTCTCTTCCTCGTTCCAGTAACCGCGCGCCACGAGCGCATCGTAAAGCTCGCCCCCCGACGCATCGCGGTCGAGCTGCTCGAGAACCTCGCCGAAAATGGTCGACCGCTCGATCTCCCGTCGTGCTTGCTTCTCCTCGTCTCTCATGTTTCGCTCTCCTGTCGCTGTTTCTCGATCTGCGCCTGCATGGCGGCGCTGCGGAGGGCGATTCCGCTGTGGCAACGGTAGTGCGTGGGACAAAACGCCTCGGGCTGCGAGCGGCACCGCCCGGAAAGACCCCACGCACTCGGCAATCCGTGGGATATACTGTACGCTCCGGCGTGTGAGAGGTGGGAAGATTGCGGCCCTGCCGCCCAACCACACGAACAACCGCGGCGGCTCGATCTTCCCGCCCCCCACGTCGGTTCGCGCTTCCCCAGCGTTCGCAACAGAGTCCTTCAAAAGCGTAGCGCCGGATCTGGACGCGCCCGACCGCTGCGCGGAACTTTTCCAGCGCCTTCGTGACGTCGGCCTGCGCTGCGTTGCTCAAGCGTGACCGCGCACTTGCGCAACGATGTTGAGCGCCGAGGAGGAAAACGGGCGTCCAGGATCTCTCCCAGACGCCCGTCCTAGGCGGTCCGCGCCGGTTGCCGTATCTACGGCATGGGCTGAGCTGAGATTTCGCGTGAGCCAAGCTCGATGAGCCCGGCCCGAGGTCGCCCCCCGCCGGAGCGCCACGCGCCCCGAACCCCGCCGCCACGCCGGGGCCAGCCTCGATCGGCATGCGTTACGAGCCGGCCGGGATGCGCCAGAAGGGAGGGCGAATCTCTTCGAGCGGCCGGCCCGGCTCGCCGGGCTTGAGGCCATAGCGGATCAGCGCAATCAGATCTGAGCTCACAGCCGGATCGGAGACGAAGTAGCTGTGCCCGATGAAGCCGGGAGTTCTTTCCACCTCGATGAATGTGACGAGGTACGCCGTACAGGAGAGCCTTTCGGCCCCCTCTTTCGTGAGCATCGCCACGTCGAGCCGCCCGACTCGCGTCAGGCTACCGAAGAGAAACTGCGAGAGCGCGAGCGCCTTATCGGTGGGCGAGACGTAGCACGTGATGTGAAAGTCCGGCTCCGGGAAGACCCCGCGCGGATTCGGAGCGCCTCCGTAGGGCAAGTCGGGGTCGGACATGACACCGAAGATCTTCATCGTAGCAATGTCAGCGTCGATGTCGGGCGCTATAAGCACGACGTTCTTCACCTTTGAGTAGCCGTATGTCCGGTCGACGTACCCCTCAATGTTGAGCTCGCGCAATGCTGTCGCGAGCAGGTCCGTTCCTCGGCTGTGCGCTATCAGGTGGACACGTTCCACACCAGGACTCTGCACAATTAGACGAATCGCCTGTTTCAGGTGCTGAACCGCGAACTCGCCCGACTCGCGGTCGACGTTGTAGCCCGCCATGAGCCCCCGCGATCCGCCGGCGGGCCAGCTGAAGACCACGCAGACGAACTCCCGGCCGAGGAAGTGGCAGAAGTTCGCCATCGTAAACGCGGCGTCCTCAAAGGTGTTGGCGTAACCGTGTACGAAGAACACGACCTCCTTGCGCGGCGCGATGGCAATGCGCCGCCCCACTTCGGCCTGGAGGGCAGCGGCGGCCTCTTCATGCACGTCGATGATTGCCGGATCGCGCGTGATGCCACCCGGGGTCGAATCGACCTGATAGGGAATCGGCGGGAAGCGCCCGAGCTCCGTCGTCGTGCCGAGCCGAAGATCCAGCGGCACCTTACGCTCGCTCGCCGTGCTCTCTTCGACGAGGATCGGCCAGGTGACATTCTCACCGATCTCGACGGAAACCGATCCGAACGCCATCGAGTACGAGCGATCGGAGCCATAGGAATGCTGGTTCTCCACCTTCGTCTCCGGGGCGCGGTCCGTGAAGTAGAGAAGGTCAATCGGCGTCATCGGAGGTTCGGCATCCGCGCCCGCGAAGAGCTGCTTCGCGCCGGCTCCGGTGTAGATCGTCGGGGTGGGCATCAAGGCGGTCGCACCCGCGCACCCGGCCAGCAGAGCGGCAGCTCCGAGAAGCGCGCCTGAGAGACCCACCGATCGAGTGACGCTCAAGGTCAGCGCTTTGCTCCTGTGCACGAAACCTCCGCTGCGCGGTTGCAGGACGCCCCTTTCAGGGATCGCGGTGGCGCGCGTCGCTGCAGGCTTTCCTGCCACTTTCCTCTCCTCCGCTCCTTCTCGCCGGTGACGCTAGCGCGTGGCGTCGACCTTGAGACTGATTGCCGCCTTCGGCGGTCGCCGCGCGCGGCGCTTTCGCGCTCGAAGTGTCGGAACGTTAGTTCATAAGTTCGGGTTCCCTCGGCGTAGGGCGTACCGGCCGGCCGATACTCGATGGATTATCTCCCTCAAAAGATCGTTGTCCGGCGAGGGTCCGTGCCGCGGCGTCGCGAGCGCGAAGTTCCTTGCCGCGATGAACTGACTGATCTCTTCGACGTATACCGGGAGCGCGAGAGCCACTATCGCGCCAATCGTTCTCGGGTCGTCTGGCCTCTGCCAGCGTGCCTCGAAGTCATAGACGAACACCTCCGCCGCTTCCTCGAGCATCCTGTCGAGGTCGTCGAGTGACTGGACGTTGCGCCTCTTCCCGTCCGGGTTCAGCACTCTTGAGACCGAGAGCGCGACGACACCACGCGCACGATCCGGTTCCCGCGCCACCGCGTAGCGTTTCTTGAGCTGATGCATCGCGTCTTGGATGTTGTCGTCGACGCTGTTCTCGCTCCACGGCCGCTTGCACTCGATGAAGACGTCCCGATCCTGGACGACGCACCTCAGGTCGGCCAATCCAGCTAGGTCCGGGTCGATCCCTCCGAGGCGGAGATCCGCGGCTGTCCCAAGCTCGAAGCCCACGTTCCGCGCGACATTGGAGGGAGCACCGATCTTCTCTTCGTCGGATGACTCCGGGCCGCCGATGAAGACGCGGAGCCGGTCCACGATCGCGGGGTCGGTCGTGTCTTTGAACGCCCGGAAGATTCTCGTCCACTCCTCGATGTCGACCCCCATCCTCGCAATCCGCGTGTCACTCCATGCCTGGCGAAGCGCTTGTGGGCCGCGCCCCGCAGCGAAGCGCAGGCGTCGGAGACACTTGCGGTACTTCCCCAGGCGGCTTGGCGCATAGCGCACTCCGATCGATTCGAGCCACGCTGCTGCAGCTTCCACCTCAGCGGAGATTTCAGCGAAGTCGACAGTGTCGTGGAAGAGGCTCATCGCGCGCCCAGTGCAGGGCCTTCGAGCGTGCCGAAGAGATCGGCAAATCCAAACGGCCTCGTTCCCGCCGGCCCGCAGTGCCCGATGCGGAATCCCGCCCGCCGCGAATCGGTCGGCTTCAGGGCGGGGGCCGGGAATGGGTTGCACTCAAGTTGCACTCAAGCCGCCGGCACTCCAACCCATTGATCTGACGATGCTTTCATCCCTGAGCGACGGGTTCGATCCCCGTCGCTCACCCCAAGTCCCTTCGTTGAATCAATCCGTTAAGCGATCGTGTTCTATCGCGAGTTCCAGGGAGCGCTGAGCCTTCGCAGACAGATCCGTTCGGGGAGCGGCTCCGCAACGGAGTGACCATCCATCTAAATCGACCACCGTGGCGTTGGCGGTTCGCACTGGTGGCAGCTCAGACCGGGTCGCGTGCGGCCCCGGAAGTCCGCACACAAGGCGCACACATTGGCTCGCGGCGGGGGCTGAACGAAAGCCGACCAGCAGGGTAAGTCTCGAATCTGAAAATAGTTTCTTGGCGCGCCGGAGGGATTCGAACCCCCGACCCTCAGGTTCGAAGTACGAACTCGCATCAAGAAGTGACGCGGGGTTGCGTCTCCTGCATTGCAAGGGCATGCAAGGAGCGGCACCAGGCTGCAACCGTGACGGCTCCCGGCTCTATCCGGCTCCAACTTTAGGCCACACTCGCTCGACTAGGGCGCAACGATCGCCAACCGACTGCCACGCTTAAGCACCAGGGAGGTCTCGTCGATAGGGACGGCGATGCACGCACGTCGAAGCATCGGTCAAAAGGTGCAATTGGCCTTCCTGGCGGCGATATGCCTCCTTCCGAGGATCGCAGCAGCGGCCGAGGCTGGCCATCACCTCCAGATCAGGTGGCGGCAGACTCCAGTGGGGATTGGACTCAGCCTCATGGTAGTTGGTGGTGTCGGTCGCTTAGCCGCCAAGTTGCTACAAAAGTCGCTGCAAAAGCTCGCCTCCAAGTACGACAAAGGCTCTTCTAGCTCTTAGGGCGACACCTGACGAAAGGGGCAGCGGATGCCCCGAGCCGGTGCGACCAAGGAGGGAGCGCCCTCCGGGACCTACGCCCCACTCTACGAGCGCCAGCGAGTGGGGGAGCGTTGCACTGTTGCGGATGTTTCAAGCGGATGGGGCCGCTGGTCGGACGGGTGGCACCCCCCCCGTAGACCCACCCCACGACCATGGCGAGTGCCGAAAGGGGCCTTTTACAACTAGATCTTTTTTATCGTGATATACACTATGTAGTGTGAACAAAATTTTTAAGCCGTGGCGAGCTGCTTTGGAGCAAAGCAATCGCGATGCGCTTGTCGTCCCCAACTCTCCCGACCCTACGCGGAATGTTGTAGGCACGCTACGTTTTAGCCGAGAAGCTCGCAGTCACGCTGAATGCGGCCAAAGTCGATAACGAGGCTGTAGCCCGAGTAGTTGTGCCAGAGACGATCCGCCTGGGGCACTAGGCTTTCGTGCAGAGCCTCGTAGTTCTCAGGATCGCATGATGCAGCTGTCGCCTCTTCGGGCGGATCGTGTGCAATTCTGAAGATTTCTCCGGCCCGGAGCGTAGCCTTCGCTCCACCCGTGAATGGCGCGCGAAAATGGGTAAGGACGCGCACGTCCAGATCCCGAAGCACCCGGTAGCGTTGACCTTTGCGGATCATCTCGGTCTTACTCGTGGGCGGCCGAGCGGAGGCCGCTCACCTGGGGGGTCGCACGCGATGCTACCCCTGCTTCATCGACCATGCCGCGTAGCGGCCCACCTCTCCCTCAGCCGACTCGCGCGCTCATAGGCTGCGCGCAAATAGACTGTGAAACTCGGTGGTGTACCCGAGGGGCATCGATCGACCTACTCAATGCTTGATGGACTCCGCCGCTAGGCTGATCTCGTGACGGAGCGCTATCGATGTTTCAGGACAGCGTGTATCAGCATTCTGTTCGATGACCACCAAGTTGCTCCGCCGGAAACGTGATATCGATATCTCGAATAACAAATTGCTACTGCGCTTTGTCGATCGCTGCGTCATCCATCTTTAAGCGATAGTAGAGCGCCTTTTTGAGTGAGTGAATTGCTTGCTCCGTATCGTGGATCGCGGCCGCCTTGTTGCCGCCAAAGTCATGCGGGGCCTCGCGCAGCTCCTTGAGCGCCTCTCGCATCTCGTGAATGGCTTTGACGAGCCGCGGATGCGCCGCCTCTTCCGACTTCATTGTGAGCTCGGGAGCGGCCATTGCCGCGGTCGAATAGCTCGCCACGCCGAGGGCCAAAGCTACTAAGAGTGCGCACTTCGAAAGAATCGTTTTCCGCAAATTCATTGATCAGTCTCCATGTGGTTATGGACTATTGATAGCAAGATGGCGAGATCGAAAGGCAATCGGCGAGCTGACGCGGGGGGCATCCGCTCCCGCCACCGACGCTAAGAACCCGCTGTTCTCGGATTCGTTTGGCGCATCCGGTACGCACCACCCCTCCAGTGAGGGAGGGCATCCTAGGCCGACTAACTACCGCCACGCAAGCGATTTCACGTTGCATACAAGACCCAACTTGGCGAACATTTCCGGCCTGGGGAGTTCAAGGAACCCTCAGCCACGCCGCCTGCCCCTGCTCTAGTAGCTGCCCCGCTCCCGACTACTCCCGCTTCCGCCCTCTTCGCCCCCGCGGCCACGCCAGCGCAGGGAGCACTAGCAGCGTGCTGAGAAACGCCGATCCGGAGGCCGTTTTAGGGCCGCCGAAGCGTTTCCGAATCGGTGAACGGGGCGAATCGCTGCTCGCTCTATGACACTACACACGCAGAAGGCTCGC
>Ga0074046_10001108_pt1 | contig 24944 bp, 16 predicted proteins | sample BogForMeECP23OM3_FD_94441 | JGI IMG/M metagenome (GOLD analysis project Ga0074046, IMG submission 94441) | Bog forest soil microbial communities from Calvert Island, British Columbia, Canada - Bog Forest MetaG ECP23OM3 | ecosystem: Environmental > Terrestrial > Soil > Wetlands ...
ACGGACGCGCTCGCCCCGGTGCTCTATCACTCGGGGCTGTCGAGTGACGTCGCGGCGGTGGCACGGGAGGTCATCGCGCGCGACGGCGTTTCGCGCCTGGCGCTAGTTGGTTTCTCGATGGGCGGCAACATCGTGCTGAAGTTGGCGGGCGAGTGGGGCCCGCAACCGCCACCGCAGTTTCGCGCGGTCGCGGCGTGTTGTCCGGCGATTGATCTGGCCGTGTCGGCGGATGCGCTGCACGACCCGTCGAACCGGATTTACGAAAAGTATTTCTTGTGGGCGCTTCGCCGGCGAATGTTGCAGAAGGCGCGGCTTTTTCCCGGCCGCTTCGACGTTAGCCGACTGCATGGCATCCGGAGCCTGCGCGAGTTTGATGACAAGATTACGGCATACTATTGCGGCTTCAGCGGCGTCGACGATTACTATGACCGCGCTTCCGCGGCCCACACAGTCGCGCGGATCGGCGTGCCGGCACTGATTTTGTACGCCGCGAATGATCCGTTCATTCGCATCACGGCGAAGACGCGGCAAAAGATTTCTTCGAACCACAACATCACTTTTGTCGAGACCAAGGATGGCGGGCACTGCGCGTTCATTGGAGTACCTGACGTCACTGCGCGCAGATCGGCGGCTGTAGTGGGGAATGACGGGGATGGCGGTGGTCGTTATGACGACGGTTATTGGGCGGAGCGTGAGATCGTGAACTTCCTGCGCAGGTTTTAATCCGTGACCTGCTAATCGACGAGGTTCTGATGGATGCTGAATTCTCGATCGAGCTGGGACGGGAAGACCCGGTGCTGGATTTTCCATGGAAAGACCCGACGGGGAAGCTTGCTTATGTGGACTTGAAACGGTGTCCGGAGTTGTTGGCGAGGATCGAGGAGGCAGAAAGACTTCCCGAACTGGGCGAATTTCTTCGGACGGTGAACTCGACGCGGAGCATGGTGGAGACGGCGAAGTGCGACGCCTGGGTGACGAGAGAACTGAATGCCGAGGAAGCAATTTACGATGCGTCGCATAAGTTTGTGAGTTATGTGGACGCGGTGTTTGCGGAGATTGATGCGCGTCAATCTTTGTTACGACAATCTCTGTCCGCTCACGAACAGTTCGCCAGGAAACTGGTTGCGTTGCTCCGGCGGGCGCCTGAGACTTCCTCGACGGCGGAGGTGTGCCTCCGGCGCTGTTACTACGGACAGGACAGCAGCGTCCGGGAGGGATTTTACTTCACTTTGTATGTGAGTGGCTACGGAAACGACGAGACCAGTGCGCGTCGGAATTGGGAAGTGGGACTGAAGCTGATGGGGAATGCGATTTTGCAGTTGTCAACGTGAAGAGAAGGACGGGGCGAACCCACTCCCAAGCGAGCGGAGCCTATCCTCACCCGAGCCTATGCGGGCTGGACCCTCCTCGTTATCTTTTTCCAGTCAATGCTTTTCCAGTCGATTCTTGTGCGAAGGAGGGAGAGGATCAGCATGAACAGAAATATCTCCAGCAATCCTCGGGAGGCGGCGGGAATGGATTCGGCTCTTTTGGGTAGCAAGGAAAAGCGTCCGTATACGAATTCTATGTGGACCCAGTACACGAGCAGAGACGTTTGGCCGAGTTGAATTAGTGGGCTGAAGCCACGAGTTGCGAGCCCCCAGCGACACCAGGCATAAGTCAGGAAGGCGATCACTAACAACAGACCTATGCGCATCATTAGGAAGTTGGGGCTGGTGTGCCAGTAATCATAGGTGGAGTAAAGATAGAAGGAAGAGTGGTCGAGTTGGCGTGCGGTTAGGATTGCTACGATTCCTACGCCCGAAAACAGGGCTAGAGTTGTGGCCATCTGGTTGTGAGCCTGGTCGCTGAAAAGAATGAAACCGCTCGCCAGGCCGGCGAACGCAAAGGCAGCCCAAGGGAAGAGCGGGAAGAGCCAAGGCTGCGGGGCGCCCAGGTTATGGCATCCGTTAATGTAGGACTGCAGCCACCAAGGCAGCCAGGTTGGTCGCCAGGTTGTATAGAGGGGTGGAGTTAGTAAGGCAATCAGGGCGGTGACAGCAATCGAGGTCGATATTAACGCAAGCCGCCAGCGGCTAAAGCCAGTCTCCTTTTCGGTGCTTTGTGTTATGCCTGAAGGCATACCCTGATACGGATCATTCGGAAGCACTTCCTGCTGCGGCGCATGGGTCTTTCTCCAAATGGTCAGAGTGATGCCGCAGGTTAGGGCCATCAGTATCATCGATAAGCCGATGATGTTCAGCACGTCCACTCGGAGTAAGTCGGACCATGGAGCCCATCCCCAGGCGATGAGAAATTCCTGCAGACGGAAAAGGAGTCCGAAGGCGAAGATTTCTGCGCCTCGACGGGCCATGGTGCGGGTGATCTCGGCGGCGCTCAGATTCTTGCGAATGAGTTTGTCGGTGACCAGTGCGAAGGAGATTCCGGCTAGAAAAAGAAAGAGGGGCGCCGGCAAGGTGCCGAGGATTTGCGATCCTTTGAGGAAGTTCGTGTTGCGGGCAACGCCGCCAAGCCAGGCGTCGTAACAGTGCGTCTGGAACATCAGGACGCAGGCCAGGCCGCGCATCCAGTCGATCCAGGCGAGACGGGAAGAAGATGGCGAACTCACGGTCGAGAGTGTAACGTGCGAGCGGGGATAGGGCCAAGGTGAAAGGCGACCTTCGAGAGCCTGCCCTGAGCTTGGCGAAGGGACGCCCGTCTCTTCATCATTAAGCCGCGCGCTGCGTGGCGTGCTAGCATTTTTGGGGAAGGAATCTACCGTGAGGCGCAGGGCTGGTATCGGCACCGTTATTTTGAGTCTGCTGATCGCGGGTGTTTTCTCGCCTTTTGCATTGGCCAAGGATGAGTCCAAGTGGATCGAAGTGCATTCGGCACATTTTTCTGTGATTACCGATGCGGGCGACAAGCGTGGACGGGAAGTTGCTTTGCGGATGGAGCAGATGCGCGCGGTTTTTGGACAGCTGATACTGAAAGACAAGCTGAAAATGTCGGTGCCGATCACCGTCATCGCGCTTAAGAGCGACAAGCAATATGGCTTGGTTGCTCCGGCCAAGCAGAGTATGGCGGGTGGGTTTTATGTGCCCGGGAGCGATCGGATTTATATCGTCCTGAACCTGTTTGAGATCGATCCATGGCGCTCGGTGGCGCATTCGCTGGCCCATTATCTTTTGAATTACAACTATCCTCCAGTGCAGGGCTGGTTTGACGAAGGGCTGGCGGAATACTTTGGGTCGATCGATGTCGGCAAGGAAGTGAACATTGGCGGCGATCCGGAACTGCAACCGGAGTGGCACGAGGACATTTTCGAGTTTAAGTGGCGGGACCCCAATGTGCCGCAGTCGCTGACGCAACTAGTTAGTTCCCCAGTATGGATATCGATGGTGGACCTGTTCACGATGAAGCACGATGAGTCGGGGACGCGTGAGGGAACGCACAACACGCTTTACTATGCGCAGGCTTGGATGGTCGTCCATTATCTGGTGAACAAAAACAAGATGCCAGAAGTGGGGACTTACTTCGACTCAGTGCAGAATCAGAAAATGCCGGTAGAGAAGGCGATGGTGCAAGCGTTCGATATGACGCCGGCGCAAATGGAAGAGACGGTGAAGGCTTATTTCAAGACGCAGAGCGGGTTAGGCATTGCGCTCGATCAGTCGAAGAAGCCGAATGCAGACCCGGTGGACATTCCGCAGCCGAACCATTTTGCAACTCCGTTCGTCGCGGACGACATTGGGATGGCCGTCAGTCCGGTTAAGGAGGAGGAAGCGCGAGCGATGATTGACGACGTGATGGCGCGCATTCCGGAGCGGCGCGATCAGGCGCTGCACGATTTGCAGCAGTTGACGGCGGATCCGAAGGATAATGAAGCGGCGCGTCGCGCGCTGGCTTGGGACGATATTCGCCAGAAGAAATTCGATGCGGCCGCCGACGAACTGGAGAAGGCAACGGACCTGAATCCGCAGGATCCATGGATTTGGTATTACCGCGCGGCGCTGAAGTATCGGAAGGCGCAGTTTTTGCGGCAAGAGATGCAGGGACTGGCGAACATGATGCAGGATCTGCGGGCGGTAACGGATTGGTATCCGGACTTAGCCGACGCTTATAACATGCTGGGAATGGCTCGTGTGGAAGGCGGAGGAATCAACTCGGCGCTGGAGGCGCAACGGCAGGCGATCGCTTTGTCGCCGCGGAATCTTGAGTACCAGTTCAACTTGGGACAGATTTATGTTGCGGGGAAGAAGTGGGATCTGGCGCGGGAAGTGTTTACGCGGCTGAAAGAGGGACCGGACCGAGCGGCGGCCGCGGCGGCAAAGCAGCAACTGGGCGATTTGGAAACGTTGCAGAAGTATGGAGTGCGTCCGCAGCGAGCAGGGGAAAGCGAGGCGCCAGCGGGCGCAGCGAGCAGTCCTTCGGCCGGGACGAGCCCGCCCGCGAAGGTGGCGAGCGCCGCGCCAGATCAGGATGATGATGCGGACGCGACACCGAAACCGGCGACGGCCAAGCCAGGTCCGACCGGGCCAGTGCAGTTTCTGAAAGGCAAGATCGTGAGCAGTGATTGTTCAAAACCTCCCGAAGCTACGGTTACGATTCTGAGCGGCATGACGACTTACAAGATGCACGCTGCGGATTACAAATCGTTGGTTGTGATCGGGGAAGACCAGTTTTCCTGCGAATGGAAGAACCGCCTCGTGTCGGTGAACTATCGGGCGCTGGGGAAAAACCAGGGCGAATTGGTGTCGATTGAAGTGCGGTAAGCGTCCATCTTCTAATCAAAGATCCTCTGTACTTCCAGATCATGGCGGTGGACCAAGTCCAGAGCCCGCATCTGGAAACGTTTGAATGTCCCTCCGGGGCCGACTGCCCATCCGATGCTGTTGGACGTGATCGCGGCTGCATTGAGATTCAGAGTGTCTGCAAACTTCCAGTTAGCGCCATAGTCGAGGCTGACATCTTCACCATTGGGCCCTACTGCAAAAGCGGTGCCGGATGATATGCAAACAGAGGAACGATAACCTCCAGGCTGCTGATCCGCTAAACGCCACGTCTTTCCGCGGTCGTTGGAGTAGGCGGCAGCACGCTCAGCGCGCTCGGGATTCTTGTAGTCCCCTCCCACTACAACGACGTAGCGGCCATGGCAGGCGACGCTGAAAATTCCGCTGGAAGCGTTGCCGCTGGCCATGGGAGTTTCAACCGCAGTCCAGGACCGTCCGCGATCAGCCGAGTGAAAGACGCGAGCTGCGGGGCCGCCGGTGCCGAAATAAGTATCGTTCTTGCACAGTGCGATGGAGGTTCCGCTGGCGGCGAACGCACCTTCGGTCGGAAGCGCTGCTGGCATTTTGTCGCGCGGCAGTTCCTCCCAATGTCGGCCGTCGTTAGTCGTCAGGATCAGGAACTTGCCATCGACCGGATCGCTCAACGCGAAACAGTGGGTCCTGGAATCGCAGGCGAGCGAGTCGAGAAAGAAGCCAGGAAGTTTGCCGGTGTACTGAAGCGTCCATGATTTGCCGCCGTCTGTAGTCTTGTAGATACGGGATCGGCCGCCATCGCCGCTCGACATCAAATAAGCTGTGCCAGCGCCGAAGGCCTCGATATCGCGGAAGTCAAGATCAGCTCCTCCATCGACTTTGAGTTGCTCCCATGAATTACCTTCGTCGCGAGAACGCAAAACGATCCCATTCGCGCCCGAAACCCACACGACGGTTCTTCCGGAGTTCGTGTGGCTGACGCTAATCCCCCGCAAATTGGAGTCGAAGCCCGTGGTCTGAACGGATGATCCCTGCGCTGAAGTGAACAGACTGAGGGCCGAGACCACCGCGACGACGCTCCAGATTACGGCCAGCTCGCGCATCGAGAGATTGTAGAACAGTCGTCGCGATGAAACGCGCCCGCGCGACGGATAAGAGATAGAAGATAAAATATAAAATATAAAATGTGAGTGTGGGGGGAATCCGATGGAGAATCCACTCAGGCTGAAACGCATTCATCACGTCGAATTCTTTGTCGGCAACGCCCGGCAGTCGGCTTACTTTTACCGCAAAGGATTCGGCTTTTCCCAGGTCGCTTACCGCGGACTGGAGACCGGCCAGCGCCAGCGCGCTTCTTATGCGATGAGTCAGGGCAAGGCGAACTTCATCTTGACTACACCTCTGACGCCCGACGACTTGGCCGCGGATCACATCCGCAAGCATGGCGATGGCGTACGTGATATCGCATTGGAAGTGGATGACGCGGATCAGGCGTTTGCCGAAGCCCTCCGGCGCGGGGCGCAGCCAGCCGAGGAACCGCATGACGTGAGGGATGAACATGGCGCCATTCGCCGGGCCGCGGTCCGCACTTATGGCGATACGATCCACTCGCTGATCTCTTATAAGGATTACGAAGGGCCGTTTCTGCCAGGGTTCATGGCAGCGCCACTCGCCGGGGACGATTGTGGCATTCTGCGCATCGACCACATCGTGGGAAATGTGGAACTCGGCAAGATGCAGTACTGGGCGGATTACTACACACGAGTTTTCGGCTTCCATCGTTACATCACGTTCGACGACAAGGATATTTCAACCGAGTACAGCGCGCTGATGAGCATCGTGATGTCCGACGATTCGCATTCGGTCAAATTTCCAATCAATGAACCGGCGACGGCGCGCAACAAGAGTCAGATTCAGGAATATATCGAAGCCTACGGGGGAGCAGGGGCGCAGCACATTGCGCTGCAGTGCAAGGACGTCATGTTTACGGTAGGGAAACTGCAGAGCAATGGGCTCGATTTTCTTCGCGTGCCTGACGCGTATTATGACGTGCTGACGTCGCGGGTCGGGCCGCTGGAGGAATCGCTGGCGGAGTTGCGCTCGCTCGGTATACTGGTGGACCGCGACGAAGAAGGCTACCTGTTGCAGATTTTTTCGAAGCCAGTAGAGGATCGGCCGACCGTGTTCTTCGAAGTCATCCAGCGCAAGGGCAGCCGCGGATTTGGCAAAGGAAATTTCAAGGCGTTATTTGAATCGATCGAAATGGAACAGGCGCGGCGGGGGAATCTATAGGCATGCCCAACGCAAGAACAACTAATGCAAAGACGACCGACGCAAAAGCGAAGACACCAGAGAAGCCTCAGCTGAATTATCAGTCCGGATTCGGCAATGAGTTCGCCAGCGAGGCGGTGGAGGGCGTATTGCCACGCGGGCAGAATTCTCCGCAGAAGGTCGCGCATGGGTTATACGCGGAGCAACTGAGCGGCACGGCATTCACTGCGCCACGCGCGGTCAATCGCAGGACTTGGCTGTACCGCATGCGTCCGTCGGTGGCGCACAAACCATTCCAACCGATCGAACCGGGAAGGCTGCGCAGCGCGCCGTTCGACGAGGTGCCGACGCCGCCGAACCAGTTGCGTTGGACTCCGATTCCAATTCCCGCTTCCTCACAGCCGACTGATTTCGTCGATGGGCTGATTACCATGGCGGGCAACGGCAATACCCACACACATACGGGCGTTGCGATTCACATCTACGTCGCTAACGTCTCGATGACGGATCGATTTTTCTACAACGCCGATGGAGAGATGTTGATCGTGCCGCAAAAAGGACGACTGCGGCTGCGCACGGAAATGGGCGTTCTCGAAGCCGGTCCCGGAGAGATTGCAGTACTTCAACGGGGAATTCGTTTCCGCGTCGAACTTTTGGAAAAAGAAGCTCGCGGTTACATCTGCGAGAACTATGGCGCGCTGCTTCGCCTGCCCGATCTGGGACCAATCGGCGCGAATGGATTGGCGAATCCGCGCGACTTTCTGGCTCCGGTAGCTGCGTTTGAAGATCGAGAAGGCGATTATCGGATTGTGACCAAGTTTCAGGGTAGGCTCTGGGCGGCGGCGATCGACCACTCGCCGCTGAACGTGGTCGCGTGGCACGGGAACTACGTGCCCTACAAATACGATCTGGCGAATTTCAATTGCATTAACACAGTGACTTTCGACCATCCCGACCCTTCGATTTACACCGTGCTGACTTCGCCTTCCGAGATTCAGGGAACCGCTAATGTTGACTTCGTAATTTTTCCGCCGCGATGGGTGGTATCGGAGCATACGTTTCGTCCACCGTGGTTTCATCGCAATTTCATGAACGAGTTCATGGGGCTGATCCGTGGTGAGTATGACGCCAAGGCGGAAGGATTCGTGCCCGGCGGCGCCAGTCTGCACAATTGCATGGCTGGGCACGGGCCCGACACGGAGACGTTTGAGAAAGCGAGCAAGGCCGAACTGAAGCCGGTCTATCTCGGCGACACCATGGCGTTCATGTTCGAGACTCGCTTCGTGTGCCAGCCAACGAAGTTTGCGCTCGAGACTTCACAGCTTGATCATCAGTACTTCGAGTGCTGGCAGGGATTGCGTAAGAAGTTCAAGAGGTCGGGCGGCTAGGGAATTTCACAAACACATATTTGGCTTGTCATCCTGATCGAACCGGGGTCCCCGGGAGGCCCGGTTTTAGCCTGCTGGGGTGGGGGAGCGAAGGACCTGTGCAGTTTTCCGCTGCCGCCGGAATGTATAGGTCCTCCACTCGATGACAATTCAAAAGAGGCGATGTAATTGCAGACTGTCCAGGCAGTGCGAAAATCCGCGGACGCGATGGACACTTCAGGCGTTTTGCTGCGCGACTTGATCGACTATGCGGGATTGTTTCCTCCCGCATCGCTTGCCATGACGCCAGCAGTGGCTAACTACGACGCATATTCGCGGTCGGAATGGAACTGGATTCTTGGGCGTTTCATCGTTCCAGTCTCGCGGCTAGGGGAGTTCGAAGAAGCGTTGGCTGGATTGCCGACCGCAACGCCGGGAATTGGTTTCACGAACTGGCGGCTGTCTGTTCTTCTCGGCTCCGATCCGTCGGCGGATGTTGCTCGCATTCGCGAATTCAATGCTCGAATTGCGCGCTCCGGTTCCGGCAGAATGGCAGTCGTAGAATCGGTTGAGGTGAAGGTTGCGAGTGCTGAAGAGATCACGCTACTGTCCGAAATCATTCCGGCAGAGCTCGTGACCTACTTCGAAGTTCCGCTCTCGAGTTGCAGCAATTGCCTTGCGGCGGTGGCCGGATGCGGGCGCAGAGCCAAGATCCGGACGGGCGGCGAGACGGCCGATAAGTTTCCCGTTCCCGCGAACGTGATCGAATTTATTCGTCGGTGTGCGGCGGCCAATGTGCCTTTCAAGGCGACGGCGGGATTGCACCATCCACTGCGCTCGATACACCGGTTCACGTATCAACCCGAGAGTGCGTCCGGAATCATGCACGGTTTCGTAAATTTGTTTCTGGCAGCGGCGTTCTCACGCGCGGGGATGGAAAGCGATCTTGCCGTTCAATTGCTCGAGGAGCAATCGGCGGAAGCGTTTCAATTTGATTTGAATGGAGTCGGCTGGAGGCAGTGTCGGCTCAGCCGAGATGAAATCGCCGCAGCACGCCGGAGCTTCGCGGTTTCGTTCGGGTCGTGCTCGTTCACGGAGCCCATCGACGACTTGCGATCTCTGCATCTGCTATGAAACCCATTCTCGACGAGACCCACGATTCGACGGTGCAGAGTTGGATTGAGTCCGCCAACGTTGCGGGCACGGATTTTCCCATTCAGAATCTGCCCTTCGGCGTTTTTCGGCGGCGTGGTACGGGCGGTGAGGCGAGAGTGGGGGTTGCGATCGGAGACCGCATTCTTGACCTCGCCGGCTTGCAATGTGAAGGCTTGCGGGCGGAGGAGAGCGTCCGGCTCGCGACGATGGCTTGCACATCTGGTTCGCTGAATCTGCTGATGGCGCTCGGAGCCGGTCCGCGACGCGCTTTGCGCCGGAGTGTTCATACCATTTTGCGTCAGGATGCGCCCGCCTCCGATCGGCAGGCTGTTTCGCGCCATCTCGTCGCGCAGGCTGATGTTGACATGCTTCTTCCCGCGGTCGTCGGCGACTACACCGATTTCTACGCTTCGATTTTCCATGCCACCAACGTCGGAAAATTGTTTCGCCCTGACAATCCGCTGCTGCCGAATTACAAGTACGTCCCGATTGGCTATCACGGGCGGGCGTCGTCGCTGGTTCCCACAGGAACCCAAATCCGGCGTCCCTGCGGCCAGACGCGCGATGGCGAGTCCGATCCCAAGTTCGGGCCGACCAAAGCGCTGGATTACGAACTCGAAGTTGGTTTTTTCGTGAGCGCCGGAAATTCGTTGGGAGAAGCCATTCCCATCGCCGAAGCGGAAGATCATATTTTCGGAATCTGCCTGCTGAATGACTGGTCGGCGCGCGACATTCAGGCTTGGGAATATCAGCCGCTAGGGCCTTTTCTGGCGAAGAGTTTCGCGACCACGCTCTCAACGTGGGTGGTCACGATGGAAGCCCTCGCTCCCTTTCGCGCGGCCGCCTTTGCGCGCGCCGAAGGCGATCCGGCGCCATTGCCTTACCTTCTTGACCAGAGCGATCAGGATCAGGGCGGTCTCGACTTGTGGCTCGAAGTTTCGGTGTCGTCGGTAGGGATGCGCGCAGTCGGCATCGCTCCGGCGGTGTTGGGCCGCAGCAATTTTTGCGACATGTACTGGACCATGGCGCAGATGCTGACCCATCACGCGAGCAATGGCTGCAATCTGCGCACTGGCGATTTGCTGGCCAGCGGAACTGTGTCCAGCGCCGATAAGACCGGGCGCGGATGCCTGTTGGAACTCACATCGCGCGGCAAGGATCCGGTTACTTTGCCGACTGGCGAGCCGAGGAAATTTCTGGAAGATGGAGACGAAGTCATCCTCCAGGGATTCTGCGAACGCGACGGGTTTCGCCGCATCGGGCTGGGCAGCTGCAGCGGGGTGATTCTGCCTGCTTTGGCGATCCAGGAATAATCTATAGTATGTAGATGGACAATATAGTATACTAAGCCGTATTCGAGTGAGGGCCGCTTGGGTCAAGGCCCCATTGCCAGGAGGTACCAGTGCCGAAATACGTGATTGAGCGTGAGATTCCTGGAGCGGGCAAATTGACCGCTCAGCAACTGAAGGTCATTTCGCAGGCTTCCTGCGGCATTGTGCAGACGCTCGGGCCGCAGATTCAATGGGTTCAAAGTTATGTGGCGGAAGACAAGATGTACTGCGTCTACATCGCTCCCAATCCCGAGCTTATTCGCGAGCATGCCCGGCGCGGCCAATTCCCGGCGAACCGCATTGCGGAAGTGCGATCGGTGATCGACCCCACAACGGCCGAACCCGCGCTGTCGCGCTCCTAGCGCGGGTCTGGTTGAAGGCAATCGGCCGTAGCCTGACCCTTGAAAACCGGCCCAAAACTGACTTTGTCACATACAAAGCCCGGCCTCTTCGCCGTCGAGCGGCGGCTGGATGAGATGCACTCACCCTTTAACGAGGCCGGGCCGCCAATTTGCGGTATTCAGTTTTATTCCTCCTAATGCTTAGATGGTAGACTGCCGGAGCGCCGTTGTCTGTGAGTTTTGGCACCATGCAAGGTGATGTCGTCGAGACATCCTCTAAAAGGAACGCGCTCCAAAACGAACGTCCTGTTTCGAGATACGATGTTGACGCTCATTCATTCTGAAAATCTCGAATACAAAGAACTTACGAAGGCCGCTGCTTAACCGTAACCTGCACGACCTTCAGAACTTTTAATGGCTCTTTCGACCAAAGGTAAACATATAGCGGGCTATCTTCACTTACAGCCGTACCGCCAAATTTAACGTAAGCTATTTTATTATTCTCTAACGCGATTCCCGATGTAGGAGTAAACAACGCCATCGCATTACGGCCAAAATCAAACTTGACTTCGGGTGCAAGTGCAACGTCACAGACAACAGCCAATGAAACTGGTGTGTAAGCAACGCTAGTAGAGATGGTCACCTTTGTTTCATACGGAAATTCTGATTTCGTTGAAGTTACACTTTCGGCAGAAAACTTGATCTCCATTGGCGGAGGCCCAAGATTGATCTGTCCTGCCGTCACACCTCCGGTTTGGCCAGAAGATTGCGCACAGTAGGCCCCAGGTGCGCACTGTTGTGTCCCTGATAATGGAGTTGCAGATGGGGCAGAGGTAGAGGGAATAGGTATCGGATTGAGTTTAACAACATCCCGGTGTTTGACTGGTTTAGTCGCTGGTATTGGTTTTGCCTCAGGCTGTTGCTCTGGCTCTTTTGGTTTTTCGGCTTGCGTGTTCGATTCGGGTTTGCTCCTTGGCTGTATTTCCGTATTGCGCTTTCCATACGCCATCATCACAGGTCTATAGAAAGCAGGCACGAATGCCCCCACCAGGATAAACGCAATCAATCCCTTTTCCAGACGGGTGAGGCGATGAGTCCAGACTGGGAAAATCCAGAACATACGAATCGCTATTGCAGTTCCGATTACCCAGCACCCCAAGCCTAACCAAAAATTGTGGGGCAGATTCATCTGTTCTGCCCCATACGGATAAAGAAACAACAGCAATTCCACCACGAATTCAATACCCAGTTCGATGGTGGTTTTGTTGGACTCAGGCATTCCCGCCACCTCCACAGGGAAGACATTATTGTAGTCCTCCCTTGCGCGAAATGCACAATCGCGTTAATTTACGCTTTTGTTTCTTATACTTACGGGAATTTAATGGATTTTGTTCGAGGCGAACGGTGAGCGAAAATAGTACTAACGGCGTTGGCCTTTCGACCGTCGATTAAATTAAGCCCGTTATCGCAGTGGTGAACCGCCGCGCCACCCAAAATCAGGTGCAGGGGCGGAGTCCTTATCGATGATATCGGCGAGGGCGCTGGCGGGCCTTGCCCGCCTGGACAGCCGAGGGCGGCTGTCCCTACGGCCCCTAAAGGGGCATTTCAATTCGAAAAGCTTGCGGCATCGCTAAAGCGATGCCCTGATACGAAACTGCGAATTTTGTGGGAGATCGGCTTCCGCGGATGAGAAGGGTTGGAAAGTGGGAGATCAGCTTCGCGGAAAAGAAAGGCGGGAAAAAGGTAAAGGCTGTGACATTGGTTATGCTCTAGCTGCCAGCTCCTGCGAGGGAGCTAACCGCGTGGAGACATGCACCGTCACAGCCCTTGATGCGATCACCGCTTTCGCGGTCCCAAACCCCAACTGCCCCTCGCAGAGCCGTCGGTTTTTTCAGGTCTGGCTGCTCCTCGGGTTGCCCCGCCGAGCTGATCACTCAGCTTACTTCGGACTGGCAAAGTTTTATTTAAGCCAACCCTTTCAGCCGTCGACGCGAGCAACCTTAGAGACTTGCTTGTAATTTGTCAATGCCCCTTTTTGGTGCAATTGGACGGTTGCGATCGATCAAAATTCACCAACGCAACCCATTGAATTGTTGTCGCTTAATGAATGACAGATTAATTGTTTCCCATTTTTGCACAGGAACATCCACAGGCACTCGGGCAACTTGAGCTTCGAGCAGGGAACCAAAGAAATATCTTGACGCCGGGAAATGCGTCACGCATGGTTGTGACAGCACATTACGCAGATCACGGTTTAGATCACTATTTAGATCAATATGCAGATTACGCAATGTCAATGTCCGATCCCGGCAACGTCTGATCTCATAGCCTACGTCGATGGCGGTTCGCTGGGGAATCCTGGCTCGTCGGGTATTGGAGTGATAATCGATTGCGCCGGTGGCGGCTCCGCCGACGGCACCATTCGAATCGCCCGATGGATCGGGCGCCAGGACAATAATGTTGCCGAGTACGTTGCCCTGATGGAGGCGTTGCAATGCGCCCTCGGGCTGGAGGCGAAGGCGCTGCACGTTTTTTCGGATTCCGAGGTCGTGGTGCGGCAGATGAGAGGCGAGTACAGCTGCCGCAGTCCGCGGCTCTATTCCCTGAACTGGATCTGCCGGAAACTGGCGCGCTCGCTCGATTTCTCGATCTCACACGTCCGGCGAGAGAACAACTTTGAAGCCAATCTTCTGGCCACTTCGGCCGCCCGCGCGGGATTGAACCAGTAAAGCGATTGAAGCATTGAGTCATTGACCGATTGAATCATTGACGTATTGAACATTGATTCAGTGGCTTCACTTGGCTTCCGCTGACCGATCGGAGTATGCTGCTGGGGCCAGAAAGAAGACTGCTCCCCGGATTGCAACTTCGATGAATGTGCGAGCGTTCCCGAATCCACCCAATCAGAGTCAATCGAGTCAGAGTCAACCCGGCAACGCCGAGCGAACCGCACCGCTGACGCGCAATCAAGTACGCGGCTTCTGGGCGTCTTGGGGAGGTTGGACTCTCGACGGCATGGATTCCGTTATCTATGCGCTGGTGCTGGTGCCATCGCTGCGCGAACTGCTGCCTCGCTCCGGGATCGCAGCTACCAAAGGAAACATTGGCTATTACGGCGGCCTGCTGTTCGCTCTGTTTCTGATCGGCTGGGGACTTGCGTTTCTCTGGGGGCCGATCGGAGATAAGTTTGGCCGCGTGCGTACCCTGATGCTGACCATTCTGTGCTATTCCGCGTTTACTTTGCTGAGCGCCTTCGCGGTCAGTGTGTGGCAGCTCGCCATTCTGCGTCTGCTTGCGGGCATCGGCATCGGCGGCGAATGGGCTATGGGCGGGACGTTTGTGGCGGAAGAGTGGCCCGAGAATCGGCGCATCGCGGGAGCGGGATTCATGCACACCGGATACTACTTTGGATTCTTGCTGGCAGCGTTGGCCAATTACAGCATTGGCAGTCACTTTGGCTGGCGCGCCATGTTTGCCTTCGGAGGATTGCCTGCACTGTTGCTGGCGTGGATCCGGTATGGCGTGACCGAGCCTTCGCGCTGGGTGCAGAAAGAGAAGGTCGTGCAAAGCTGGGCGTGGTGGCGCCCGCTGGCGACGCTTTTCAGTCGAACGTTGCGGCGGCGCACCATTTTAAATTCTTTGTTCATGCTGGTTTCGATCTGCGGTCTGTGGGCGGGCACGGTCTATGTTCCCTCAGCCGTTACAGTGCTGGCCGAAGCCAGCGGACGAAGCGGGCCACAGGCGGCACAGTTGGCCTCGTATGCGACCATGCTGGTTGCCGTTGCCACGATTCTCGGCTGCCTGGCTATGCCCACTCTTGCCGAACGGCTTGGACGCCGCGGAGCGCTGGCCTTTTACTTCACTCTGATGATGGTGTTCATCGTGGTCACCTTCGGCAAGGTTTACTACCTGGGCGGAAACGGATTGCCTTGGTTCTTTGTTTGTCTGTTCTTCCTTGGGCTGGGCGGAGCGAATTTCTCGGTGTACACGCTGTGGCTGCCGGAGCAATATCCCACGGAATGCCGCGCCAGCGCGTTTGCTTTTTCCACTTCCTTCGCGCGCTTCGCTGGGGCTGGAATCACGTTTCTGGTTGGAGCTGGCGTGCGGCATTTCGGCTCGGTTGGAACTCCGGTGGCGTTGACTGGTATCGCCTTTGCCATCGGCCTGCTACTTACTCCATTGGGTGAGGAGACTCGCGGGCAGGCGTTGCCGTCATAGAACGAAACAAGGAATGGCACGAGGATCACGCCGGGGGCCGGCGGGACGGGCGAGGGTGCCCGTCGCTCCACCAATCCTAAACGAGTCATATGTCTGTTTTCTGCTCGGCATGCCGGCTTAGATACCAGCAGGGAGGATCTCCGGCGTATGGGAAAAGACTGTGCACGCAGGTCTGCTGCACGGGCGGATCAAAAATAAGCTCGGCCTTTCCGTCTTTATGCTCCACCGCGTCGTAGTGTTCGACGGTTACGCTGCCGAAGGGCTGGCGGTTCGTTGCCAGACGATATCGAAATACTCCGTAGTCCGCGGCGTACGCGATTCCCAGCAGAACCGCTCCCGCCAGGAACGATCTTATTGCGAACGATCTGGTTGCGAATGATCTGGGAGCGATTGGCCGGAGTGAGGAGTCGGTTCGGCTGCCGGATTCGTCTTCTGATTGTTGGCCGGATTTGTCGCCTTGGATCGCGGTCACGGCCTGAATTATACGCGTCTGCGAAACGGCTCCGGCTGCGGAGTGTTGACAATTCTTCACAAAAAGTTAGACCCGAAACGCCTTCCTGCACGTCAAAATGGTAGTGGAGATAGATGGTAAGATGCAGCAGAAAGGTGCGGGTGGATAACTGTGCCTGCCGCTGCATGTTTCATTGTGTCTGCCCCAGGTGTGTGCCCCAGGAATATGTGTGTCCCATCTGTGCGATCGCAGGCAGTTTCAGTTTCTATCAGAGGATAGTCCCTCATTGATTTGAAGATCGTGGATCTGAGGAGTGCGGATTTTGAGGAGTGCGAGTGACGGAACAACCAGCAGTCTTAACTGAACCTAGGAAGTCCGAGCAGCACACGACTGAGAATTCAACCACTCCTAAGAGCCGGTGGTGGATCTGGCTGATGGTTGCGGTGGTTGTATTGATCATCGTGGCGATCTGGACGCACCGCGGGTCCTCCGATGCAAAAGCCAGCGGAGACGCGGCCTCGCGGCCGGTTTTGGTGTCCACGGCGGTCGCGCACCAAGGCGACATAGGGATTTACTTGAACGCATTGGGCACGGTGACGCCGGTTTATACCGTAACCGTGACCAGCCGGGTGCAAGGCGAAATAACGCAGGTCTACTATCACGAAGGGCAGATGGTGCGGAAGGGCGATGCGCTCATTGAAATCGATCCACGGCCTTATCAGGCGGCGTTGACGCAGGTGGAGGGACAACTGGCGCACGATCAGGCAGTATTGGCGGAAGCCAAGATCGATTTGGAACGCTACAAGCAAGCCTTGGATCGCAATGCCATCGCCAAGCAGCAATATGACGATCAAGAGCAAGTCGTGCTGCAAGATGAAGGCACGGTTAAAAACGACGAGGGCCAACTGGCAAATGCCAAGGTCAATCTCATCTATACGCATATTACTGCACCGATAGCCGGGCGCGTGGGATTGCGGCTGGTCGATCCGGGAAATATCGTGCAGGCCAACAGCACCACTGCCCTGGTTGTGATCACGCAGCTTCAGCCCATTACGGTGATCTTCAGCATCGCGGAAGATTCGCTGGGCCCGATTCAACAGCAATTGCGCAAGGGAAAAAAACTGACGGTCGATGCTTTTGACCGCGCAGAAAGCACGAAACTGGCATCGGGCGAATTGCTGACTCTTGATAATGTCATCGACCCAACCACGGGCACCCTGAAACTCAAAGCCATTTTTGAGAACAAAGATAACGCTCTTTTCCCGAGTCAGTTTGTAAACGCAAGATTGCTCGTCGACACGCAGCACAATGTGACTCTGATTCCTACGCCGGCGATTCAGCGCAACGCCCAAGGCGCTTATGTTTATGTGATTAAGAGCGACCAGACGGCCTCCATAAGGACGATTACGCCCAGCACTACGGATGGGTCGGTGACCGCGGTTCAGGGGGTTGAACCGCAGGAAGTGGTCGCGGTCAATGGATTCGACAAGCTTCTGGATAACGCGAAAGTCACGGTCCGCCAGCCCGGCGGCGGCGCGCCGGGCCAGGGCCAGCCGAGCCAGAGTAATTCGTCGGTTCCGTCGGCAGCTCCGAGTGGAGGCGCCTCCGGAGGCAAAAAGGGAGGCTCGTAACCAGTGAGTCCGTCTCGTCCTTTTATTTTGCGGCCGGTAGCGACGTCGCTGTTGATGGCAGCGATTATGCTGGCGGGGTTCGTCGCCTACCGGCAGTTGCCAGTATCGGCGCTGCCGGAGGTCGATTATCCGACGATTCAGGTGGTGACGTTTTACCCCGGCGCCAGCCCCGATGTGATGGCTTCGGCTGTAACTGCGCCGCTGGAACGCCAATTCGGACAGGTTCCCGGCCTCAATCAAATGACCTCCACGAGCTCCGACGGGAGCTCGATCATTGTTTTGCAGTTTGCTCTCGAACTGAACATTGACGTCGCCGAACAGGAAGTACAAGCCGCCATCAACGCCGCGCAAACCTATCTGCCGGCCGATCTGCCAGTCCCTCCCGTCTACAGCAAAACGAATCCGGCCGACACGCCGATTCTCACCTTGGCACTTTCTTCCAAGACTCTTCCGCTGTCGCAGGTCGAAGACCTTGCGGACACACGCTTCTCGCGAAAGATCTCGCAGCTCCCTGGCGTGGGACTGGTGAGCATCAGCGGCGGACAAAAGCCTGCGGTGCGGGTGCGGGTGAATCCCACGGCGCTTTCCTCGTACGGAATCAATCTCGAGGATGTGCGTACGGCTTTGCAGCAGACCAGCCTCGACCAGGCGATCGGCAACTTCGACGGGCCGCAACAGGATTACCAGATTCAATCGAACGACCAACTGCTCACGGCACCCGACTTCGAGAAAGTCGTCATTGCCTACCACAACGGGTCGCCGGTGAAACTCTCGGATGTGGCGACGGTCGACAATGACGTGGAGAACAATCGCCAGGCGGCTTGGATGAACGAGACTCCCGCGGTCATCGTCAACATCCAACGCCAGCCCGGCGCCAACATTCCTCAGGTGGTCGACCGCATCCAGAAACTGCTTCCCCTCCTGAAGAGCAATCTCCCCGCCGCCATTCAAGTGGATATACTGACTGACCGCACCACCACCATCCGGGCTTCGGTCGCAGACGTCGAGTTTGAACTCATGCTCACCGTGGCGCTGGTGGTCATGGTTATTTTTCTGTTCTTGCGCAATGTTTCCGCCACCATCATTCCCAGCGTTGCTGTCCCGCTCTCCATTGTCGGCACGTTCGGCGTCATGTATCTCGCCGGCTTCAGCTTAAATAACCTCACGCTGATGGCCCTGACAATTTCGACTGGCTTCGTCGTCGACGACGCTATCGTCATGATTGAGAACATCATTCGATTCATCGAGGAGGGAGATCGGCCGCTGGAAGCGGCGCTGAAAGGTTCGGAGCAGATCGGGTTCACGATCGTCTCGCTTACCATCTCGTTGATTGCAGTGCTGATTCCTCTGCTCTTCATGGGCGACATCGTGGGCCGGCTTTTCCGCGAGTTTGCCATCACCTTGAGCGTGACCATTCTCGTCTCCGCAGTGGTTTCGCTGACGCTCACTCCCATGATGTGTTCGCGCTTGCTGAAGAGCACGCATGGGCAAAAGCAGAGCCGTTTCTACGTGGCTTCGGAGCGCGCCTTCGAAAACATCATTGCTTTTTATGGCAGAACTTTGAAGTGGGTGTTGCAGCGCCAAACGGCAACTTTGCTGGTGGCCGCTGGCACGTTGGTACTTACGATCGTTCTCTACGTTTTTATACCGAAGGGCTTTTTCCCGGTGCAAGACACGGGCATCATTCAAGGCATCTCGGAAGCGACGCAGTCCATTTCCTTTCCCGCTATGGAAGAAAGGCAGCAGGAACTTACGCACGTGATCCTGCAGGATCCTGCGGTTGAAAGTCTTTCTTCGTTTATCGGTATCGACGGGACCAATACGACCTTGAACAGCGGGCGTATCCAAATCAATTTGAAGCCGCTCGAAGAGCGCAAAATCAACGCCTCGGATGTTATCCGCCGTCTGCAGCCGAATCTGGAGAAGATCGATGGCATCACGCTCTACATGCAGCCGGTGCAAGACCTCACCGTGGAAGATCGCGTGAGCCGCACGCAATATCAGTACACTCTCGAAGATCCCGATCAGCGCGAATTGAATTACTGGACGGCGAGGCTGATGGCCAAGCTGAAAGCGATCCCGGAGCTTCGCGATCTGGCCACGGACCAGCAGACCTCAGGACTCGCTGCATCGCTCGTCATCGACCGGGTCACTGCTTCTCGCATGGGCATCACGCCGCAAGCGATCGACCAATTGCTTTACGACGCGTTTGGGCAGCGGCAGGTTTCGACGCTGTATACGCAGTTAAACCAGTACCACATCGTGCTGGAGACGCAACCGGAGTTTCAGAAGAATCCCTCGAAATTGCAGGACATCTATGTTCGTTCTGCTTTGGCTCCGACGGCGCTCACGACCGCGCCTTCCGGTACCGGCACCGGCACTATTACTGCAACGACGGCGTCCGGCAATTCCGCATCGACTGCGGCACCGAGTCCTTCGGCTTCGCCGAACTTATCTAACGGTTCGGGTTCGGCCAATCCTAGTGCGGTAACCTCGGTGAATGGTGGTTCGATTCCGCTCAGTGCCTTTACCCGGTTCGAGACTAAGAGCAGCCCTCTGTCGGTCAATCACCAGGGACAGTTTCCGGTTGTCACTATTTCTTTTAACCTGGCGCCGGGTGCGTCACTCGGAGAAGCCACCAAGGCCATCGACAAGGTCCAACAGGAAATCAACATGCCGCTCAGCGTACAGGGCGCGTTTCAGGGCACTGCGGCTTCATTTCAAGCTTCCTTGGCGAACGAGCCACTACTGATTCTCGCGGCACTGATCACGGTTTACATCGTGCTGGGCGTTCTCTATGAGAGTTACATACATCCCATCACAATTCTGTCGACTCTGCCCTCGGCCGGGGTGGGCGCAATTCTGGCCTTGTTGATCTGCGGCCAGGAACTTAGCGTCGTCGCGCTTATCGGAATCATTCTGCTGATCGGTATCGTCAAGAAGAACGGAATTATGATGATCGACTTCGCGCTGGAGGCGGAGCGTAAAGAGGGCAAACAGGCGGAAGAGGCTATTTATGAAGCGTGCCTCCTGCGTTTTCGTCCGATCATGATGACTACCATGGCGGCGTTGCTGGCCGGTTTGCCGCTGGCCCTCGGGACCGGAATTGGCTCGGAGCTGCGTCGCCCGTTGGGCATCTCCATGGTGGGCGGCTTGATCTTGAGTCAGGTGCTTACGCTCTACACGACTCCGGTGATTTACATTTTCTTCGATCGTTTGGCGCATCGCTTCGCTTCGCGCGGCACGGTTGACGACGAACCGGAGGGGGTCCCCGCGGACTAATTCCCGATTGATATTGCGGGAGACGGGGCAAGCCCCGTTTCTACAATAAATATGAGCCTCTCTTCTCCATTTATTCGAAGGCCGGTGGCCACTACTCTTCTGACGGCGGCCATTGTGTTGGCGGGCGCGGTGGCGTTTCGGGAGTTACCGGTCTCACCGCTTCCGCAGGTCGATTTCCCCACGATTACGGTTGGCGCCAGTTTGCCGGGAGCCAGTCCGGAGATCATGGCCTCGTCGGTCGCGACTCCGCTCGAGCGCCAGTTCGGGAGAATCGCCGGCATTACGGAGATGACGTCGTCCAGTAATCTGGGCACCACCAGCGTCACGCTGCAGTTTGATTTGACCCGCAACATTGATGGAGCGGCTCGCGACGTCCAAGCCGCGATCAATGCCGCGCGCAGTTACTTGCCCACAAATCTTCCCGGCAACCCGACTTATCGCAAGGTCAACCCAGCCGATTCTCCGATCATGGTTCTGGGGCTTACCTCACCGATATACGACCGCGGCACGCTGTACGACGCGGCCTCCACCATCATGCAGCAGCGTCTCTCTCAGATTGAGGGGGTTGGGCAGGTGACGGTTGGAGGTAGTTCGCTGCCGGCCGTGCGAGTCGACGTGAATCCGACGCAGCTCAATAGTTATGGCCTCGGCTTGCAGGACGTGGCCTCGATGCTGAGCCGGCAGAATGCCAACAGTCCCAAAGGCCAAATCATGGATGGCGCGACGACCGCGGACGTCACGACCAACGACCAGCTTCTGAAAGCGGTGGATTACATGCCGCTGGTAGTTGGGTATCACAATGGCGCTGCCGTCAAATTGTCCGATGTCGCAAACGTTGAGGATTCCACGGAGAACATACGCGCGGCCGGCTTCGTCAACGGCAAGCCTTCCGTGCTCATCATCATTTACCGCCAGCCGGGCGCCAACATCATCGATACCGTGGATCGCATCCGCGCCGCGCTTCCCGCACTGAAAGCCTCCGTCCCTTCCGCCATCGACACGCAAATCGTGATCGACCGTACGCTCACGATTCGCGCTTCGGTTCGCGATGTGGAGCGCAGTCTCATCGTCTCGATAACCCTGGTGATTCTGGTGGTTTTCGTCTTCCTCCGAGACGTCCGCGCCACCTTGATTCCGAGCGTGGCCGTTCCCGCCTCTTTGATTGGGACGTTTGGCGTGATGTACCTGTGCCACTACAGCATCGACAATCTCTCGCTCATGGCTCTCACTATTTCGACGGGCTTCGTGGTGGACGATGCGATTGTGGTCATCGAAAATATCACCCGCTATATCGAGCAGGGGATGGCGCCGATGCAAGCGGCACTCAAGGGCGCCAGCGAAATTGGATTTACGGTTTTGTCCATCAGTATTTCTCTGGTGGCCGTGTTTATTCCCATTCTGATGATGGGTGGCATCGTCGGCCGGTTGTTCCGTGAATTCGCCGTAACCCTCTCGGTGGCTATCCTGGTATCTCTGGTTATTTCTTTAACCACGACACCGATGATGTGTTCTCGCCTCCTCAAGCACGTTCGGGATGAGGAGCACGGCAACGCCTACCGCGCCAGCGAGCGCGCGTTCAAGGCGCTTCTGGGAGCCTACGAGCGCAGCCTGGGTTGGGTTCTGGAACACTCGCGTCTGACCCTGGTCGTTCTCGGTCTGACCATCGCGCTCAACTTCTACCTTTTTTGGGTCGTCCCCAAAGGATTTTTTCCGCAGCAGGATAACGGCATCATCTTCGGCGGCATCCAGGGCTCGCAGGACACTTCCTTTCAAGCCATGCAAAAGGCTACGGCGCGCATCATCGATGTTGTCAAAACAGATCCTGGCGTCGCCTACGCCATGGCGTTTACGGGCGGCGGCGGTGCCACCAATAGCGGCTTCATCTTCGTGGGTCTGCAGCCTTTTGAACAACGCCACGCAACCTCCAGCCAGATCATTGATCGTCTGCGTCCTAAACTGCTTGCCATCCCAGGCGCAAACACCTTTATGCAAGCCGCGCAGGACCTCCGCATCGGCGGACGAGGAAGCAGCGCGCAATTTCAGTACACGATTCAGAGCGACAACGTGCAGAACCTGGTGGAGTGGGGCCCGGTCCTGCTCCAGCAGATGCGGAAAATACGGCTGCTGACCGACGTCAATACCGACCAACAGAATAGCGGCCTTCAGGCTAACCTTACCTACGACCGGGCCACCGCATCGCGCCTCGGCATTACGCCGCAGATGCTCGACAATTCTCTCTACGAAGCCTTTGGGCAATCCCAGGTTTCCACCATGTATACCGCCATCAACCAGTACCACGTCGTGCTGGAAGTGGCGCCGAAGTTCTGGCAGTCACCAGTGAGTTTGAACGATGTTTATATACGGGCTGCGCAGGGGAAGGTCGTTCCGCTAAGTGCCATCGAGCATTACGAGCCCGCCACTGCTCCGCTGTCGGTGAATCACCAGGGTCAGTATCCCTCGGTGACCATCTCTTTCAACCTTGCCCCGGGGGTTGCGCTTAGCCAGGCTGCCACGGCTATTAATGGCATGGAACAAAAAATCGGCATGCCTAATAGCATCACGGGCATGTTCTCTGGCACGCTACAGGCCTTTCAGTCTTCACTGGCGACGCAACCTTTTCTTATCATCACTGCTCTCCTGGCCGTCTATATTGTGCTGGGCATTCTTTACGAGAGCTACATTCACCCCATCACGATTATTTCCACTCTGCCTTCGGCGGGAGTCGGGGCGGTGCTGGCGCTCATGATTTTTCATAAGGACCTTAGCATTATCGCCCTGATCGGAATCATTCTGTTAATCGGTATCGTCAAGAAAAACGCGATCATGATGATCGATTTTGCGCTAGCCGCCGAACGCAACGATGGCAGAAGCCCTCGGGATGCCATTTTCCAGGCTTGCATCCTGCGCTTCCGTCCCATTCTTATGACAACAATGGCTGCGATGTTTGGCGCTTTCCCGTTGGCTTTCGGCACAGGCACGGGTTCGGAACTGCGCAATCCGCTGGGAATCACTATTATTGGGGGACTGATTCTGAGCCAAATGCTCACGCTTTATACGACGCCAGTGGTTTATCTCTCGCTGGACCGCTTGCGCGTGAAATGGCTTCGCGCTCATGGAAGGCTCGAAGGACAAAAACAGATCGAGTCCTTTGGATGAGAATGATCAACGCCGAGGCCGCGGAGATAATTCGCGCTGAGGTCGCTGAGAGATATAGAAAAGGGCTTTATGCGCCACGCGAAACTCGCGCCCCAGAGAAGGGCGAACGCGTAAGGAGTCTGAGACACTGATGAAGGCGACAAACACAATGCGCGCTGCGACCACGGCGCTCTGCAGCGCTCTCCTCTTCCTTTTTCAGGGCTGCGTTGTTGGTCCGCATTACAATCGTCCGCCCGCCGAGACTCCGGGGACGTTCAAAGAGGTCACTCCTGACGATCTCAAGAAGATGGATGGCTGGAAAGTTGCGCAACCACAGGACAGCGCCCTGCATGGCAAGTGGTGGGAGATTTTCGGCGATGCGCAGCTGAATGCGCTCGAAGAGCAAGTCAACATTTCCAATCAAAACGTCGCCTCTGCGTTCGCCAATTTCATGGCGGCGCGTGCGCTGGTGCGTGAGGCTCGCGCGCAATACTTCCCGACTCTTACCGGCGGCGCCAGCGCCACTCGACAGCGCGAGCCCGGTAGCGTGAGCGGGACAAGCAGGTCCGTGACCTCCAACGAATTCTCTCTACCCTTCGACGCTTCCTGGACGCCCGACTTGTTTGGCCGTGTGCGCAACACGGTTCGCGCCAACGTCGCGAACGCGCAAGCCAGCGCCGCCGACCTCGAGAACACCCGCCTGACCGCTCAGGCGGAACTGGCAGTCGATTACTTCCAATTGCGCGGGCAGGACGCTCTGAAACAACTGCTGGATGCGACCGTGGTGGCTTATGAGGAGTCCCTGAAACTGACCAAGGCGCTGTACGAAACCGGCATCGACTCCGACGAAGCCGTCGCCCAAGCCGAAACTCAGCTGGAAGCTACCCAGGCGCTCGACACCAATCTTGGCATTTTGCGGGCTCAGTACGAACATGCGATTGCACTTTTGATCGGAAAACCTGCTTCTTCATTCTCCCTCGCGTTCGAGGCTTTGAAGACTCCGCCGCCGGCCATTCC
>Ga0074046_10001109_pt1 | contig 24937 bp, 29 predicted proteins | sample BogForMeECP23OM3_FD_94441 | JGI IMG/M metagenome (GOLD analysis project Ga0074046, IMG submission 94441) | Bog forest soil microbial communities from Calvert Island, British Columbia, Canada - Bog Forest MetaG ECP23OM3 | ecosystem: Environmental > Terrestrial > Soil > Wetlands ...
CGTCGGCGGCTCTGTCTTCTGCCCTACGCGGGGGTCAGCTTCCGTGGCAGCGCGGGCCGCATTATCCGCGCGTTGGCCTCGAGCGCTGGCCGGATCGCTTCCGTAACGAGTCGCGCGTAAACCGCGGTACTCGAAGGATCGGCATGATTTAGCACCCGGCCGATCGTCGCGAGGTCTGCGCCGCTGGCCTTTAACCAGCTCCCGAGCGTTCGACGCAGATCGTGTATCGTGACGTCGGTAACCTTCGCCCGCACGCGGATCCGATGCCATGCCTTCTTGGGCTCGACCAAATGCCCCGTCTGTCCGTCACCCGGAAACACCCACGGACTGCTGTCTCGCCGTGGAAGCTCGCGCAACAAGCGCACTGCCGCGGATGGCAACGGCAGTGAGAGCATCTCGTCCGTCTTTTTCGTCGGGACGATGATGGTGCGCGCTTTCAGGTCGATCTGGTCCCACCGCAATGCGAGTAAGTCACCCTTGCGCAAGCCAAGCGCCAGGTCGAGCGGGAAGTACGCCCGCCAAAGCGCGTTTTCTTCTTCGTCGAGCGCGGCGTTCACCCGCCGCATCTCCTCGACGCTCAAGAACCGCCGGCGTGAGCGCTCGGGGAACTTCTCAATTTTCTCGGCCGGGTTCTGACCCTGCCACTTCAGCGTGTGCCGGCCGAAATTATAGACCGCGCGTAGCAACTCGACGGCTCGGTTCGCCTCGATCTTCCCGCGTTCCTTGCTGATCCTGATATGCAGCGTCGCCACGTCCTCGGGCGTGACGTCAGACAAGCGGCGCGTATTCCAACGCGTGAAGTGCAACTCGAGCCGGCGCTCGATGCGCTGCCAGCTTCGACGCTTCGGCTTCGCGTGTAGTTCAAGATATTTGTCGGCCAATTCCGCAAGCGTGAGCTCCCGCTTTTCGTTGAGCCGATCTTGCGCAGGATCACCGCCGGCCGCCACCAGGCCGCGAATCTCTTGCGCCCTAACGCGCGCCGCTGCGACGCTGACGTCCGGATATTGACCGATCGAGATACGTCGGTTCCGTCCCTTGATCCGACCTTCCCATACGAACGTCTTTGCGCCCGTGTACAGAACGCGCAGTGCGAACCCTGTGTTTTCGTCGTCCCTGAAAAACACTTGGTCCTTCAACGGAACAGCCGCAGTGCGCACAGATGCCTTCGTGAGATTCATAATTTTCACTCCGTCTAAGTATTCGCGCGGCAGCAATTCGATGGCCTCGAAGTCCTTGTGCGCCAATGGTTTCCGGACGTGAATTACTGCGGTCCCTGAGCCAAGTGGCGGCACTAATTCGACGTGCACTTGGCCCCACTGCGAGAAGGACTTCGAGAGGGGGTAATTGCTGCCGTCAAATTGTTCGATGCACGGTTTTTTTTCGATCGGTCAGGCGGGCGATCCACGCTCCAGAGCATAGGCAATTGTAGGCGCATTGTAGGCACTCTGTCAAGTAAAGTGGCGATCCGGTCCGGTAGCGACAGGTAGTGAAACTGAGGGAATATGCGGGTTTTCGTGGTTTGCTAGTAGCTGCTGCGGCCTGCCGTAGGCCATACCATGTGCTTGCCAAGCACGAGGTCGTCGGTTCGAAACCGATCACCCGCTCCAGAAATTCTCCAGTGCAGATTTAGGTCAAATACTGAATTTCGATCGCGGCGAAGCGCGAAAAATGCTGGACGCTGATCTCTTCCGCAAGCTCGGACTGTTCGTTGAAACGGAATTTCTGGACGCTGCCACTTGCTCTCGGATCATTGCGGAGACGCGGGCGGCCCCTGTCGAAAAGGGCATCGTCGTAGGAGGGCGCGATGTGCGCGAAATGGGTCGCGACGTCGACGAATCCTCGCGCAAGGTCTGGAACGCCCAAATTCGCGGAGCGACAGAGCTGGAGATTTCGGATCGGTTGGAAAGTCTGCGGCCAAAACTTGAGCGGCATTTCAATGTTCGCTTGAGCGACTGCGAAGGCCCTTACTTTCTGAGGTACGATAAAGGCGGATTCCACGTGCCGCATCGCGATGCCCGTCCCGGCTCGCCGCCCGAAATCCGAAGGCGCGCGGTCTCTGTAGTAATCTTTCTAAATCCCTCGGTGCAGGATCCGGCGATCGGCAATGGATTCGCCGGCGGCGAGCTGGTCTTGTACGGCTTGATCGACGATCCGAAGTGGCAGAAATTTGGATTCCCGGTGACGGCAACACCCGGGTTATTGATCGCATATCAATCTTACCAAATGCACGAAATCAAGCCCGTAGAGTTCGGAGAGCGATTCACAATCGTCGCTTGGTTCTTGCGGGACCCGTCCTAGTCGACACCACCGCCCGCCCAAAAGAGTGACGCCGACATCTCACGCCGGGGGACTTCCTACTGCGCCAGAGGACTGCCGAGGCGCGCTCCACGAACTCCTCGATCAGGAAAGCTTGCTTACTTTCTTGGACGCCTCGGCCGCTTTGAGGCGCGCGCTGGCGAGCGCGAAAATACCCCAGTTGCCGGTCTGCCAGGTGAGCGTGAGCTTGCAGGCGCGAATCCTCCATCCCGCGGGCGTGCGCACGAATCGATTCGTGTAGTAGCCGAACATAGTTTGCGTATAGTCGCCGGTGTCGTTCGGCAGGTAGTGCCGCGCCTGCACGTAGCGATGCACGTCGCGTCGTCTCCGGCGACAGTGATCGCATGATTCGTGAACATGTGCGATCGGCGAATTGCATAGTAAACTCAAGCACTTTGCGGGGTTTTTTCGGTTTGGGTGTCCAATAGGTGTCCACTCGATCCAAAAACGCGATCGATTACAGCGTCATCGCTGTTCCTGAAGTGGTGCGTGTAAACGGCCAACGTGATGGCCGAGTTGGCATGACCCAGAAGCGCGCTGACCTGATTGACCGGCGTTCCCGCTGTTATCAAGGTGGTCGCGTAACTGTGCCGAAGCGAGTGGAATCCGACCTGTCGAAGTCCGGCACGCCTGAGTGCTGGATACAGGGCACCTCGCAGAACGACGCTGTGATGAACAGGCAATCCCGAGAGGCCGGGGAATACTAGGTTGAGCTCGCCCGAAGGGCCTGCCAGTTTCCAACGCTTCAACGCAGTAGCCAGCTCTGCCGGGATCGGAATAGGGCGCTCGCCCGCCTTCGTCTTCGGCGGATAGAACGCGGCGCGGGCTGGAGTGTTCTCGGCCGCCGCCGTCCACGACAAGGATCTGCGAATATAGATTTTGCGCGAGTCGAGCTCGACGTCGGTCCATCGCAACGCGAGCAACTCGCCTATCCGCGCGCCGGTAAGCGCGGCCGTCAATATCAGCGTGTGGTCAAACCCAGGGCGGGCCGAATCTAGGAGTCGGCGGATTTCGGGCGGCGCGAGGTATTCGCCTTCGCGGACCTCATGATTGGCATCGCGTCCACGGTCTTCGCCGTCTATCAGCTCGCTCGAACCAACGCGCAGGCGTTCGGCCAGTTCGAACGGGTTGCTCACGGCGTAGCCGCGGCGCATTGCGAGATTGAAGACTCCAGCGCCGGTAGTTAGCACCCTATTGACCGTGCCCGAGCTCAGCTTGCCGCCGTCCTTGAGCTGGTCGCGGAAGCGTTCGACCACGTCGACGTTGATCGTATTGAGACGATAATCTGCCAAGCTCGCCAGATGGCCGCACTGCGCGACGGTGAACGCAATCATGTTCGGGGTGTAGCCGGCCTGCTTGGACGCCACGAACTGCGCCGTCATCTCGCCAAAGAGCGGGATCGACTTGGCGGGTATGTAAGTTCCTTCTCGGCGAGCCTTCCGAAGACCGTCGAGCCAATCTTGCGCTTCGCTCTTGGTCTCGAAAAACTTGACGCGGCGATCCGGCACTGGTCCTCGAGCCTTCCAGTTTTTCTTGCCGGGAACGTTCGACACCTTCTTCGGATTGGCCATGCTACTTCCCCTTGTGACCGGCGGCAGCGATCGTCTGAATCAGGCGCGCCATCGATTCCCGGATCGGCACTTCGTCACGCTCCCATCGCGCGACACTGTTCCAGTGCACGCCGATTCGATCCGCGAGTTCGGGCTGCGTGAGTCTGAGACGCGTCCTGATCCTTTTTAGTTCTTTGCCAGTCACTATCCATTATGGATAGCAGCTCTTCGGGGATGAATCAAGCGCACCGGAGCGGTGAGTCCCTTGGCGTGGTCGGATGCCAGGAACGCGGCCGCGTCGGCCTCAGTATGGCGCACATAACGACCGAGACGCTGACCGTGGAGACGACCGGCCCGCCACTGCTCGCGAATCCAGGTTTCCGGCACGCTCCAGCGCTTGGCGAGATCCTCCGGCGACAGCAGCGCATCTGGTGCCGCGGCGGCCGGCGTAATTAGCCGCGAAACTATGTCGGCCAACAAGGCGACGAGCTCTTCGCGGCTGAAATCGGCTATCGACGGGGTCGGCAATCAGGACTTAATCACCTGCTACAAGAGAGAGGAGCCGGGTGAGCCGGCGACGAGCGCGCGAGGGAGGTTATGCCCCGCGCGTCGATCACCCCGAAGTTGAGCTAGCCGGCGGCACCCGAGCTTGGAAGACTGATTCACGTTAGTTCCTGTAGTCGCCAGCAGACGGCGCCGGAGTGATGCCGTAAGCATCGTCACCTTCGACGGAAATCCGGCGTCCTGGATGCGCGCTGATCACGCGATACGCTTCAGCAAAAAGTTTCTGCGCGTCCGCAGGTTGGTACGCCGTGACGCCCACGACATTTTCCAAAGCCAGAACGTCGGCATCGCTTAACCCAGGGCCGTCGTTCCGCGCCGTGCCCGGACTCACCGGAGGAGCGGCACCTTGGCGCTCGGTTTCGGAAATCGTCCTGAAATCGGCGCGCTTTTGAATGCGAGCGACGAGGTTACTTACGATAGCGAAATGATTGGTGACGGTTTTCGTGTGTCGGTTGGCGAGTATCGTTCCGGCCGAGTCCGACTTCGGCCCGGTCAGGGATTTCACGAACGCAATCGTCGAGGGACGCAGATCGCGCGCGTCGCTGTCGCGCCAAACATGCATCTGCGGGACATTACCGATGACCTTCCTCGTCGCTACCTTCCTGCCGCCAGTCATCGTCTCGACCAACTGCAGCGCCTTTTCACTTAACATGATTTTTCCTCCGTCTGAATTTCGAATGACACATTAAAGGGTCTCTGCCTGATTTCTCTGCTGTAGCCGCGCCAGCACTTCGTCTCGGCGCTCTGTGAATACGCGTCGCTGCACGACTGACAATTTTCCAGCGGGCACCGCGTGGATCTCATTGCCTACAATTCCCAGATCGACGCCCGCCGCTCCGATCGCATCGAGCATCGAATCCACATTCACCCCACGCACTTCGGCCGCGATGGCTGCATCATGTTCGCGAAGCCGCGCTTCGTTAGCGGCGACAACCCTGGCAGCTGCCACGGCTTGGCGCCTTTTAGCCTCCGTCTCGACGTTCTCTCCCGTGGCCTTCAGGGCAGCGCGGCCGGCGTCGCTATAAAGCAGGTCACGAAACATCTCGTCGAACTTGTCCGCGGCATAGGCGTACAAACTGCTGCGCTCCGTGACGTCGGGCGCAAAATTTACCGCTTTCTCGATCGTGGCGGTGTACTCTTGGTGCTGCGCGAAGGAAGCCTCATTCCGCTCGAGGTCGGTGCCGTCAGCCCGCGTCCTCCGGTCGAGCGCTTCGAGCCAAGTTCGCGGAGCTGCACGCAGGTTTCGCTGCGGCGCGATGGCGTTCAGAAGCTTCAGGTTTTTCGGAGGTTTGTATTCAGGTTCCATTATGTCGGTCTCCTTTGAAAAGTTTCAGTTCATTGCCGGGGTTGCCCGTCTGGGATTCCCCGGCTGGTTCGATCTGGCCCGACGAAAATTTGTAACGTTCGCTTGTCCTCGGATGTCGTCGCGCACATATGCTTACGGAGATAGTGTTACCTGGGGAAGGCATCAGTCACTCACCGCCAGAAATTTCTCGAGCTCCTGCCGCGGTACCAGTCGACGCCGGCCAGCGTGTACGGATCTGAGCTCGCCCGATTCCAGCATCAGCCGAATTTTCCCAGGACTTAGGCCGAGCGCCGCGCTAGTTTCGCGCATACTGAAAGCCAACTTCTCGACCGCAGGATCTTCGCGATGGGTGTGCTTGGGTGAATTGGGTTGGTTCGCCATATAGCTATATGTTTCGGCCTTCCAAATTGAGAATCAAATTCCGCGCGGCATTCACCGCACCTGGACCTTCCGCAGTTCCGCAAGGACCACTTGCCGCAAGCCTGAGATCTTCGCTGCGTCGATCTTTTCCTGTGCTAGTTCGCGGTTGAACGCATTGAGGTCGAGCACGTTATCAATCGCCTCGCGAGCAACCCTTTGCAGAACATCAGACGGCACCGCTTCCAGCTCATAGACGGACTGAGTGGCGCCGTACTTCGCCCTGAAGCGCCTGGTATTGGCGCTGCTCGGCTTAGGTTCGTCGAGTGAGGTCGGCAGATGGAGGCTCTCGAGCTGATCGTGGGTGAGTGCAACCTTGATGGGCGCGATGTTCGTGATCCCGAAGTCGTCGCGCATACTGCGCGCAAAACTGTGGGCGATCTCATCCCCATCCGGATCGAAGTCGCTTAAGATCAGCAGTACCAACTTCTCCTTGCCGCTTTTGATGAAGCGCTGGTGCATCCTGTGCCGGGGCGGAAGCGATGAGTAGCCGCGCCCAACGGTCATTGTCATGCCGAACCGCGAAACCACCGGACGAATAATATTCGCCGCGGTATTCTTCTCGATCGCCATTTCGATGTGATTTGGCTGGCTCTGCAAAAGGTCGCGGCGAAAGCCGGTGAGGAAGTTGTCGATCTGCTCGTCGATAAAACTGCCGACGTCGCGATGCACATCCCAGATGTCGACTGGCCGGGTCTCGTCATCGATCCAGTCCATCGGAATGTGCCCCTTAAGGCGGGCGCGAGTAGTCAAGTCTAAAAGTTCCTTGTAACTCTTCTTATCGTTTCTGTATCGGGAATCGGGCTTAGAGGCATGGATGAGCGGCGGATTATTCAGCAGCTCGTAATGGATTTTGCGCAGCGAAAGTGGAAGGAACTTCCTGAGATCGTTCAGCACGGCGATAACGGCATTCAGCATTGGGTACTTAGCCCCACTGATCTCCGCGCGACGGTTGATTTCGCGCAGCTCGAGGGTCGTTACCTTGATGCGTGATTTCTCTTTGCGCTGTTCGAGTAAGGCCTCGTAGGCAACTTCGGGATTCGTGCTGATGACCGCTTCTCGGACCTTCTCGTCGAACGACTTCTCGCGCTGGCGATTGTGCTCGCGAAGTGCCACCAGAAAGGCGTCCCGGTCTGCGCTCCGAGACACCCTAGTGTCGACGCGGCACGGCACTGCGATCAGCCCCGCGAGCCTGGCGGCAGCGTGGCGCCGGTGGCCGGACAGGAGCCAACGATCGTCGCTGAGCACAAGTGGTTCACGGATGCCGTGGATGCGGATGCTCTCCGCGAGCTTCACGATCTCCGGGTCGCCCGGATCGACCGGCCGATATAGCGTCACGTTCTCCGGAGAAGGCCTGACCAAATCGATCGGCACCAACTGAACCGGGTAAAGCCGAGAATCGGGACTAGTCTGGATTCGGCCAAAACCGTCCCTGACTATCTTCGCTTGCGCTAAGTTCCCCATCATCACCACACCTCCTCATCTCCCTAAAGGCACAACTCGTTTCGCAGGAGGCGCCGGGAGACTTATGGCATCCTTAGCGTCGCGAGGTTCGAATTGTGGGTCTTCTCTTAAGCACCCCTGAACTTTTGGCACTCTTACGAAAAACATAATAATAATAAAGATGATTCTCTCTTTTCTAAGGTGGCCACTGGCACTCTTATTCTGGCAATGTTGCCAAGGCGGCCACTTTTGGGGCTCCTAGGTGGAAGTGGCACCCTTAGCCTCGTAGTTGGGTAATTTCAGCAGCCATTTTCCGCCCTCACGGAAGGACTCGATCTTCAGTTGTTCGCGGGCTCGGCGTAACGTGCGGTCCGCTATTCCCCGCCGCGATGCCTCCTGTTCGACCTCCACGACCCACCGCGGGCCGCCGTTCAGCAGGTTGAGTAACAGGTCTGCGGCCTCGCCCCTCTGTTTCGGCTTTCGGCCCTGCGCTTGCTCGTCGAGCACCTCGTCTGCGGTGGCTTGGACTTCGCCGCCCCAGACTACGAGCTGCCGACCTTCCGAATCGGCTACGATCCTGTAGCGCAGCCCGCTGCCTCTCGACGCCAAATTATTTTTCAGTGGTAGGAACAGCGCGGCCGACTCATCGCCCTCAGGATCCTGGGCGAAGAGGTAGCTAGCGCGCGCCGCAGCGACGAACGCGATGGAGCCGGTTACCCGATGCTGCGCGCTGCCCTCACCCTTGTTCAGGTGCGTAACCATGATGATCGCGCAGCGATGTTTCTCCGCCAGTTTCGCCAGGGGAGCCAGGACTACGCGCACGTCAGAGTTCTTGTGACTATCCGTCGTGCCCATGTACGAGCTGACCGGATCAATTACCACGAGTCGAACATCGGGACGGTCTTTTAGGTTGTCCTCGAGCATTGGCAGGTCGGTGTTGAGATTGAATCCGCGCTCGACGAGTGCACCATCGCGGGATGGCGCGCTAACGCAGTCGACCACGGAGATGAGATCAAGGTCGCCGCCCGCCGCTTCAACTCGGGGGCGCACCGTATCGCTGGCGGTATCCTCTGCGGTCAAGATCAAGGACGCCGCCGCGGCACACCCACGGCGGCCATCGGGCCAGTCCATGCCGCGCGAGAGTCGCGCAGTCAGATCGTACGCGACGGTCGATTTACCAAGACCACTGTCGCCGGCGAATAGGCCGAGCTTTCCGAGCGGCAACCGCTCCTGCCACAACCACTGAACCTTCTCGGCTGCCACTGCGGACAGTTTCCGTACGACCATCCCGACAAAGGGCAACTGGACTGATTGCGCCATCTCGCTCAAGGCAGAAAATTCGGATTCAAAGGCGCCGGGCTTGTCAACGTGCCTGACGTGGAGGTCGGAGGCATCCTTAACGTCGGCTTTCGAGTACTCCACCACCTTGACCGTGCCGGCGAAGCGCAACTCGGCCAGGCGGCCGGCGATTCCCTTGACGAACGTCTCGCCGCCCTGGTCGGGCTCCTTGCAGATGATGATCGTGCTGAAGCCGCGGACGTGAGGCTCAGCCAGAATTGAGCACATGTCCGCGCCCGGGACACCGATCGCGGCGAGGTTGTGTAGCCAGAAAGTCAGCGCATCGGATTCGCCCTCGCACAAAATGACTTCGCGCACTCCGCGTTTGCGCTCCTCGTCAAGGCGCCAGAGTCCGTAGGGAATCGGCCGGCCGTCGGCTTTGCTCCACAGAAACTTTTTGTCACCAGCCAGTGACAGCCGGAGGCGTTGCCGCACGGCCTTTTGCCCGTCGAGCGTTAGGTAGCGGAAGACGAGGGCGCTCTTGTCTTCGTGAATGCCGTGTTGTGACAGGAAGTCAATCGTGAAACCTTTCGCCTTGGCGAACGCGTCGAGCGTCAACCCCACTCTCGGTGGCGTGCCGTTGCTGTTGCTGCGAGGTTGGTAGAACAGGTCCGCCAAGGACAGGCCCATCGCCGTCACGATAGTCTCGGCCGTGCAGCCGGCGCCCTTGCAGTTCACCAGGATGCGATCGTTGCCGCGGCTCACCGATAGCGACTGCGTCTTGGTATTGTCGTGCCCTGGACAGAAGGCAAGAAACCCATTGCTGGCTTTCAGCTTCCTGCCTGGTATCCGCTCTTCAAACTGTTCAAACGTCATCGCATCACCACCGCGAAGCCGGCCTGACTCATGTCGAAAGAAATTTGCAAAAGTAGGTCGCAATCGCACGCGCGCGCACCGCACCCCGGGCATGTGAGGTATGCAGTGTCGACGAAGCGCGGTTGATTACCGCCTTGCTGTTGAGAGTCGTTCACCTGCATCCTCCTCACCCCACATGCATGATAACTCGTAGTCATCACGCCACAGAAACCAGCGCGTCAGCGCTTCTGATATTGCCTCGGCGCGCGTGCGCCGCCGCCGACGGTTCGCATTCATCGTGACTGCCGCGCGCCCGCGGCGCGCTCGTCGAGCCACGCCATGAGCGTGCTTAGGCGCCAGCCAATCGCGGCGCCGCTGTTGGAGAGCTTAAAGGGTGCCGGAAATTCGCCCTTCTTGACCCAATCGAGCAAAGTGATCCGGTGGACGCCGGCCAAGTGCTCGACCTCGGGAAAGCGGACTATCCGGTCGGGTTCGGGAATGTTTGGTTTTCTCATCGCGCCACCTCTGCTTCGGCAGCGCGATCCAAAAAAAACGAGCGGCCGAAGCGATTAAGATTAATCGCCTCAAGGCCCGCTCGATTCTTTCGATACAGCCGAGTCCTTGCGGTACTCGGTCAGGGACGCCCTTTGAATTTAGGTTCGCCCTGTATTGCTGTTACAAGACTATAGAGAGGTGCGCGCGCAGTCAACTCCCGAGGTTCAATGATCGTCGCCAAAGGCAAATGAAAAAGTCTAATAGGAAATGGCGCTTTCAATTAGCCCCGTTTGCTTCATCTAACGAGCGTTAGGGACACGCGCGAGAGTCACGGCTTCTTGCGCTTTCGCGCCCTTCGCCCGCACTCGCTTCATCTCGGCTGATATCTGTTCCGCCGTCCAGCCGGCAAACCGCGATTTACCGCCCTTGCTCGCAAAGACCTTTCGATCTTCCTTCTTGAGTTTGCGCATCCGCCGCCGCCCCAGAGCCACCGCCGCAGGATTCTGTTTCCTCGCGACGACCGCATCATATACCGGGCGAACGTGCGACCGCGGCAACAACGGCGCGACGGCGGCAACAACGGCGGGCTGCGCTTGCGCTAACGTGCCTTGTGCTAGCGCGCGTCGACTAGTATTTTCGCCTGAACAAGTGCCCATTGCGCGGGGGAGTAAGTGAAACGAACGGGTGTCCGATTTGGAGCGGTAGTGGCGCTAGCGCTAGCGGGCCTTCTTCAACAAGGATGCGCCACAATTTTTCACGGTAAATCCCAGACAGTAAATGTAACCTCGGACCCTCCAGGTAGTTTGGTCGCTGTCGGAGGCAATACGTTTGTAACTCCCGCCCAGGTCACGCTGCGAAGAGATTCCGACTATACCCTCGTTGCTTCGAAGCCCGGTTACCAAGGGACCGGTAGTATCCAGCATTCCGTGGATTGGTATACCTTTCTTGGGAACATATTTTTGGCGGTCTGATTGGCTGGGCCATCGATTTTTCTAGCGGTTCCGCCTACGAGCTATCTCCAGAGACTGTCGCCATTCAGATGGTGGCGGTCCAGAATCCTTCCGGCCAGAACTATGGCGATACCCGTCGGCCGGCCGCTCCGCCGTCACGCGCACCCGTAGCACCGCCAGATCCGGAGCCTAAGGTTTTGCAACCGCCTCCAGTCGGCAATAATTTCCCCCCGCTTTAATCGGGACGCAACGATTACGACTGGGATCGACCAATCCGCATGGAACTTCCCTGGAAACGAAAGCTTCCGATCGGCGAAACTCTATACAGAGAGGCAGAACGGCTCGGTCTTCATTTCGACAAAACAGACAAAACGCGCGATGCCGATTTGCAACAACGAGTATTGGTCGCTTGGGCGGAGCGGCGAAACGCGATCGTCAACTATACGCAGACCTTCGCTATTGTCGGCACACTTCTGATCACGTTGGGCGTCGCGCTCTCGACCCAACGCGAACAAAGGAATCGAGAATCGGCCGACCTGATGCTCAAGTTTGACCAGCTGTTGTATTCGGGCAGAAGCGCGCCCGTAATGAGGGCACTGGAGATGGATGTCGGACTCGACAAGGCAAAGGACGTTGACGACGAGGCGATCGACGAATTTCTTGGAAACTACGAATTACTGGACGCGGCTTACTAGCGTAAACTGATCGACCCAGACATGGCCTACAATGCGTTCGAGGGTGACCTGAAGAGTGCGCTAAAGGATGCAAAGGTAAGGCGTTTCATAACCGACTCGAGGAGCGGCAACGATAACGCGGATATTTACAGTGGCGTATTGCATCTCGCCCGCGTTTGGAACCTCCAGTTCGTTCCACTCTCCTCTGCGAGTCCGGCCGGCGCACCCAGCGTCGGGTCGCCACCTTCTCCCAGTCCCTGATAACCAAGCGATTGCGCGTCGCCACGCCCGCCGCGCTCGGGTTCACAGTTTGATTAGAACACATTTGACTTTGCTCTAGTCGACAACTAGCGTCGCGACCTGATGCCGGTTACGCATCGCTCGCTCGCCGTCGCAGCGGGTTTGCTTTTTCTTGGCTGTGTCGCAGCCCCCCAGCCCGACTCACTACTCGTTGAAGCAGCCAACGCTCCGATAAGATGCAGCGAATCGAAGGATTGCGAAGTGAAATGGGCGCGGGCCTTTGATTGGGTGCGGCATCATTCCTCATGGCAAATTACTGCGGCCAGTCCCGAATTGATTCAGACCGAGGGGCCGATGGGCCTGCCGAATCCTGCTTTCGTAGTGCGGCGCGTCTGCCGCGATTCGCGCACGAGTTGACTGCCTCAAGGCGCTACTCATTACGACGGATCCGATTGACGCGTGTGAGGAGGGTGGCTGGCCGTTACGCAAGCTCACCAAGCAGATCGACAAGGATTTGCAAACGCTTCGCAGACAGTTGCCGAAAGCGGCGCCGCGGACATCGACCCCGTTGATTGCGCAATGGCGGAGGGAGGAGGATGCGCGCCGCGCCGCGCTTAGATAGTCAGAACCGCCCCTCGGGCGCTTTGCGGCTTGAGCGAGATCAACCCGCGCACCACAAATTGGCACATATTTGCCCTGCCGTGAGGTTCGTGTATAGTCGGATCGTTATGACGGAACGGCTCAAGCAAGCCTTCGAAAAGGTGGTCGCCGAACTGCCCGAATATGAGCAGGACGCCTTCGCGGAGGTGATTCTGAAACTGATTGAGTCCGATGAGCACCAGTGGGATGCTCAGTTTGCGAGTTCTGCACCGAAGCTTGAAAAGCTCGCCGACCAAGCCCTTGCAGAGTATTCGGAAGGGCGCACCGAAATTCTTGACGTCTCGAAACTCTGACTTCTCGAACGACAAAAGCGTTCCGGGGCTGCTATCGTAGTATTCCAGGGCCGGTCCAATCGCTCGCGAATCAAACTTACAAACAGTTCGTTCAAGACCCCTTTCACCCTAGTTTGCACTTCAAACAAGTACATCCGACACGACCGATTTGGTCTGTTCGCATCGGGATTCATTATCGGGCAGTCGGCGTCAAGCCATATGCTGATCAAATAGTCTGGTTCTGGATCGGCTCGCACGCCGACTACGACAAGCTGATCGCCAACCTTCCATAGTGCTTGGCTGTCTCTCGGTCGCTTCACTGCATCGGCACGCGGCTTCGCCAATTCAATCTAGCTTCAACTTGGCCGGCGGCCGTTTGACCTGATCGAGGTTAACGATGATCGGGTCGCGCAAGTTGGGGAAAAGGGCGAGCTTCTGAGCTTCTCCGAAAGTCACACATTCGTCGCCGAATTGCACATAGCGGACCTGGCCCTTCGGCCCGATCGTCTTCGTGAGTACGATGAAGGCCATCCGACTTCTAATTTAAGCACAGGTGAGGCTGCGGCGCTTCACCGGAGCGCCGCAGCTTACCGATGGTGACTCCAGCCGAGATTTTCGGAACGTTCCGAAAGTTCAACGCCACGGGTGATCGTGCGCTGGCGGGCGCGGGGGACGGGTCCGTCGTTTTCTCGCGCACGAGCGGCACGTGTCCCTTCGGCCGTCAGGCTGAGACCTCTCGCGGCCAAACAGCGCCAGGGGCCGCCTCTGCTTGCACGTGTCGCACCTTTTCACGACCAGCGTCACTGCATCGGCCCGTCCGGGCTTTGGCGCAGGACTTCGCGTGCAACTACCCGGAGCAGAAGGGGGTTAGGATTCGCGGCCGCGCAGGGACCACATAATATGGCGGCGAGAATCGGACTCTCCGGCACGAACACGAGCAGCCAGTCCCGGATGGCGCCGGCAATGTCCGCTGGGTCGGGCGCCCAATACGCGTGGCACTCCGAGCAGATCAAGAACCCGCGATCACCCTTTCGCGCCGCTTCGATGAGTGCGCGACGTAGCGAATGGCGCTCGGCGCAATCGCCACAGAGCCCTTGCGCTTCGCGGATCGTTTCGTCAAGCACGGTGCGATAAGTAATCACTTTGCGTTCACCTTCTCCGACTTCGCGAAGCATTCGAGATGAAATCTTTTCGCTCCTTGGTCGATTCCAGTGCCGGAGACCGGCCGTCTGCAGACCGCGCAGGTATTCCGAATCGCGCGCAACCGCGCAGTCTCCTCGTCGTACCAATTGCGCCATGAATCATCCCGCACCGGCTCTTCGCCGCGCGCGTACAGCTCGGCGTTAGCGCGGGTGAACTCATAGACGCCGCCGTAACCGCCGCGCGTATAGTTGAGCGCCTGACTGAGCGCGTCCACCATGTCGTCGTGGGGTGCTGCGGGAAAGCTCGATACCTCTTCCAGGAAATCGCGAAGCCAGGGCGCATCTTCCGGCAGATAGACGCGGCCGCTTTCCACCAGCGGCGTGACCGCCGTGGCCCTCGTGACCTTGTCGCTGTCGACCTTGATCGCGTCGATCGGCAGTCGAGAATTATTCTGAAGCTCCTGGATCAGCGATTGGCCGCTCGCTTTATCTTCGACTAGGACGCGATCCGGATTCCATTTCAGGGCCAGCATTTCCACCTGGCGCTTGAGCGCGGGGAACTCGACGCGATCGCGCCAGACGTCAAGAACGTAGTAACCAGTCTCGCCGACACCGAGCACTAGGCCCACCGAGTAGTCGTTCGACGAGCCGGCCTTGAACGCCGTGTCGAGACTAACAACGATCTGTTCGAAACGCGCTGGCAGCGTCGCGGGCGTGTGGTACTTCCACCACTCGCGTTTGAAGATCGCGCCTTCTGCCGCCGCCGGCCGTTGCTGGTAAAGTGCGGCCCAGGTAGCCCCACCGACCTGCTCGCGGATCTTGGCGAGAGTCTTGAGCGGAAACTTCTTGGGCCAGAGCGCCTCGCCTTCGTTGCGCCAGCCTTCGTCGGCCTCTGCGATCGCAGGCAAATTCAGCACGGACCAGTTTTGATCGGGATGCTCGCGCAACAACCATCCGCAAAGGTCGTCCTGATGCCATCGCGTGCTGATGATGACGACCGCGCCCTCCGGTTGCAGCCGCGGATAGGCGACGCTTTCGAACCACTCGTGAAGTTGGCGCCGGTAGGTTTCGCTGTTCGCGTCCTCACGGCCCTTGATTGGATCGTCGATCAGCAGAAGATCCGCGCCGCGGCCGGTGATAGGTCCGCCACTGCCGACCGCATAGTACGCGCCGCCCTTCACCATGCTAAACCGATGCGCTGCGGTGGAATCGCCAGCCAGCTTCGCGCCCGGGAAGATCTGCTGAAATAGGCTGTCAGACATCAGGTTGCGAACGCGCCTGCCAAAGTCGGTTGCGAGCTCGCTGCCGTAACTCGATGCGATGACGCTTTGCTCCGGATGACGGCCTAAGTACCAAGCCGGGTAGAGGGTCGACCCGATGAGCGATTTACCGTGGCGAGGCGGCATGAAGATCATCAACCTGTCGGTCTCGCCCCGTTCGATCTTCTCGAGTTCGTTCACGATGAGCCGATGGTGATGCGCGTGTTCAAACTTGGGGTAGGACATCGAGCAGAAGCACGCCAAATCGGTGCGCGCGAGCCTGATGGCGCCATCCATAGAGCCGGGATTGTTCACTATTCCGGCCTTCATGACGCCACCTGGACCCGACGCCGTTCCTTAGCGCGTCGGCGCTCGGCTTCGGCGTGCTTGCGCTTGCGGCGAGCTGAAGGCGGCTCGTAGGAAACGTGGCGCTTCCACTCTCGAAGTACGCCTTCCTTGCTGAGCTTGCGCTTGAGAATCGTCAGCGCCTTGTCGACCGCCCACGGCCCGTTGCCATTTACGAATACTTCCACCTGCCCAACCTCCACTGACCGTATAGAGCGGACGCCCTACGTTCATAATCCGCACAACCTCTAGCCATCGACCGCATACCCTCTGAAACCATATGCAAAACGACGCCAATGGCGGCAAAGACCTACAGTTGCGGGCCGTCAGGGTGATTCGGTATGCGCCGGCTGAGCAGACTCGCCCTTTCGCGCCGCCTCGCCTGTTCCTCGGTTGGCAACGCATCCCAACGCGCCTTGCCGGCCGCGCTGCGCTTGTCGCTAACGATCTCGGCGTGCTTCAGTCCGCCCGTAGGCAACTCGGGATAGCGAGCGGCAATCGCGACTCGGGTCGATCGCGTCGCCTTGCACAAAGAAACTGCGCCAATTGGCGCACTTCCCTTCGGATCCGAGCGCAGGACAGGCCCGCGCTTGCCCATCTGGTAGTCGAGCGGGCAGTCGTTACACGAGCAGCGCTGAAAACGCGGGCATTCATTGAACGGTTGATTACGCATCTCCATCGTCCTTCCCCTCCACGTCAGCAGTCGCTTCCTTGGCGCGCTGGGCGCGCTCTGCGGCGCGGGATTCGCCGATCTCCATGACGTTCGCGATCACTGCGGCTGAGATGTCAGTTACATCGCGGCTGCCGAGCTTGAGCTGCGTCCTGGCCAGCGGCGTTAGGCCGAGCGCGTTCGCATAGGCGAGCTGCGTCTGTTTCATCCGCCTGTGAGCGTCGACCAGGGCGCGAACCTCAAGATCGCGGCCGTCTGCCGTCAACTTGGTCACGCCCGTTTCGGTCAATCTCGCGAATATGCTGGCGCTTAGGATTTCGAGCTCACAGTAAGCCCGCGCCGTCGATTCGTCGGCGGGCGACAGCCAATCCGCCACGACGCGCAGCCGGCGCATCATCCGAGCGATCTTCCGCGCGCGAATCTCCAGCGCAGACTTCGATCCGGCGTATAGCCCATGTGTCAACGCGGGCATTTTTCAGGCGCTCACCTTTCGTGCCGAATCTTGTTCGAAACGATCCGCGAGCTGACGAACAGTTCCGGCTGGATACTTCGTGGACACCAGCGCCAATAACCGCTTGATATTGCTAAGCTTTTTCGTGGTGTCATGTTCCTTTATCATGTGCATGTTGAGCTAATGCTTGAAGATCGGCGTGCGGGGATCCTTCTTCTATTAATATAAGGTCTATTTGATTTACTTTATTTGATTTAAGTCTTTTTGAATTGACAATCAGACGCTTTCGTTGTATCTGATGTTTCTACGGAGGAGATACAATGAAAAACCTTCCTAAGTGGATTTTGACCGTTGCAGCTGGTGCCGTCTTCGCGGTTGGCTTCCAAGGAGTCGCAGGTGCAACCCGCGCGTGGCCTGCTCCGGAGCTCGATCCAGGAACCGTCGCCAGTGGCTTGGCGCTTCTGGTTGGTGGTTCTTTGATCGCGCTCGAACGCTACCGTTCGCGCTAGTCGGCCTCGCCCTGCGTTGCTCTTCGCGCCGCTCATGCAAGCTTCCGCGAGTTCTTCCGCCGCCGCTCACGGCAACTGCCTCGTGTAGATCCCGGGGTCGTCGACGACTTCGGCATCATCGACGAGTAACGCTTGAAAATCGGCGCGGCGGTATCTTCCACTCCGATGAGAGGACTTTCAGGTGTCCAACAGGTGTCCAGCGTGAGGTGATCTCACGCGATCTTAGGGCACCTCGATCGGCAAAAAGTGTAGCGTTCTCCGAAGAGCTACCCGACTCAGACGACCCTACCCGAGGCGAGGTCTTGCTTCGTGATCATGTGTTGCGTCGCCTTAAGGCCGCTGAGCGAGCGCCGCGCCGCCTCGGTCCATCGGTCGGCGCTCACCTTGCGCGGCTCGCCGCCGAAGACCGACGTGAAGTCGGGCTCGATTTGATCGGTGAAGCATGAGCGGAACAGCGGCCAGTCGCGCGAATCCAATCCGGTCGCGTAGCGCAACTGCACGTCGCTGATCTCCGCGCGGTCGAGCAGCAACTGAAGCTTGGTGTCATCCATGATGGCGGTCTCCTTCAGAACGTCCGTAGCGGAAACGGAAATTTCACTTCTTGCGTCTATCACCAAACGGCTGTCAGTGGGAGAATTTCATAAGAGATTGCTATTCGAGGTCTCTTCTTGATGTCAGAACCGCTATCGGACCAGCAGCTTTCTCTCCTCGACGCGTACTGGCGGGCGTCCAACTACTTGACCGTCGGACAGATCTACCTGATGGCGAATCCCCTTCTGCGCGAGCCGCTCCGCGCCGAGCACATCAAGCCGCGCCTGCTTGGCCATTGGGGGACTTCGCCAGGGCAAAATTTTATCTACGTGCATCTCAATCGGCTGATTCGCGAGCACGACGCCAACGTCATCTATATTTCCGGTCCCGGTCACGGCGGTCCGTCGGTCATGTCGCACACCTATCTCGAGGGGACGTACTCCGAGATTTATCCGCGAATTTCCGAGGACACCGAGGGCCTGCGCCTGCTGTTTCGCCAATTCTCGACGCCGGGCGGAGTACCGAGTCATGCGGGGCCGCACGTTCCGGGCTCCATCAACGAAGGCGGCGAGCTCGGCTACTCGCTCGTGCACGCGTTCGGTGCGGCGTTTGATAATCCCGATCTGATTGTCGCGTGCGTGATCGGTGACGGCGAGGCCGAAACCGCGCCGCTCGAAGGGGGATGGAAGGGCGTACAGTTTCTCAACCCGGTGCGCGACGGCGCGGTTCTACCGATCCTTCATCTGAACGGATACAAAATTTCGGGTCCCACCGTATTCGGCCGCGACGACGACGAAGACCTGCGACTCCTGCTCGAAGGTCACGGCTACGAGGTCCACTTTGTCGAAGGCGACGATCCACCAAGAATGCATCGCGAGTTCGCCGCGACGCTCGACCAATGCTACGCGGCGATTCTCGCGATCCAGAGCGACGCACGCGCAAACGGACTCCACAAGCGGCGGACATGGCCCGCGATCGTACTGCGAACGCTCAAAGGCTGGACCGGTCCGAAAATTGTCGACGGCGTGCAGATCGAAGGGACGTTCCGCGCGCATCAGGTGCCGCTGGCGGGCGTGAGGGAAAATCCTGAGCATTTGAAATTGCTCGAGACGTGGATGCGCAGTTACCGGCCCGACGAATTGTTCGATGAACGCGGACGCCTGAAGCCGGAGATCAAGACGATCGCGCCGAGAGGAACTCGCCGGATGGGCGCGAATCCGCATGCCAACGGCGGACTCCTGACCATCGCGCTCGACATCCCGTCGTTCACGGACTATGCGGTGAAGCTCGAACAGCCGGGCAGCGTCAAGATTGAGTCGACGCGACCCTTGGGCAAGATGCTGCGCGATATCTTCGCCCGCAATGCCAAGCAGCAAAACTTCCGCCTGTTCTGTCCCGACGAAACCAACTCCAATCGCCTTGGCGACGTGTTCGAGGTCGAGAACCGATGCCTGGTGAGCCGCGTCGAGAGCTACGACGATCACGTCTCGCACGACGGCCGTGTGATGGAAGTGCTGAGCGAGCATTGCCACCAGGGCTGGCTCGAAGGCTACACGCTGACGGGACGCCACGGCGTTTTCGCGTCGTACGAGGCGTTCGCCATGATCGTCGACTCGATGGCGACGCAGCACGCGAAATGGCTGGAGACCTGCAAGACCGAGTTGCCGTGGCGGCATCCAATCCCGTCGCTGAACTACCTGCTCACCTCGACCTGCTGGCGCAACGATCACAACGGCTTCAGCCATCAGGGCCCAAGCTTCATCGACACGCTGCTGACCAAGCGTGGCATTGTGTCGCGAATCTACCTGCCGCCCGACGCGAACTGCCTGCTGTCGGTCGCCGATCATTGCCTGCGCAGCCGCGACTACATCAACCTGATCGTGATCGACAAGCAGGAACATCCGGTGTGGCTCGACATCGACGCCGCTCGCGAGCATTGTTCGCGCGGCGCGTCGGAGTGGCGATGGGCCGGCAACAACGGTGGCGACGATCCGGATCTCGTGCTCGCATGCGCCGGCGACGTGATGACCGAAGAGGCAATCGCAGCGGCGTGGCTGTTTCGCAAGTATCTTCCCGAGATGAAAATTCGAGTCGTGAACGTCGTCGATCTGATGACGCTGTTTCCGCCTGATCGCCATCCGCACGGCATGAGCGAGGATTACTTTCTCGAACTCTTCACGCGCGACAAGGACGTCATCTTCGCCTTTCACGGCTACCCGGGCGAAGTTCACCAACTCCTGCACGGCCGTCCGAATCCTGATCGCTTTCACGTGCGCGGTTACGTCGAAGAAGGGACCACGACCACGCCTTTTGATATGCTGGTGTTGAACAACGCGAGCCGCTATCACCTGTGCATCGAGGGGCTGCGGCGCGCGCCCCACTACCAGGAGCGCGCCCGCGAACTCATCAAGATGACCGAAGCCGCGCTCGATGCCCATCGCAAATACGTAGTCGAGAATCTCGAAGACATGCCCGCGATTCGCAACTGGAAATGGACAGCGGATTAATCCGATGAATGTCAGCCCGCTTGCCGGAAAACCTGTCGAGCAATCGCAACTCGTCGACGTGCCGCGCTTGATCACCGCGTTCTATAGCCTCACGCCCGACGTTGAAATTTTCGCGCAACGAGTCGCATTCGGCACCTCGGGGCATCGCGGCTCCGCGTTCGACACGGCGTTCAACGAGGCGCATATCCTCGCGATTTGCCAAGCGATTTGCCTTTATCGCAAAACTCAGAATATCAGCGGTCCGCTGTACCTCGGGATGGACACGCACGCGCTCTCGGTCCCGGCGTTCACCAGCGCGATCGAAGTACTGGCTGCAAACGGCGTCGAGACGATGGTGGATAGCGCAAGCGGATACACGCCGACGCCGGCGATTTCGCACGCGATCCTTGCTTACAATCGCGGGCGCAAAAGCGGGCTGGCGGACGGAATCGTGATCACCCCGTCGCACAATCCGCCGTCCGACGGCGGCTTCAAGTACAATCCGCCTAACGGCGGCCCGGCCGATACCGCAGTCACGAACTGGATTCAGAATACGGCGAACGATTTTCTCAGAAACAAACTCGAAGGAGTGCAGCGCGCTCCGTACGAGCGCGCGCTCACGGCCGCGACACTTCATAAGCACGATTATATCGGCGCCTACGTCGGCGACCTCGGCAACGTCGTCGATATGGAGTCGATTCGCAGCGCGGGCGTGCAGGTTGGTATCGATCCGCTGGGCGGCGCGGCGGTGCACTACTGGCCCGCGATGATCGAAAAGTACGGCATCGAGGCGACGGTGGTCAGCGACCTCGTCGACCCAACATTCCGCTTTATGACCGCCGATTGGGACGGCAAGATCAGGATGGATTGCTCGTCGCCGTATGCGATGGTGCGGCTGCTCGCGATGCGCGATCGTTTTGACGTCGCGTTCGCCAACGACACCGACGCCGATCGCCACGGAATAGTCACGCGCTCGAGCGGCCTGATGAATCCGAATCACTATCTCGCGGTCGCGATCTCGTACTTGTTTCGCAATCGCACGCGATGGCGCAAGGACGCTGCCGTCGGCAAGACCGTGGTGAGCAGCAGCATGATCGATCGCGTCGCGGCTAGTCTCGAACGCAAGCTGATCGAGACGCCGGTCGGCTTCAAGTGGTTCGTGGACGGGCTGATCGACGGTTCAGTGGGATTTTGCGGCGAAGAAAGCGCGGGCGCGTCATTTCTGCGCACCAATGGAACTGTCTGGACCACAGACAAGGACGGACTCATCCTCGGCCTGCTGGCAGCCGAGATGACCGCGCGCGAGGGACGCGACCCAGGCGCGATCTACAACGACCTGACGAAGAAGTTCGGCGCGCCCGCTTACGAGCGCATCGACGCGCCCGCGACGCTCGCACAAAAAGAAATTCTGAGGAAGCTTGCACCTGAGCAAGTAAATGCGCGCGAACTCGCGGGCGAGAAAATCTTCAAAACATTGACGGCCGCTCCCGGCAACGGGGCAGGCATCGGCGGAATCAAGGTTATCGCGGAGAGCGGATGGTTCGCGGCGCGTCCGTCGGGGACTGAAGAGGTCTACAAGATCTACGCGGAGAGCTTCCGCGGCGTCGATCATCTACATCGGATTCAGACCGAGGCGCAGGAGCTAATCGCGCGAGTCTTCAAGCAGGCCGAATCGGGCAAGAGCAACTAGGAAACCAGCTTGCCGGGTCGTCATATAATACTCTGCATCAACGTCGGCTCGTCGTCGTGCAAGTTCGCACTGTACTCGGTCTCCGGCGGCGTCGAATCGATTGTGGCCGAAGGCGCTGCGGATCGAATCAGCACGAGCGGCGGTAAAATTAAAATCCGCGACGCCCACGGCCGTTCGCTCGCCGAAGCGCACCGCGAACTCGCGCGCCCGCAGGTCGCCGTCGATGCGCTGTTCGACGAATTCGAGCGCCTGAAGCTGCCGCGCCTCGAGGCCGTCGGGCATCGAATCGTCTACGGCGGCGCGCATCATGTGGCTCCGGAAGTCGTCACCTCAGCGCTGCTAGCGGACTTGAAGAAATTGATCCCATTCGCGCCTCTGCACATGCCGGGCGGTATCGAGGGTATCGAGGCGGTTGCCGCGCGGCATCCGAAACTTCCGCAGGTCGCGTGTTTCGACACCGCGTTCCATCGGGGAATTCCCGAGCGTGCCGAGCGCTTCCCGTTGCCGCGCGAGCTGTGGGACGCGGGAGTGCGCCGCTACGGCTTTCACGGCATCTCGTATGAATACATCATGCAGGCTCTGGGAGCCGACGCGCCGCCGCGCCTGATAATCGCGCATCTCGGCAACGGAGCGAGCATGGCCGCGGTGGAAAACGGCCGCCCTCGTGACACCACGATGGGATTCACGCCGGCCGGCGGTTTCATGATGGGCACGCGGCCGGGCGATCTCGATCCCGGGGTGATTCTCTACCTGCTCGAGCAGAAGGGCTACGACGCCGCGCAGCTCGGTGAACTCGTGAATCTGAAATCGGGGTTGCTGGGGGTCTCGGCGCTCAGTGCCGACGTGAAGACGTTGCTGGACGCGCGAGCCACGAACGCGGATGCGGCGCTTGCGATCGAAATGTTTTGCTACCAGATCAGGAAAGCGATCGGGGCATTGACAGCCGCGCTCGGCGGAATGGATATGCTCGTCTTCACCGGCGGGATCGGCGAGCATGCCGCCGCTGTTCGCGCGGAAGTCTGCGAGGGGCTGGAGCATCTCGGAATCACGATCGATGCACGACGCAACGATTCCGGCCAGGACACGATCAGCGCCGCTGACAGCCGCTGCCGGGTGCGCGTCGTCCCGACCGATGAAAACCTGATGGTCGCGCGCCACACGGCTCGGTTGGTAATTCCCACCGGATGAAATAGGCATTCGCTGGCCGCAAGATTGCTCGCGGCGGTATAAGTCATCTGCACAAGTCTCGTCGAGAACATCCTGAAGAGGCACGCGCGATGAAGCTTTATTTCGCACCGCAGACCAGGGCAATAAGGCCGCTCATCATGCTCGAAGAACTCGCGGTGCCGTACGAAATTGTGCTGATCGATTTCAAAGGCGGAGAACACAAGACCGCCGAGTATCGAAAAATTCATCCGCACGGTCTACTGCCCGCGCTGCAGGACGGTACGCTCACGATGTTCGAGTCGGCCGCCATTTGCGCCTACCTTGCCGACAAGTTTCCGGACAAGCGGATGGCGCCGGCGCTCGGCACCGTCGAGCGCGGGATGTACTACCAGTGGCTGTTCTATTCGATGGCCGCGCTCGAGGGGTTCGCGCTCGACCGGGAGCGGATGAAAGAGTGTTTTCTGGTTCTCGATCGCGCGCTCAGCGGGCGGGAGTTTATCGTGGGCAACAAGATCACCGCAGCGGACGTGATGATCGGTTCGGGCGTGATATGGCGCGACGCGCGGCACCATCTGCTGGATGACTTCCCGTCGCTCGACGCCTACGCAAAGCGCTTGATTGCGCGGCCGTCATTCCAACGCGCATTCACGCCGCCGAGTGAGAACGCGCGATAGTAAATTCCCAAGGTGTGCGGACGATTCACAATCACGCGGCGCGACGGTAATTCGCTGGCGGCGGAACTCGGCGTCCCGGCGGACTCGTTCGTCGATTATCGCCCGCGCTACAACCTCGCGCCGACGCAAAATCATTTCATTGTCAGGATCAAGTACGAAAATCGCGAAGTGATTCCCGCCACCTGGGGCCTAGTCAAGAGCGGCTCGAAGGACGCCAGCATGGCGGCCAAGACTATCAACGCGCGCTCGGAGACGGTCGAGACGCGGGGCGCATTCCGCGACGCGTTCCAAAAACGGCGATGCGTCGTGCCCGCCGATGGCTTCTTCGAATGGACCGGGCCAAAGACCGCGCGGCAGCCGACCTGGTTCCATCGCGAGGACAGCCGTCTGATCCTGTTCGCCGGACTCTACGAGTCATGGCAGAAAGAGCAGGGCGTCTGGCAGACGACCTTCACGATTCTAACGACATCAGCCAACGCGCTGCTCGAGTCGTATCACGATCGGATGCCGGTGATCGTGGCAGATCGCGACGCCGACGACTGGATGGACCCGCGCGCCCCGGACCCGCACGCCCTCAAGCGGTTACTGGTCCCCGCGCCCGCCGATTTACTGATCGCAACTCCGGTCTCGCCCGACGTCAACAACGTTGACAACGATTCCCCCGATCTGCTGGAGCCCGCCGGCCAGATGAGTTTTTCAATGCGAAGTGGCTAGGCGGACAAAGGGCATTTCGAACCACATAGTAGAGACGCAGTTACTTCTGACCATGAGCGGTGCCGAAGTAATCGCCGCCTTTTGGGTGGTGGTCTTCGCCGCCCCACTTAATGTCGTTCGGCCGGGGAATACAGTACAGGAATGCGGCGTGGCCATGCGACTAGTGGCCTGTAACGGTGACATTGGTATCGGATTCTTGTATCATGAGGCATGCTTGCAGGAGAGTTTTGCTTGACGCCGAGTGAGCGCAGGGAGCTGCGGGATAGGCTGCGCTCGCGC
>Ga0074046_10001110_pt1 | contig 24913 bp, 25 predicted proteins | sample BogForMeECP23OM3_FD_94441 | JGI IMG/M metagenome (GOLD analysis project Ga0074046, IMG submission 94441) | Bog forest soil microbial communities from Calvert Island, British Columbia, Canada - Bog Forest MetaG ECP23OM3 | ecosystem: Environmental > Terrestrial > Soil > Wetlands ...
CAAGAGTCGCAGCTCGCCGAGTCGCTGCGCAAGCCGCCGGTGGGCGCCGGCCCGGGAGCCGGCGAGGCACCCCGGAACATGCCCACGGACCGGTAAGGCATGGTCGCGAACCCCTGGCTGTCCATCGTGATCCCCGTCCATGACGAGGTCGAGAATCTCGAGGAGCTCCACCATGAGCTCTCGGAGGCCCTGAAGTCCCTGGAGGACAGTGCAGAGGTCATTCTCGTGGACGACGGCAGCCGTGACGGGAGCCTCGCCAAGATCCGCGAGCTTGCGGCCCGGGATCCCCGGGTGCGTGCCGTGGCGCTCGCCGGGAACCACGGTCAGACCGCGGCGCTCGAGGCAGGCTTCGCCAAGGTACGGGGCGAGATCACGGTCACCCTCGATGCGGACCTGCAGAACGACCCCGCCGACATCCCCCGGCTGTTGGCTCTGCTTGACCGCGCGGACGTGGTGAATGGAATCCGCACCGAGCGCCACGATTCCTGGGTGAGGAAGCTCTCCTCCCGGGTCGGAAACGGCTTTCGCAACTGGATGACGGGCGAATCGGTCACCGACGTAGGCTGCTCGCTGCGCGCCATGCGCACAGCGTACCTGCGCCGGGTGAAGCTATTTCGCGGGATGCACCGCTTCTTGCCGACGCTGCTCCGGATCGAGGGAGCGCGTCTCGTCGAGATCCCCGTGGCGCACCGCCCGCGCCGCCACGGGCGTTCGAAGTACGGGATCGGCAACCGACTCTTCGTGGGGATTGTGGATGTCTTCGCGGTGCGCTGGATGCGGCGGCGCGCGATGCGCTACCAGACCCGCGACTGATCCCGCAAGCGCGCCGTCTCTCGAGCTCGCGGGCTAGCCTCCCGCGAGCTTCACCACGAAGCCCCGCGCCGCGAGCTCGACGACCAGGACCTCACGGTGGTCTCCCTGGATCTCGATCACCCCCTCCTTGGCGGAGCCTCCGGTGCCGCAGCGCCGCTTGAGTTCCGAAGCGAGCTCACGCAAGCCGTCCTGCGGAAGAGGCACCCCGGAAATCGTTGTCACGGTCTTGCCATGGCGCCCCTGCACCTCGCGACGCACGCGCACCACACCGTCGCCGCGTGGGGCTCGGGGGGAGGAGCGGCAGACGCAGCTTGCCGCGGGTCTCCCGCAGCTCGCGCAGATGCGGCCTTGGGAGGAGGAGTAGACAGTTCGGCTTGAGTTATCGCGCGCCACGCCGTGAGGGTAGGGGCTCGGCCTGGCGCCCGCCGGCTCCGTGAGAGACTAGAATTATGGTTCTAGAACTTTTATTCTAATGCCATGTCCCGCCCCGCCCGCGCGTCCACCGACCAACGCCTCTTCGCCGCGGGTCGGGCTGCCTTCGCGCGCAAGGGGCTCGCGGGCACCCACTTAAAGGCCGACATCCTGGCACCCGCGCGGGTTTCGGTCGGGTCCTTCTATCACCGCTTCACGGACAAGACCGACCTCTTGCTGGCCATCCTCCGGGAGCACTCGGAGGCCTTCCGCGCGGCGCTGCGAGACGCCCATCGACCGGCGCCCGGCCGAACTCTCGTCGACATTGTTCGGGGTTCTTACGCGATGGTGTTTCAGCTGGCGGAAGACAACGAGGACCTCCTGCGAATCCAGCTGGTCGAGCGCGCGAGCGCCGACCCGCGCGTCCGCCAGTACCTGCGCGAAGACCGCGCGCGCTGGATCGCGAGCCTGGCCGACGATTACCGGCGCCTCGACTCCACGCGCGCCCGCCCGGCGGAAAGCGCCCCCCGCGTCTTGGATGCGAATCTTCTGGCCGAGCTCATGGTCGGGCTCTCCCTCGGCTGCGTGGCCCAACTGCTCGAGCTGACGGAGCACGAGCGGGCTTTTGCCCGGGCGCGACTCCTCAACGGTCTTGTGCGCTTTACGCTCGGCGGCGCCGCTGCGCTGGCCGACGAGCTCGCAATCGATGTCCCCGCAACCCCCCACGGAGCGCCCTCATGAAGTTCGGCATCTTCTACGAACACCAGCTTCCCCGACCCTGGCACGACGGCGACGAGGCCAAGCTCCTGCGCGATGCCCTCGAGCAGGTGGAGCTTGCCGACAAGTTGGGCTTCGACGTGGTGTGGGAGGTGGAGCACCACTTCCTCGAGGAGTACTCGCACTCGAGTGCGCCAGAGGTCTTCCTCGCGGCGGCGAGCCAACGCACGCGCCAGATCCGACTCGGCCATGGCATCGTCTTGCTGCCCCCGAAGTACAACCACCCCGCCCGCGTGGCCGAGCGCATCGCGACGTTGGATCTCCTCTCGGGCGGCCGCGTCGAGTTTGGAACCGGCGAGTCGTCTTCCGAGATGGAGCTCGCAGGGTTCGGTGTTCCGCGGGAAGAGAAGCGGAAGATGTGGGAGGAAATGATTCGTCTCGTGCCGCAGATGATGGTCGAATCCCCCTTTGCAGGCTGCGACACACCGTATCTCCGCATGCCCGCGCGAAACGTGGTCCCGAAGCCGGCCCAAAAGCCGCATCCTCCGCTTTGGGTTGCCTGCTCGCGCCGGGAGACCATCCACCTCGCCGCGGAGAAGGGAATCGGCGCCCTCTCCTTCGCCTTCATCAATCCCGAAGAAGCGCGCCACTGGGTCGACGACTACTACAAGACGCTCGAAAGCGCGGTCCCCGCTGGGTACGCCGTGAATGCAAACATCGCGATCACCACCACGTTCATGTGTTGTCGGGACGAGCAAGAGGCGATCGACAAGGGGATCGACGGGGCCCACTTCTTCGGTTACTCGCTCGGACATTACTACGTGTATGGAGACCACGCCCCGGGTCGCAGCAACGTGTGGGAGGAGTTCCAAGAGCGGCGTGAGGCCTTTGGCTTCAGCCGCAGGATCGTACGCGCCGGGCAACCCGAGCCCCTCGGTGCCAAGGTTCTCGAGCAGGGGCTCGGAGCCCTGCGGGGCGCCGTCGGTACTCCCGAGCAGATCACAGAGTTCCTTGCAGGCTTCGAGCAGGCGGGGATCGACCAGGTGATCCTCGTGTCTCAGGCCGGACGCAACCGGCACGAGGACATCTGCGAATCCCTCGAGCTCTTCGCGAAAGAAGTGATGCCTCGCTTCAAGGACCGGGAGCCTGCCCGGGAGCGCGAAAAGGCGCTGCGCCTTGCGCCGGTCGTCGAGCGCGCCCTCTCGCGCCGGGGAATGCCCGGCACCTTCGATGAGAGCTACCGGGTACGCGCCCTGCCGGCGCTCTAGGCTCTCTAGGCATCCCGGCTCGTTCTTTTGGGAACGAGGCGGCGGTGATCGATCATGATGCAACGGTCTTGTACGACCCGGATGCCCGCGGCCTCGAGCTTCGTGGCGGATGCGTCGTTGCGGATTCCAAGCTGGAACCACACGACGGCGGGCCGGGGCCGCATCGCAAGGATCTCGTCGACGTGGGCAGGCAGGTGTTCCGAAGCGCGGAACACGTCGACAAGATCGACGGGAACGGAGACCTCCGCCAGGCTTCCGTACGTCCGCTCGTGGAGCACCTCCCGAAGCTTCGGGTTGACCGGCACGATCCGGTAGCCGTGCTGCTGGAGGTAGAGAGGGACCCGATAGGCGTCTTCCTCCGCGTGGGCCTTCATCCCGAGAACGGCAATGGTGCGCGCCCCCTCGAGGATCTCCCGCAGCTCCTGATCCGTTTCGACCGGCAAAGCTCCTCCTCGACATGGGAGAATCCGCCACCTACCGTACGCCGCGATGCTGGAGTCCGCACGGCGGCACGGGGGGTCGCCGACCTGCCTCATGACCATCGCCGCGCTTCTGGTCGTTCTCGTTCTTGGAGCGGGTGTCGGGCGCGCCGCGGGCTTCCAAGATCCGGCGCAGGCGCTCCGCACCACGACGCTGCGCAACGGCCTCACCGTTCTCACCCTGGTCGATCGCAGCACGCCGGTCGTCTCCCTGCAGATGTGGGTGAAGGTCGGCTCCAAGGACGAGACCCGGTATACGGGGATCGCCCATCTCTTCGAGCACATGATGTTCAAGGGCTCCTTGAATATCCCACCCGAAGAGCACGCGCGGCTGCTCGAGGCGCGTGGCGGCCGCGTAAACGCCTACACCACCAACGACGTCACCGTCTTCCACGAAGACGTGACGCCCGACACCCTTCCTCTTGCGATCGATCTTGAAGCGGAGCGCGTCGCGAATCTCGACATCAGCGAAAAGACCCTCGCGAGCGAGCGCCAGGTCGTGCTCGAGGAGCGCCGGCTTCGCACCGAGGACAATCCCGAGGGACGGCTCTTCGAGGCGCTCTTCGCGCTCACCTTTGTCGCCCATCCCTACCGTTGGCCGGTGATCGGCTGGCGCAGCGATGTCGAGGCGGTGGGCGTGGAGCAGTGCCGCGCCTTCTTCCACACCTTCTATTCGCCGAACAACATTGTCCTCGTGGTGGTTGGGAACTTCGATGCCGACGTAGCACTGCGTCACATCGATCGCGTGTTCGGTCGCCTGCAGCCGGTTGCGGAGATTCCACGCAACCCGACAAGGGAACCCGAACAGCATGGAGAGCGCCGGTCGATCGTGCGATTCGACGTGCGCAGCCCGACCGTCGCCGCCGCCTGGCATGCGCCGGCGTCCGGTCACCCCGACGGGCCTGCCCTCGATGTCGCGGGCCAGATTCTCTCGAGTGGACGCTCGAGCCGCCTGTATCGCCGGCTTGTCTATCAAGAGCAGCAGGCCTTAGCCGCCCAGGGCGGCTACTGGGAGATGAAGGAAGCCGGGCTCTTCTTCGCCTACGCGAGCGTGCGTCCCGATGGCTCCACCGATCGCGCCGAGGCGCTGCTCGCCGACGAGGTCGGAAAGCTGCGCAGCGAGCTCGTGAGCGACGAGGAGCTCGACAAGGCGAAGATTGAGCTTGAGGTGGATCTCGTGAACGACCTCGCCACCACCCAAGCCCTGGCGGGTCGCATCGGAGAGGATTTCGTGACCTTCGGACGGGTGCGGAGTATTGACGAGCGGCTTTCTGCACTGGATGCCGTGACCAAGAGCGACGTTCAGCGCGTCGCCACCACCTACCTGGGCGACGACCAACGAAGCGTCGTCCGCCTTGTTCCGGTGTCGGCGGAAGCGCCGGGTGCGCCGAAGGGCCCGCATCGGAAGATGCATGGCACGCCCGCGTCGCGGAGCAAGCCTTGAAGCTCGCGAAGCGGGCGACGCTCGGGCTCGTCTTCGCGGCCGCCGTGGGCGGTGGCTGCGCTCTCTTTGCCCCGAAGCCCGCATGGCTGCTGCCGCCCCCGCCCATCTACGACGGACCCATCGTCGAGGCCGGTAGGCTCCACCGCGCGACCCTTGAGAACGGTCTCCATCTGCTCGTGCTCGAGGACTTTCGCCTCCCGCGAGTCGCCCTGGGAGTTGCGGTTCGGCGGGGGGCCGCAAGCGATTCGATCGAACGGGCGGGGCTTGCCACATACACCGCGGAAGTCATGGAGCGCGGCGCGGGCGAACGCGACGCCCTCGCCTTCGCACGGGCCGTGGACGAGATCGGGGCCAGCTTTGACGTGAGTGCGGACTGGGATTCCATGTCCGTGACGCTCTCCGGACTCTCGCGCAACCTCGATACCCTCTTCTCCCTGCTCCGGGATGTCACGCTCAAGCCGCGCTTTGAGAAGGCGGAGGCCGAGCGCGCGCGCGCCGAACAGCTCGCCGGCCTTGAGTCCCAGAAGGATGACCCCTCGGCGCTGGCTCGGATCTACTACGCAAAGCTCCTCTACCCCGATCACCGCTTCGGCCGGCCGCTGGCGGGCACGCCAGCGGCCGTCTCGGGCTTTGACGCCGCGGCGGCCCGGGACTTCCACGACCGCAACTTCGTGGCGAGCAATGCGATTCTCTTTGTGGCGGGGGACGTACATGCCGACGATTTCTTCTCCCGTGCGCGGGAGGCTTTCGGTGCATGGCCCGCGGGTGAAGCACCGCCGCTCCCGCCGCTACCCCCTGCGATCGTGCCGAGCGAGCGGCAGATCGTGATCGTCGATCGGCCGGAGCTCGGGCAGGCGCAGATCCTGCTCGGCCACGAGGGGATCGCGCGCACCACTCCGACCCGGTTCTCCGACACACTCATGAATAATGTCCTCGGGGGCGGAGGCTTCTCGTCGCGGCTTATGGCGAGCGTTCGCGCCGAGGCCGGACTGACCTACTCGGTGGGATCCGCGTTCTCGGTTCGCCGTGCGCCGGGGCCGTTTTCGGTATCGACTTTCACCCGGGTTCCGGAGTCGCGCCGGGTGATCGACCTCGTCCTTCAGCAGCTCGAGCACATGAAGCAAGACCCGCCGTCCGAATCCGAGCTGCGAGACGCCAAAAGCGAGACCGCGGGAGGATTCGCGCTCGGCTTCGAGACCTCTGAGGCGATCGTGGCTGCGCTTGTGGGGATCGATGTGCAGGGTTTGCCTGAGGACGCCCTCGACACCTACCGCGCCACGATCCGGGCGGTCACGACGGCGGACACGGCAGTCTCGGCGCGGGATCGCTTGCATCCCGAACGTGCAGGGATCGTGATTGTGGGTCCCGCAGCCACCCTCTCCCCCGCCCTCGAGTCGTTGGGCAAGGTGAGCGTCGTAAAGCCCTGAAGCCTAGGGCGGGTCCAGCGCTTCCCCGGGTTCGCCGCGTGGATCGCGAGGTCGCTCCTCGATGGGAGCCAAGGCCACGAGCTCCTTGCGCCCCGCAGCCCCCGCCTCCCGCAGACGCCGCGCGTGGGGGAGAACCCGCGCGTCGAAAGATCCGAGGGCGGCATTGTAGAACTCGACGGTTTTCGCGACCGCGGCGCCCAGCCGGCCAAGGTGCTCGGTGAACCCGGCGAGTCGATCCGAAAGTTCCTGCCCGAGGGCCGCCACGCGCTCCGCCCCTTCCGAAAGTCGCTCCTGACTCCAGCTTTGGGCCACGCCCGCGAGCAAGGCAAAGAAGGTGGCCGGCGTCGCGAGCACGATCCGGCGGCGGAGCGCGGTCTCCACCAGGCTGCGGTCGCCTTCGGCGGCCGCGGCGAGGAGCGCGTCGCTCGGCAGGAAGAGCACCACGAAGGCAGGTGCCCCGGGTACGAGGTTCGCGTAGCTCCGGCTCGCAAGCGCTTCCACATGGCGGCGCACGAGCCGGGCATGTTGGACAAGCGCTGCCGTGCGCCGGGCCCCAGCCTCGAGCTCGAGGGCCTCGAGTCCGTCGCCAAGGGGTGCCTTGGCATCGACCACAATGCTGCGGCCGCCAGGGAGCCGGACCACCATGTCCGGGCGCAGTCGTCCCTCTTCCGTCTCGAAACTCGCTTGCTCGGTGAAGTCGCAGTGCGCGGACATGCCGGCCAGCTCCGCCACACGTCGCAAGGTGAGCTCGCCCCAGCGGCCCCGTCCATGGGGCGGTCGGAGCGCGCCCACGAGGCGCGCGGTCTCGGCAGAAAGGCGCGCGAGCGCGTCCCCCGTGCGCGTTCCCTCGACGAGCCGACGTTCCTCGAGGGCACGGAGCTCGCGCTGGTGATCTTGCAGGGCGGCGGCGAGGGGTGAGATGACACTCTCGAGCGACGGCTCGCACCTTACGCCGGAGAGAACGCGCTCGGCCGCGTCGAGACGCGCGAGCGCGGCAGCGCGGCTAGCCGAGAAATATGCCGCGGCTGCGAGGGCGCCGAGCGCAAGGCCTGTGGCAAAGGAAAGGGCCAGTGCCGCGATCTCAAGCGACGGCATCGGGGTCTCCCGCGGAGGAGCGCAACCATGGAGCCCGAGGATGTGCCGGCGGGGGAAAGCCTGGCGGGAGCGACTCTACGCCAGAGGGGAGTCGGACGCTCGCAGAAGGCCCAGGCCGCGGGGGGAGAAGCCAGGGAAGACGGATCCCAGCTCCCTCGCCCCCAGGTGGCGCGCCGCCTCCGCGAGGACTTCGCGCACGTCGTTCACCACGCGCAGGTCACGGCCGTCCTCGCGCTCGTCGGAGCTCGTTCCCGGCCAGGCTCCGGCGACGCGCCCGCCGTGGACCGGAGCGCCGAGCAGAAGAGCGGCGCCGCCGCGCCCGTGATCGGTACCGCCGCTGCCGTTCACGGCGACGGTGCGACCGAACTCGGAGACGGCCACCACGAGAAGGTCCGCAGCACGGGATTCGAGGCTCTGAAAGAGCGCAGCCAGACTCGCCCCGAGGTCTTGGGCGGCGCGAGCGAAGCGCCCCTCTTCGGCGCCCTGACCCACGTGTGTGTCCCAGCCCTCGGCATCTGCCGACGCCGCGACAAGTCCAAGATCGGCGCGGGCCAGGCGCGCAATCGTTGCGAGCCTTTGGCCGAGGGGTGTGCGGGGGAAAGCGTCCGCTTCGGGGAGCGGAGCGGAGCTGTGAGCCGCAAGGGCACGTACCGCCTCGAGGGCCTCGCGCCCGGCCGCAGCGAAGCGGGCGCCGGGATCCGAGCTGGGGCGCTCGGCGTGGAGCTCTGCCAGAGCACGCTCGGCTGCAGGGGAGTGGGCGGGGAGGACGAGATCCTCGACGTGCTCGAAGGCCAGCGCGCGTGGGTCGCCCGCCAAGCTCCGCGGGCGCTGTGTTGAAGCTGCGACGGCGCGAAACGCTGCCGGTTCGCCGGGTGCCGCCGCGATGGCGCGCGCCAGCCAGCCCTCGGTGCGCGCGCCGGCTCGTGCACCCGCGCGCTCGCACTCGTCCTGCGCCTCGAAATGGGAACGGATCGGATCGGGAAGGCCTACGGCGTGAACGGCGGCCAGGCGTCCGTCGCGAACGAGGGGCGCCAAAGGACTGAGCGAGGGGTGAAGGCCGAAGCCCTTGCCGCGGCCCTCGAGCTCAAGGGTCGGCTTGACGATGAGCGCGCTCCGGGCGCGCTCGAGGGCGCTGTCTCCGAGCGGAGGGAGCAGCGAGAGGCCATCGGCACCGCCCCGCAAGAAGACCACGACGAGGAGCGGATTCGCGCCCGCCCCCGCCGCGGCCCCGGCGCGCGCCGGGCGCACGACGAGGGGGATCTGCCAGGCCGCAGCGGTGGCGACCATGCCGCGCAGCAGCGCGCGCCGCGTAAGACCACTCATCGGAGCTGGAACTCCGGCGAGGCCAGGGCAAGCCCCAGGCGCTCGGCGGGGAGGAGACCTTCGGTTGCGAGGGCGCGGCGGGTGTTGTCGCCCAGCATCGCAAGCAGCGTCTCGGGTGCGGCCAGTGCGGCCTCGGAGGGCGGGGAAAGGGCCGGATTGCGTCCCGAGGCCAGCATCCACATGAAGCGCGTGCGCTCGAGAGCGGCGCCGGGATCGATCCAACGCTCTGCGGTGTCAGGGTAGCCGGCCGGGGTGGGCGCCAAGTACGGCACCTCGCCGAGCTTGAGGAGCGCAGCCAGGGCCGCGCGGGGCCGTTGCGGGCGGACGCCCGTCGCGCGCAGGGCCGAGACGATCAGTTCGAAGGGGCTCTTCACCTTCGCCGGCGGACCCTCAAAGAGCTCGTTCCCGTCGAGGAGCAGCGCCTGGAGCGTCGCGCGCACGTCGCCTTTGGTGGCGAGAAATCGCCGTGCCGTGCGTTCGACGGCAGCGGGCGGCGGATCATCGGCCAGAAATCTTCGGGCGAGCTTGCGCGCCAGATGCCCGGCTGTGGAAGGGTGCGCCGCCAGGCGCGAAAGCAGCGCCTCTCCCTCTTCGACGCCCTGGCCACTCGCGATGAACTGGCCGAGCACGACCTTCGGGCCTGTGTCGTGCCACGACGGGGCGAAACGGAAGGCCGGGGCACGCCGCGGCCGATCGATCGTCCAGCCCGTGAAGACGCGCGCCACCTGCTCGACGTCGCGCTGCGTGTAGCCACCATCGACGCCGAGCGTATGCAGCTCGAGAAGCTCCCGCGCGTAGTTCTCGTTCAGCCCGTCAGGTCGTTGCCGCTTTTGCGGCCCCTGAAAGGCTGGGAAGGAGGTGGATCCCGCGGGTTGTGGCACCGCGGAGCGCCAGTTGTCGAGATAGAAGAGCATGGCTGGATGGCGCGCCGTCGCAAGCAGGAGATCTCCGAAGCGTCCGAGGGCGAAAGGCCGCAGCACGTCGCGCTCGTAGGAGGCGAGGAAGATGGCTTCCATCCCCTTGCGCACGAACACGGAGAAGTGATTCGCCCAGAAGTCGACCATGGTCTCGTGCAGCGGGAAGTCGGCGTCGACGGCGTGCGCGACCCGACGCGCGGCGAGAGCCACAGCGATCTCACGGGCCTCCTCGCGGAAGGCCTGGGGGTCCTCTTGCATGGAGGCCCCGAGCTCCGAGGGGGCGAGATCCGAGTCGTCCGAGAAGGCTCGAGGTGGCACGGGCCGCGCCAGCTGCGCGGCGATCCAGGCCCGGGCGCCCTGCTCCGCCACCCGCTCTAGCTCGCCGGGGGCCGGCCCGAAGGCCAGCCTGTCGAGGGCTCGCCGGGCGTCGGCACGGGCTTGCGGGCTCGGCTCGCGCATTCCTGTCTCCTCCAGCGCTGAAACCCGCGGCAGGTACGGTAGTTCCGGGACCACCCTGGGAAGCCCTCGCGCGAGATGAGACGCTTATCGGCCCTCGGCGACGCACACCATTCCCTGCGGGGAAAGTCCACTCCTTGACGCCCGACCGGTCGGTCGGCTAGAAATAGGATCCCATCCGACCGATCGGTCAGCTGAAAAGAGAAGGGACCAAGTGAGCGAGGACCGCTTGGGGAAGGAGGCCGGGCTCATCCCCCGAACAAGCCAGGGAGTAGGGGGCGCGGCAGACGCACGGGAGGCGCTTGAAGCGCCCGGTTCCCGGGAGAAGATCCTCGATGTCGCGGAGGCGCTCTTCGCACGGCGCGGGTTTGCCGGCGTCGGCCTGCGCGAGGTGGCCCTGGCCGTGGGTCTTGGCAAGTCCTCCCTGTTCCATCACTTCCGGAGCAAGGTCCAGCTCTACCTCGAGGTGCTGGGCCGCGTGCTCGGCCGCATCGACGAGCGGCTTCGCCCCACCCTCGCCGCTGGGGGCGGTCCGGCCGAGCGGCTCACGCGCTCTCTCGACGTCCTCGTGGATGCCCTGGCCGAGCACCCGACGACGGCGCGGCTGCTCTTGCGGGCTCTCTTCGAGGACGACGCCTTTCCGGCGGAGCTGGGTCCGGAGGGCGACACCGTCGAGCGACGCTTGGGCCGTCTGATTGGCGAGATCGAGGCGCTCTTGCAGGAGGGCATCGCGCAGGGTGCGTTCCGGCGGGTCTCCATCCCTCACATGATGCAGACGTTGATCGGAGCCACCGTCTACCACTTCGCGTCGGGAGAATTCGGCGAAGGTTTGATCGGCGGCTCACTGTTCTCGGCCGAGGCAGTGCGCCGGCGCAAGGAAGAGCTGAAGGCGCTTCTCTACCACGGGCTTACGGCCTAGCGTCGCGCCCGCGAGGAGGTTCTGTATGGAAAAGCTGATGCAGGAGCATCGCAAGCGATTCGGTGAGTTCGAGGTGATCGAGTTCGTGGACGAGAAGGAGGTCGAGCGCCTGCGCGAGCAGATCAATGTCGCAGTGCCCCTCACCTTGAACTGGCAGTGGAACTACGGCAGCGAGGTCGCCGAGCTGCGCCAGCTCTACGAGAAGGGAAAGGTCAATCAGTGGAACGCCGAGACCGACCTCGACTGGGCGATCTCCTTCACGAACGACGACTGGGTGATGAACCCAGAGGCGTCGATGATGGCGCAGATCTGCAAGCTCATGGGGAAGGACGAAGCGACGCAGAAGGCCGCGGCCTTCGACGAGCTCGCCCACACGCTCTCTCAGCTCCTGCACGGTGAGCAAGCCGCGCTTCAGCTCTGCGGCCAGCTCACCAACGCGTGCCCGAAAATGGACGAGAAGTGGTACGCCGCAAGCCAGGTGGTGGATGAGGCGCGACACATCGAGGTGATCTCAAAGTTCCTGCAGCGCAAGGTCGGCATGATCTACCCGATCAACCCGACACTGAAGATCCTGCTCGACCGGCTGCTCGAAGCCGAGGGACCGCAGAAGAAGACACTCGGGATGCAGACGCTCTTCGAAGGCATGGCGGTCGGGATCATGGATCTCATGCGGACCGAGTCGCGGAACCCGCTGCTCACGGAGATGCTCCGCCGTGTGGAACAGGATGAGGCGCGGCATGCCGCATTCGGCGTGCTCTCCATGCGCCGGGTCGTGCGCGAGGCGGAGAAAGAGCAGCTGACCGAGATGGAAGACTGGGCGTTTGAAATCCTCGAGGCCTTAAACGCCAACCAGCAGATGGACATGCTGCACATCCTGGGTCCCAAGTACGGCATCGAACCCGGGAGCGTGGTGCAGATGGCGGTCTCGCTGCCGAACTTCGCGGAGTTCAACAGCATGCCCTACATGCACACGGTGATTCCGAACCTCGTGCGTCTGGGGCTTCTGACCGAGCGCACGGAGAGCCAGTACCGAAAGCTCGGGATGATGGTGAGCGGACGGGGCGAGACGCCGAAGGGCCTCGAACTCGTCCCGAACTAGCGCCCTACCGGCCCGGGCGCCGCGCAGGGCGTGCGGAGGTGGCGGCGCGGTAGCGCGCGAGAGAGGCCGCGAGCTCCCGCTCGACCTCTGCCCGCAGCTCGGCGGGCTCGAGCACTTCGGCCCCCGAGCCGAAGGACAAGACCCAGCTGCGGAGCTCCGCCGTGCCGCCCGCCTCCATCTCCAAGAGAAGCCCGCCATGGGGCAGGGGAGCCAGCTTCTGGCTTGGGTGCCAGGTACGCTCTTCCACGTAGGTGGCCCAGCGTGCGTCGAAGCGGATCCGCACCTTGAACGGCGGCTCCGCGATCACCCCGAACGACGAGCCGATGTAGGCGTCAAAGTCGAAGTTCGCAGGGACTGCAAAGCTTCGGCTGGTCGCGCGCAAGCTCTGGATGCGGTCGACCGCAAAGGTGCGGATCTCGCCCGAGCGGTGGTCATGCCCGACCACGTAGAGCGCGCCCCCGCGGTACCAGACCCGGTAGGGATCGAGCTCCCGTTGAGCGACATTGCCGGTGCGGCCGGTGCGGTAGCGCATCGCGAGCGTACGGCACGAGAGGACAGCGTCGTTCAGCACGCGAATCGTGTCGCGGTATCGCGCATAGCTCTTGTGGGGACCCGGGAGCACACGGAAGGACTGCCCGAGCTTCGCGAGATAGGCGGCGAGGTCCGGTGAGAGGACCGCGCGGATCTTCGCCAGAGCCGAATGGATCGAATCGTGGAAGACCGTCCCCTCGAGGGTGCGCAGCAGATCCTCACCGAAGGCCAAGGCCAGGATCTCGTCGGAGGTGAACGGCACGTCGCCCAAACGAAATGAATCGAGGAAACGATAGTAGACCCGGCCGTCGCGTTTTTCGCTGAGCACGGGGAAGCCCGCATACTGGAGCGCGTCGAGATCGCGGTACACGGTGCGGCGTACGCAGTCGAGCTCCTGGGCGAGCTCGTCAAGCCCGATGCCCGCGCGGCTCCGCGCGAGGCGCTGGATCAGGAGCCACTGCCGTGAGAGCTGGTCGCCCCGCACCCTAGGCGGGCTCCACGGGAGCATCGGAGAAGAACCGGAGGAGATCCTCCTCGCGGGCGCGCGCGTCGGCAAAGCCGAGCTCGACGGCGGGCGCGGCGTAGGAGCGGTCGAACAGCAGATAGGAGAGCAGGTCGGCCTCCGAGGCCGGGCCTCCGGAGCCGAGCAGTCGGAGCGAGAGGCGCAAGAGCGGAGCCACCGACTTCTCGCCGCGCTTGTTCTCGAGAACTTGACCGGCGAGGGCGCCGAGGCCCACGGAGGGTCGGATCACCAGGTCCTCAATGCGCCGGAAGCGCTGCCCGCGCTGCACCTCCGAAGCGGCATTGAGACGCTCCAGGAAGTCTGGTCCGAAGGCGGTTTCACCGCTGCGCAGAATGTCGTTCACGAGGCGCATGCGGGCGAGGTCGGTATCGACATGGTCGAGCAAGAGCGCGTTTAGCACCTTGCCGAACATGAAAATTGCGTTGCCGTAGGCTTCGATGCGGCGCTCCGCCCGCGCCGCGTCTTCTGCTTCACTGCCTTTGCGGGAAAGCCCGATCACGAGGACACGGTCCGCGCCGAGGTAGACCACGGGCATGAGCGGCGTGTTGAGGCGCAGTCCCCCGTCGGCGTAGTAGGTGCTTCCGATCCGGACCGCGGGAAAGAGGATCGGGATCGCCGCGGAGGCGAGTGCGTGAGAGGCCGCAAGCCGTGCGGGACGTGGCAGGACGCCTGGCTCCCGCGTCCAGCGCGTGATGGTCGGCTCGCGGCTTTCGACGAACACGATCGTCTTGCCGGTCACGACCTGGGTCGCCGCGACGCAGACTGCGCGGATCCTGCCTTCGTCGATATTTCGGTGGATCGAGCGCCAGGCGATCGAGCGCTGCACGATCTCGCCCAAGCGCACGGTGTCGAGCAGCCCGTAGAGGCGGTCGGGAAGAGGGCCTGACTTGAGATCGTTCGGGCGAAGGCGAAGTCCCAGGAGCCGGCCCGGGAGCCGCAAGAGGTCGGTATTCGAGAGCGGGAGAACCTCCTCGAGCTTGAAGCTCGTCCAGATATCGGCGAGACGCTGGCCACGACCCTCCCCCAGGTGGGCGGCGGCCGCGAGGTAGCAGGCGTGGATCGCACCGACGGAGGTTCCTGAGACGAGGTCGAAACGAACGGGGTGGCCGAGACGCTTGGGCAGCTCATCGAGGATGAAGCGCAGTACCCCAGCCTCGTAGGCGCCTCTTGCCCCTCCGCCGGACAAGACAACCGCGCGAACCGGGCTGTGCCGTTCCGTCAGTTGACCCGCTCGAAGTACTCGCCACTCCGCGTGTCCACGCGGATGCGCTCGCCCTCTTTCACGAAGAGCGGCACCTGGACGACTGCACCCGTTTCCAGCGTTGCGGGCTTGGTGGCCCCCTGCGCGGTGTCCCCCTTCAAGCCCGGGTCGCAGCGGGTGATGGTGTATTCGACGAAGGACGGGATCTCGATGTTGATGGGCTGGCCGCGCCAGAAGAGAACCTCGATGTCGAGGTTCTCCTTCAGCCACTTGCGGGCATCCCCAACCTGCGCCGCAGAGAACGGGATCTGCTCGAAGGTCTCGGTGTCCATGAACACCAGGTCCTCTCCGTCCTGGTAGAGGTACTGCATCTTGCGTTCGATGACGTCGGCCTCCTCGAGCTTTTCCCCCGAGCGGAACGTGCGGTCGAGCACGCGACCGGTCTTCAGGTTCTTGACCTTCGTCCGGACGAATGCGCCGCCCTTGCCGGGCTTCACGTGCTGGAAATAAATCATCGTGAACGGCTCGCCGTCGAGCTCGATCTTGAGGCCGTTGCGGAACTGGGAAGTGTCGACCGCCATGGAGCTCCCTAAGCGTAGTGGGCGCGGAGAATAGCGGAGGGAGCGCGCGCTAGCCGCTTCGGGCGTGCCCGGGGTCGCGTGGCTAGACGGGCGAGGTCTCGAGCTGGACGCGGCCGTCACCGGCCCGTCCCAGGCCCACCCGGTAGCTCGGCCGGAACCCGAGATCCCGCTCGGCACGCCGCGTGTCGAGTGAGAAGCCGTAGCGCAGATGGGCGCCTTCCACCGAGGCGCGAAGCTGGGGCTCGCGCAGCACCCGTGCCGCGAAGGAGGCGGCCCGGAGCACGGAGTTCGGAACCGGCACGGTGGGTCGCCGTGTCCAGCGGCCGAGGACCGAGAGCGGGAGATGCTCGGTCCCCGCAACGTTGTACACGCCGCTCGTTCCACCGTGCACGGCCGCCAGGACCGCTTGAGCCACATCCTGCTCTGCAACCACCGCGCACATGGGATCGAAACCGACCGGGCGCAGGCGCAGCCCGCTTGGGCCGGAGAGCGCGGGATTCAAGTACACGAATCCCCCAGAGGCCACGACCGTGGGAACGCGCAGCAGGACGACCCGGGCCCGGTGGTTCCCCACCTCGGCGTGGAACACCATGTCGCAGTCGATCCAGGAGCGGATCTCCGCCGGAACGTTCGGGTCGAGGTCGAGCTCGCTCGTCTCGCAGAGACGGTTCGCGTTGCCCGGGGCGAGTCGATAGACGAAGGCGCTTCCGATCACGATGAGCGAGGTCACCGACCGCGCGTCGAGGCTGTGCTGCAGCACGAGACGCGCCTCCGCAGTGCGGGAAGACACGCCGGAGACCAGAGACCCCGCGCGCTGCCTCGACGCCAGGGCTCCACTCGGGCCGTGGGAGGGCACGTGGACGACCGTATCGATCTCGGCCTCGCGAAGGCGCGCGGAATGAAATAGGTCCGCCATCGGACGGTGCTTGGCAAGGTCGACCCGGGCATAGGCGACGCGCGGCGGAGAGCCGGCGAGAAACCGATCGAAGCTCCGTGGAGCCGCGCCCGCGCCCAGGGCGAAAACCCGCTCGATCCGCTCGTCGTGAAACAGCGTTTTGACGATCCGCCGGCCGAGGGGCTCGTCCGCGTGGGTGACGAGCACCGCAGGCACTAGCGGTGCCGATCCACCAGGAGCTGTACGGAGCGGCGCACCTGGTTGGCGAGGTAACGAACGAGGCGCGCATCCTCCGCCCCCTCCGGACCGAACCGCTCATGGAAGCGCAGAGGCTCCCCGTAGACGATCCGGTAGCGCACCGGATACGGCAGGAGGCCGAGCGGTCCGAACCACGGGAAGGTCGGTGTAATCGGGAGGACCGGGAGCCCGAGGCTCCGCGCCAGGGGCTTCAAATCGAAGAGGATGGGAGCTTGGTCGTCGCTTCCGAGGATCGCCATGGGAATGATGGGTGCTCCCACCCGGAGCGCCTGCTCGACGAATCCGACATGGAAGCCCTGCAGGCGGTAGCGCTGGGTCACAAGCTTGCGAATCCCCTCGACACCTTCAGGGAAGACGAAGACAAGCTGCCCATCTTCCAAGAGGTCCGAGAAGTTCTCGCGGGTTCCCACGACCTGGCCCACCCGCGCGTAGAACACGTTTACCCACGGTAAACGGCCGGCCCATCGGTCGACGATCGCGCGGGCGAGGCGCGGCGGGTCTGTATGGAGCAACACGTCGAGGATCCCCATCGCGCCGTCGAACGGCAGGAGGCCTCCGTGGTTCGCGGCGAGGATCGCCGGACCTTCGGCGGGGATGTTCTCGTGGCCCTCGCTTCTCACCCGGAAATAGAAGCGGTAGAGCGCGAGGAAGAGCGGAAAGGCTGCGCGGAGCGCGCTCGGGGAAAAGCCGAAGCGATCATAAGGCGCTTCCCCGTCGACTAGGTGCCCGAGGGCAACGAGTCGCCGGCGTTCGCTCTCCGGGACAAAGCGGTCGAGCAGGCCGGACTGCTCCGCGAACTCCACCTCCGCAAGGCGGGGCGTTGTGGCCCACCCGCGCGCTTGCGGCGTCGGGTCCGCCCCCAGTCTCCGCGGGCGGGGGCGCGGGGCACGCTGCACCGGGGAGGCGCGCAATAGACCCGCACGCGGGGCGCTTGGCCCGCGAAGTCTCTCGAGGCGCTCCGAGAAGGGATCCTCGGCAACCTCCGCCGCTTCGAAGGGATCGGTGCCGAGAGCGGTGAGGGGGCCCATGATGGGCTCTACCACCTCGCTCCGCACACCATCGAGAAAGAGCGGCTCCCTCGGCGTCACGTCGGGGCCCCACCCTCGGTCGCACCGCGCAGCTCGAGCTCCTCGGCGAGCGCGGCCATAGCCCGCGCGGCGCGATCGCCCGGCGCATACTCGAAAATCGAAAGGCCCCGCGACTGTGCCTCGTCGATCTTCACGTGGAACCCGACCACGGTGTGAGCGATTTCCTTCGGGAAGCGCGTCTTCAGACGTTCGAGGACTTCGTGGGCGAGGCGCGTGCGGCGATAGAACGTAGGGACGACCATCGTGATGCGAAGGGAGGAGTGGCCGTAGCGCAGACGAAGCGTCTGGACGCTGCGCGTAAGCTCCGCACAGCCGTCGAGCGCCAGGTAGGTGAGCGGAACCGGCACCACGAGCTCCTCCGCGGCGCGGAGCACGTTCATGGTGAGCGGGCCGAAGGACGGCGGTGCGTCGAAGAACACGAAGTCATAGCCCGCGAGCTCGGGAGCACGCCGCAGCGCGGAGTCGAGGCGCGCCGTGGGATCCGCCTCTCCTCCCTCCCATGCCGGAAAGAGGGCGAGCGACTTGTTGGCCACGACGAGATGCAGGCCGGGAATCCGGGTCTTTATGACGGGAAGCTCCCCCACGGACTCGCTCGCTTGGCTCTCTGTGGGTCCCGGGCGATCGAGCGGGTCTCCAAGCGCAGCATCGACCAGGAGTTCAATGGCAGATCGGCGTGTGCGCCTCGTCTCGATGCCGAAGACCTTGCCAAGCTGACCCTGGGGGTCCATGTCGATCGCCAGCACCTTTCGCCCGCGTTCGAGCGCAAGATACGAGGCAAGGCTCGCCACGAGCGTCGTCTTGGCGCTGCCACCCTTCTCATTGATGAATGCGATGCGACGCGGAATAGACAAACCCCTCACGTGCGCCTTTGCCGTGGAGTTATCGGTCTCGGGGGGGTCGACGAGATCCGGCGGCTTGTGACGATCCTGAGGCAGCGCGCGATCTAAGGCTCGACAAGGCGCGTTACGGCTTAGTACCCCCGCGCTCGTGGGGTGTCAACCAGCTTGCTCCTCTCACTGCGGGACAACCTTACGCCTTGCCCTTTGCCTGCTTCACCGCTTTCGTGAGCGCGGGCACAATCTCGAACAAATCACCTACGACGCCAAGATTTGCGACCTCGAAGATGGGAGCATCGCCATCCTTGTTGATCGCGATGATGTAGTTGGAGTTCTTCATCCCGACGAGGTGCTGGATCGCGCCCGAAATGCCCGCTGCGATGTAGAGCTTCGGAGTCACGGTTTGCCCCGACGAGCCAACCTGGTACGCGTGCGGGAGCCAGCCGGCATCGACGACGGGACGCGAAGCGCCCATCGCACCCCCGAGGGCATCGGCGAGGGGCTGGATCACCTCAGGGAACTTCTCCGGAGCGCCGAGGCCGCGGCCTCCAGAAACAATGATGTCGGCCTTGGAGAGGTCGACGCCTTGTTTCTGAACCGTGCGCACTTCGACGAACTTCACGCGCAGCTCCTGCGGCGAGAGCGCAACCTGAAGCGGTGTGACCTTGCCGTCGGCCGCACCTTCGAAGGGTGAAGTCGCACCGGGCTGGAACGTTGCGATGACGGGCGAGCCCGTCGGGACGAAGCGCGCATCCAGCTTGCCGTTGAAAATGCGACGCAGGAACACGAGCTTGCCGGACTCCTCGACGTTGAAGCAGTCGCTCACGAAGGCGCCGTCAAGCCCAGCGGCGATGCGAGGTGCCAGGTCCCAGCCGATCGGTGTGTGCGAGAAGAGGATGAGGCTCGGGGAGCATGCGGCGACTGCTGCGCGGACGACCTTGTTGAAGGCATCGACGCTGTAGTGGCCAAGGAGCTCATGGTCGACGAGGTAGACCTCACCCCCGCCTTTTTTCGCCAGCTCCTCGGCGGCTGCCTGGGCGCCCTTGCCCGCAACGAGGCTTCGAACCTCGGAGCCCTGGGCCTTGGCGATCCGGCGAGCAAAGCTCACAAGTTCGTAGCTTGACTCGCGAACCTTCCCGTTCTGGACCTCAGCGACGACGAGAATATTGGCCATGCATCCCTACTCCACGGGCTAGAGCAGCCCGAGTTCCTTGATCTTGCCCATCAGCTTGCTGACGATCTCGTCCGTCGAGCCTGTCACGATCTCCGCGCCCTTGCCCTTCGGCGGCGGATAGATCTTCTCGATTTTTACCTTCGCCGCCGCCGGACCCACCTTCCCTGAGAGCCCAAGGTCGGCGACGGATTTCGTGTCGATGGGCTTTTTCTTTGCCGCCATGATGCCCTTGAGGGACGCGTAGCGAACCTGGTTGATGCCGGTCTGCACGGAAAGGACGCTCGGGCCGGTGAGGTCCACCACCTCAAGGGCGCCCCCTTCGAGCTCGCGCTCCGCCCGGATGGTGCCGTTGCTCCGTGTCACCTTCATGACGCTCGTCGTGCTGGCAAAGCCGAGGAGCTCGGCCAGCATCGCGGGTACGGCGGCAGAGTTGCCGTCGTCCGCCATGAGTCCCATGAGGATCAGGTCGGGATTGTCTGCCTTCGCTACGGCGGCGAGAATCTTCGCCACACCGAGTGGGTCAGACGCATCGGCCTCGGGGTCCTTCACATGGACCGCTCGGTCAGCCCCCATGCCGAGAGCCGTCCGAAGGGATTGCGTCACGCGATCCGGCCCGATCGACACGACCACGACCTCGACCGCATGCTCTTGAGCCAACAGATCCTTGATGCGCAGCGCCTCTTCGAGGGCGTAGGTGTCGTAGCTGTTGATCTCGAACTTGATGTTGTCCTCTTGGATCCAGGTGCCGTCGGGACGCACGTCGAGGCGTGCGTCCTGATGGGGGACCTGCTTCAAGCAGACCATGATTTTCATTGGATTTTCGGGGCCTCCGGGAAGCGGCGCACCAGGGCTGGGTGCCGCGGGGGTGCCTCGAGGGCGCGCGAACCCTAACGGACGGCTTTCGGCGTTTCAACCGCCGGCGGCGGGAAGCGGACTTGGCTTCCGGCTTGGCTTTATCGGGCGTCCGTCACTCCCGGTCGTGGGCCGGGGCCTGCCCCGGGACCTCTCCAGGGCCTCCCTCCCGAGGCCTTCGGGAGGCCCGCGCCGAGAGCGCCTCCCCCGGGAGGCGAGGCGCGCAGCTCTGCGCTCGAAGCGCGCAGGTCTGCGCTCTGGAAACGCGGATCCGACTATGATGAGGCCGGCGTCCTGGCACGGCCCAACAAGGGGAGGGGATTCCGGGTGAATGGCATTCACGACATGGGCGGGATGCACGGCTTTGGCTGGGTCGAGCCCGAGCCTGGGGAGCCGGTCTTCCACGCGCGCTGGGAGGCGCGCGTCTTCGGGATCTCGCTCCTCGCGGGGCTGCGCATGGGCGGCAACATCGACGAGCGCCGCCACGGCCTTGAACGACTCGACCCGGTGACGTACCTGCGCCATGGCTACTACGGGCGCTGGCTCGCGCGACTCGAGGAAAATCTCGAGGAGTGCGGAGTCCTTCGCCCCGGGGAGCTTGGCGCGCGGCTGCGCGGAGGACAGACCGCGGCTGCGCCGCTGCCTGCGCTCCCCCCTCCTTCGCGATCCGCCCGCCACCCGTTCCTGCGCAGTGTGGAGCGCCCGCCGGCCTTCCGTGTGGGCGACCGGGTCAAGACGCGCAATCACCAACCCGCCGGTCACACGCGGCTCGCCGGCTACACCCGCACGCGTCGCGGGGTCGTGGTGCGCGTCCATCCCGCCTGCGTATTCCCCGACACGAACGCACACGGCCGGGGGGAAGAGCCGCAGCCCGTCTACGCGGTGCGCTTCGAGGGAAGCGAGCTCTGGGGCGAGAGCGCGGAGCCCAAGAGCTGCGTGTACTTCGACTGCTTCGAGCACTATCTCGAGCTGGATCGCGAGGCGTGAGCGGCGACCAGCGCGAATCGGACCCTCGAGACCTCGCGCTCCGCGTGGAGGCGCTCGAGGCGCTACTCCAGGAGAAGGGCTTCCTCGACTCCACGCAGGTCGATGCGATCGTGCGTCACTACGAAGAAGACGTCGGACCCTTGAACGGTGCAAAGGTCGTAGCCCGCGCCTGGACGGATCCCGCCTACAAGACGCGCCTTCTCGCGGATGGCACGGCCGCTATCGCCGAGCTCGGATTCGGCGGGCCCCAGGGCGAATATATGGTGGTGCTCGAGAATACGCCGACCGTGCATAACGTGATCGTGTGTACACTGTGCTCCTGTTATCCGTGGCCGGTGCTCGGCCTTCCTCCCACGTGGTACAAGTCGCCCGCCTACCGCTCGCGCATCGTGCGCGAGCCCCGCACCGTGCTCCGCGAGATGGGCCTCGAGCTCCGCCCGGAGGTCGAGGTGCGGGTCTGGGACTCGAGCAGCGAGGTCCGCTACTTCGTGCTGCCCGAGCGACCGGCGGGAACGGAGAGGCTCTCCGAGGAGGAGCTGCGTCAGCTCGTGACCCGCGACGCCATGATCGGCGTGGGCGCAGTGCGTGCGGGAGAAGCCTCCCGTGGCTAATGCGACCGCCGCCTTCGCTCTGGCCGGCAGCGCCGCCCCGCCGCGCCGAAACGGCGAGCTCTTGTTTGAAGCGCCTTGGGAGAGCCGGCTCTTCGGGCTGACACTCGCGCTCTACGAGGCTGGGTTTTTCGAATGGGAGGAGTTCCGCAAGCTCCTGTGCGAAGAGATCAGCGCGTGGGAGGCGCAGTCCGCTCCGCAGGAGAGCTGGAGCTACTACGCCCGCTGGCGGGTGGCCTTCGAGCGGCTCTTGGCCCAGAAGGGGCTCCTCACGGAACCGGAGCTCGAGGCCTGCATGAAGAGCCTCGCCGCGCGCCCCTCCGGGCACGATCACGCGAGCCTTCACGGCGATGAAGAGGAGAGGACACGATGATCAGGCTTGCCTACCCGTTGCGGCGCCTCCCGCGGCTCTCGCGCGCGGAATTCCAGAAGTACTGGTTCGAGGTTCATGGCCCCCTCGTGCGCCAGCATGCCGATGCCCTCGGAATCCAGCGTTATCTGCAGCTCCATACGCTGGAGGATCCGCTGAACGACGCGCTTCGCGCCTCGCGAGGGGCTCCTGAGCCTTACGACGGAATCGCCGAACTGTGGTGGAGGAGCCGAGAGGAGCTCGAGGCGGCATTCCGTTCGTCCCAAGGTCAAAAGGCCTCCGCCCTCTTGCTGGAGGACGAAAAGAAATTCATCGATCTCCCGCACTCTCCGCTCTGGGTCGCGCAGGAGCGGCTCATTCTCGGGCCCTAGCAGTCGGGTCGCGATAGCGCTCCCGCTTGAGATCTCGTGGAGCGAAAGGCCGCGGGGTTGAGCAAGGAACTCGCGCGGCCTTTCGAAAAGCCAAACGCCCGGACCCTCCCCTAAAGGGCGCCGGGCGTTGGCCACTCGCGAGGCGGGCAAGCGGGGTCGGAACCCAAAGCCCTAGGGCATCCAGGATCCGTACTCGCCTCCCAAGAACTCTCCCGTGTCCGGCTTCAAGATCAGAGTGCCGTTGAACCTGATGAAGTTGAAGTTGAACATCTGGTTGATCGGGCTTGCGATGGAATCAAAGGATCCCTGGCCAATCCGCTCGCCCTGGAGCCAGTTGTCCTCGATGAATCGCAGGACCGACGACTGGTCCGTCACCGTATGGTCGACGAAGTTCGCCCGTGCCCAGGGCGAAACCACGAGGAGGGGCTGGCGCGGCCCGTAACCGCAGCGACCGAGCGCATGGCTGTTACCAGGATCAATGCCCGGTAGGGCATTGCTCGCGGTGCCGCAGGCGTTGGGGCCGGTGAGAGCGTCCGCCGGACCCGTGGATTGATTCACGATCGGACCCATCTGGTGGTCGTACCAGCCGTCGGAGTCGTCGTACATGATGATGACCGCTGTGCTTTCCCAGGTCGGCTGTTTCTGCAGGAAGTTGATCAGGGTCACCAGGAAGGTCTGCTCATCCAATGGGTCGGAGTAGCCGGCATGGCCATCCTGGATGGCTTGTGCCTTGATGATGCTCACCGCCGGGAAGTTGCCGGCCTGAACAGCGCTCATGAAGTCGTTGAGATCGTACTGGTGCTTGGCCGGACCGTCGTGTCCAATCTCCGAGATCGAGGCCGGCCGCGTGTGATTCGGATTGGCCGTGGACGCGTAGTACTGGAACCAGGCGTGGTGGGGGATGTAATCCGCAGTCGTGCCGGCCAGGTTGCTCGAGCTTCTCTTGCAACCCGTCGTGCCGTTTGCGTTCGTGGCCGTGAGATCGAATCCGCCCATGAACGATCCCCAGCTCACCCCGGCTGCGCTCAGCAGGTCTCCAATGTTTTTTCCACCCATTTGGACCTGGTTTCGCGTCGGGTTCGAGCAGGTGTCGCCCAGCGGATCCGCGTCGCCCACCACCGAGAGCGATCCGGCACCGCCGTCGACTTCGTCACCCGTCCCATTCAGGGTCGCGCTCACCCCATTGGTCTGACCCGAAATCAGGTTCAGAGCCCCCGGAGTCGAAGGGCCGAAGGTCGTGCCGTACAAGTTGTCGCTCATCGCGAAGTGCTGGGCGTAGTTCCAGAGTGCGGTCACTGTATTGCCATCGTAGTAGCCAAGGTTGAGACCGGTCGTGCTGAGCACACCGCCCCCCGTCGGCGGCGGTCCGGCGGTCCCCGCAAATAGCGGGAAGAGGTCCATGAGCCCCGCATCAAACGCCTGCTGCTCGGCCGTGTAGTCGTGGTCCTGATCGGCGGTGACCGCCTGGCTGCGATCCAAGCGGAAGGGATTCGTGGCGCCGGCGCCATTGGCCGGGTTTAGGTTGGGGTTGTTGTTCAGAAGGGCAGGGGAGTAGCCGTTTACCGTCGGTGTTCCGGGCAAGGCGTAGAAGGCCGGCTCGCCCTTCGGATTCGTTGCGGTCGGATAGGTTCCGAAATAGTGATCGAACGAGACATTTTCCTGGAAGATCACGACCAGATGTCGAATCGGCGTTGCGGTTCCACCGGGCTTCTGGCCCGCATGCCCGGGGGCACCACTCACTCCCAGGGCTACGGTCGATACGGCGAACAACGTGAGTAGCTTCCTGTGGACAGCTACTGCGCTTCCTCTCTTGGACATTCGTTCCTCCCTCCGTCGGTGCCCGTGGGCACGCACAAGATGTCCCCACATCGCCTGCGAAACAGCGATCGGGCAAGAGGGTAGAGTGGCGCGCGCCTCACACGTTTGACGTGACAGTGAAACGTTCATGAATCGAGGCCGCAGCGTTGGAATGTCGCCGGCTTCCACAAGAGAAACACTCGGAAACGTCACGCAAATGCCGCGTCGGGCTCGACCGTGCTGCGGCGCAAGGGACGAGGTCGCTTCGCGCAAGAGTCCGGCGTCCCCGCGCGGAAGCTTCGGTCTCACTCCCTTCCCGATGTGGCTGCGGAGTGCGCCCGATCCGCTGCCCACCCAAAGATCCACTTGATCTGCGCGAAGCAAACCTTTGGTCTCTGCGAAGCAGCTCTGACATGGGGAAGGACGTCGGGAGTGCCGAGCGCTCGAGGGTTCCCCCGGGCAAGAGTCGGCGC
>Ga0074046_10001114_pt1 | contig 24875 bp, 26 predicted proteins | sample BogForMeECP23OM3_FD_94441 | JGI IMG/M metagenome (GOLD analysis project Ga0074046, IMG submission 94441) | Bog forest soil microbial communities from Calvert Island, British Columbia, Canada - Bog Forest MetaG ECP23OM3 | ecosystem: Environmental > Terrestrial > Soil > Wetlands ...
GGCATGTGAGCTCGGAAAAGCACATGGCCGAGAGCAGACAGAACAGTCCCGCAACCAGTATGGATATCCATGCGAGCTCGCCCACGACAATGATGGCCACTTGCAGGCCGGCAATATAGCAGGATGTGGCAAGAGCCATTCCGACTGATGTAGATATGACGGTCCTGAGTTTCAAAACCTTCTTGAGTGTAGTCATTGAGCCTCCTTCATGTTGTTTTGTGAATGATCAGTCCCTTATGAAGCGGACAAACCTGTAGCGGCAGATTACAAATCCGGTTTTACATACTATTATACGTCCGTTTATACATCGGGCCAGATGATCATGGTGATGGCATCGAGCCTGATAACGTCTTCCTGCGTTGCTTTCACCTTGATCTCGCCGTCAAGGTATTTCTGCGAAGGGTTGAGGTCGCCCCAGAACATGTCACACAGGTTTTCACTCGTTGCCGTGACAATGATATCCGGCGCTCCGCTCGCGCCTGATTCAAAGGAAACAATTTCGCCATTCACCACATTCATGGTGAATGTGTCTCCAGTGTCTTCCGCTACGAAATGAATGAGCTTCGACCAGTCCCGCTGCATCTTGCGCAATCTTTTGTTTTCGTTGCACTGGCCCTGATAGTCGGCCAACGCTTCAAGAATTTCCTGACTTGTAGCCATGTCGTTCCTCCTGAGATATATTTATATTATTAATCGTTTTTGCCGATGCCGGCTTCTCCGGAAAGTTCCTTCATGGATTCCGCGAGGGCATCGATGACGAAATCAACTTCCGCCGGGGTAATCACCAGAGGCGGCATCAGCCGGCAGATACTCGGGTCATTCCCTGTATATATGGCAATAACGCCTCTGTCGGCAAGTTTTTTCGTCATCCGCGGCCCGATGGATTCGTTGGTATACTGCAGCCCGATCATAAGGCCGCTTTGGCGCACTTCGAGCAGGAGCGATGGATAGTCCTTCAGGAGTGCGTCTAAGCCTGTTCGGAATCTTATGCCCATCTTTTCGGCGTGACCGGCAAGGTCGTGTTTTTGTATATAGTCGATGACCGCCATGCCCACAATGCAGCCAAGGTCGGAACCGCCGAAGGTGGAAAGATGTATGAAAGGATGGGGTATGAAAAAGTCCTGTATTTCTTCCTTGAATATGGTTGCCGAAATAGGGTAGATGCCGCCGCCTAACGATTTGGCGACAGTCATAATGTCCGGAACAACACCCCAGTGTTCGGAAGCGAACATCTTTCCCGTTCGCGCGAAACCGGTCTGTATCTCATCGAGGATGAGCAGGATTTCGTGATCATCGCATAATTTCCGTACCTGCGGTAGGTAATCATCGGGTGGAATATTGATGCCGCCTTCACCCTGGATGGGTTCAAGGATTATCGCGGCGGTATCGGCGGTAATCGCTTTCTTTATGGCCTCTATGTCTCCAAAGGGTACCATCATGAATCCCGGCATGAGCGGCTCGAAGGGTTCCTTGTAGGCGTCACGCCCGATGGCGGAAAGAGAGAAGCCGGTATGGCCGTGGTAGGCCTTTTGTGTGTAAATGATTTCTTTTTTCATGGTGAAGCCGCGGGCGATCTTGATGGCCGCGTCATTGGCTTCACCTCCGCCAACACCGAAGATTGTGCATTTCAGGTCGCCTGGTGTAATTTCGGCAAGTTTCTTTGCCAGGTCGGCTTTCGGCTTTGAACAGAGGAGAAAAACGCCGATATCGTAAGTATCAAGGGCCTTTTTCAGGGCTTCAACAATATCCGGATTGCGCCGTCCGACGTTCATAATTCCCGAGCCGGTCTGGCAGTCGATGTACTTTTCCCCTGTTATGTCCCAGACGTTGACCCCTTCGCGTTTGTGTTCGATGATGTCAAGCCCCGCAGCCTTCATAGTCCGTACCTTCATAGGACCGATGAATTTCGAAAAATCGGAAAGGGCTTCCGCCTTAATTTTTGCAAGATCGTTTCCCATCACACCACCTCCAGAATATTATTATGTGTTTATCTAATCAATAATTTTCCCCTTTATATTTAGTGAGTTGCAGCGCGCGTTAATAAACACCGTGAGCTGCATTATGCAATTTATATTTCAGCACACTCCATGCTGAAAGCTTCGGCGACCCGGCGGCACGTGAGGCTTCCCCTGTGGACATTTACGCCTCTGGCAAGTGCGGGATCATCCACTATTGCTTTTCTGTAACCCTTGTTGGCGATAGCCGCCGTGTAGGGAAGCGTCGCGTTCGTTAATGCGTACGTCGATGTTCTCGGAACAGCTCCCGGCATATTGGCAACGCAGTAGTGGACGATGCCCTCTTCGATGTAAATCGGATCAAGGTGCGTCGTGGGCCTGCTGGTTTCAGCGCATCCGCCCTGATCAATGGCGATGTCCACAAAAGCTGATCCCTTTTTCATTTTCCTGAGAATGTTCCGCTTGATCAGTTTCGGCGCCCGCGCTCCCGGTATCAGCACCGACCCGATAACCAGGTCGGCATTGATGCAGCTCTCTTCGATGTTTCCCGAATTCGACATGAGAGTGACCGCCCGGGAATGAAATATGTCCTCGAGGTAAGAAAGCCGGGCAAGATTGACGTCGATAATTGTAACAACGGCGCCCATGCCCGAGGTCAGGTGCGCCGCGTTCAGGCCGGAGATTCCGCCGCCGACAATCGTCACATTAGCGGGCGCAACACCAGGCACTCCGGAAAGGAGAATACCCCTTCCCCCGTTTTTAACTTCCAGGCAGGCACATCCCATCTGGATCGCCAGACGGCCGGCGACCGCGCTCATGGGCGCTAGCAGTGGAAGGCTGCCGTCGTTGAATTGAACTGTTTCGTATGCGATTCCGATGATTTTCTTCTCAAGAATTATGTCTGTCAGTGTTTTGTTGGCGGCAAGATGCAGAAACGTAAAGAGTATCTGGCCTTCTTTCATAAAACCGAATTCCTGCTCCAGCGGTTCTTTGACTTTAAGTATCATTTCACCGGCATCCCATATATCGGTGGCTGAATCGAGAATAATCGCTCCCGCTGCGGTGTATTCATCATCCTGAATACCGGATATGATTCCCGCGTTTTTTTCGATATAGACAGTATGCCCGCCATCCACCAGAGTTTTCAATCCCTGCGGTGTTACTGCCACGCGACCTTCCATAATTTTAATCTCTTTAGGGACAGCTATTTTCATAAAATATCTCCGTAAACCATGTTTATTCCGATTTGCAGTTGCTTACAGGAATGATCGCCGCCATTTATCGTATTTGACCCAAAACAAAACCCCGCAAAACGCCTCATTCCTGCAATTATACACAGCCATAAAGTATGCTAGTTAGTCAACTGACTAAAATTATAACACTCGTTTTATAATTGTCAACTATTATTTATAAACTGCCGTAAAAATATTTATAATCTCCTTCCTGCCATACTTATACCGCAAAATTACAGTGGCAATAAAAAATGATTTATTTACATTTTTCCTGTTTCCGTTTATATATAGCCGTGTGAAATCACAGCTTATCTCTGCATGATGTTATGCCGTCATAAATGAGAATAAATATAAACATGTAAATATCAAATTTACAGGAAGAGAGAAAAAATGCCGCGCATCAGCGTCAAAGAACAAAGAAGATTACAGATACTTGAAGCTCTTAACGATTGCCTCCTTACGACGTCGTTTTCCAAAACATCCATAAAGGACATCGCCAGAAAAGCCAACGTCAACCATGGTGTTCTGCATTATTACTTTAAAAGCAAAGACGATATTCTTCTCAATTATATTGATTTCATCATAGAAAAATATTTAACCATTTTTAGCAAATGGATCACTGCCGCCAGTAAAAAATATCCCGATCAAAAAGTCTTTGTCGAGGAATCCTTGAAATTTATAAATAAAAAGGTCACTCTCGATAGAAATATTTCAATAATATTCATCGAAATATGGGAAATCTCTCTCTACAATAATAGAGTCCGTCAGAAGTTGAAGCAGATGTACAAAATCTGGGAACAGACCGTCACGGATGAATTTACAAAGGTTATTAAAGATAAAAAAGAAGCAAAACGGCTGAGCATCGCTATGATTGCGTTCTTCGAGGGAATTTCTCTTTTATCCATTATTTGCAAAGACAAGGAATATGACTGGAAGGATATATTGGATAATTTCAATAGACTGGTTTTGAAAACATTTTTTTAAAAAAAGCCGGTACAGTGGCAATCCTGAAGTTGCCCCGTTGCAGCATCTCCTAAACTGGCGGAGATGTTAAACCTCTGACAGAGGTGGATATTGTAAGGATTGCTCCCCTCAAAAAGATACTCTAATACCTGCATGAAGGCTGGGAAGTTCCGTATCGGGTAAGGACTATCTGCCAGAGTTGAAGGTTCCTTGCACGGAAAGTTATGATGCGGTTTTCAGGAGAAAGGACATGAAAGGCCGGGTCCGAAAGACCCGGCCTTTCATGCCCTTGTATCACATACTGATCAAAACTGAGTAAACTGGAAAATGCGGTAGTTGCAACTGTACGCATAAGGGTTGAAACCACCGGTAGTGTGTCTGATTCGAAATACAACGTTATCCGGTCCGCCATAGAAACTGGGGAAATTAAGTGTTGCATTAGCGCCGCCAAGGCCGGCCCTGGTTACAAGATCGGCTGAAGCCAAGCTCAAATTATAGCCCAGTGACCAATCGCCGCTGTTTGTTCCCGGCGCCTCAAAATAAACAGGCCCGGCCAGCAGATAGGAGATTGAACCGATAGAGGTAACCGTATTACTAGGGCCGCCGTAAAAGCTGCCGCCGGTCAGTGCGGTTGTGGAACCCTGATATAATACCAATTCGTTGTTGTTGGGATCACTGCTCTGGATTCCTATGGAAGCCTCAGGAGGGCCGCCGGTGCTGGTGAAGACGAGATTGGATATCATTAACCGGCCGGCAAAAGCAGCCGTCACGCCTGCTACGTTAATGACCCCATTGGTGTCGGATGTTGCACTGGTCGCTTCCAGGACGGTAACTTTATTAATCGGCGGAACAGTTATATTGGCGTTATAATCATAGCCCGGGTCAGTTACAGTTACTGTGACACCGCTTATTGGATAGGTGAGATACGGGTAAGGGTTCGCCAAGGGATTGCTCTTTACAAATTCCCTGCCTGCTGTGCTTCCCTGAGCAAGACTGGTAGCATCGACCCCGGCAACCGAGATGACATCATAATCACCGGGGCCGGTCACGGTGATGGTGGCCACGCCGTTGGTATCGGTAACGCCGGTTAATACCGATCCGCCGGATTGCTGAATGGAAACAGTCATCTGGTCAACCGGATAAGCAGTCGTACCATCCGTTGTCAATTGGATAACAACATTAGCTGTAGAAGTGTTGTCGTTGCTGCTGCTGCAACCGGGGATTAGAAACAAGCTATTTAAAATAATAAATAAAACTGCCAATTTAAACAAATGAAATTTTCTCATAGTCTGGATCCCCCATTTTTGCAAAATATTGCTTTCTTACGGGGAAAATATAGAGAAGTTGCGTTTATATGTCAATTGTTTTTAAAGAAAATATTAACAATTAAAATATACATTTCCGGCCGAGCTGGAGGGAAATCGGAAGATTTTAAACTCCGGAAAATAATTCTTGACAATAGTTCGGCGACGAACTATATTGCCGGACGAGATGATATCAAAAGATGCCGTTATCGGCCTTATTGGAAGTTTACGTGAAAAATATAGCAGGTTCCTGGAAAAGGAACTAAAAGCCTGCGGGATTAAAGGCATTACCGGGTCTCACGGTGCTATCTTCGCCTGCCTTTATCAAAGCGGCGGACGAATGAAGGCTATGGAGATAGCAAAGAAAATCGGCAGATCCAAATCAACCGTTACCGAATTGGTCAACAAACTGGAATCTCTCGGATATGTGAATAAAAGCAACTGTTGTGTGGATGGCCGCTGTATTTATGTTGAGTTGACTGATAAAGGCCGGGCAGTAAAAAAGGACTTTGATATAATTTCCAAAAGACTTATCGGCACTGCATACAAAGGTTTCACGGATGAGGAAAAAGAAATTCTTGTGAGCGGATTGGAAAAAATGCGCGGGAATTTCTAAATATTATATCGTGTCATTGATTATTAAATTATAGGTTGATGTGGAGAGGGTTATCCTCTCTGTTTTTTGGCTAAAATTGTTCGGTAGCGAACTATATTTGAATTTTAAGGAGGCGGATATGAAAATTATCGGATTTGTAGGAAGTCCCAGAAAAAAAGGAAACACAACAACTATCGTTAATGAAGTGCTGCGCGGGGCGCGGGAGGCCGGCGCCGAAACAAAAATCTTTGATTTGAACGCGCTTCACATCATGGGTTGTCAGGCCTGTTACAAGTGTCAGACACCGGATGGCAAGTGTGTCCAGAAAGATGACATGGCACAGCTTTATGATGAAATATTCAGCGCCGATGCCGTTGTCCTGGGAACTCCTGTTTTTATGTTTCAGGTGACGGGTCAGACAAAAATCTTTGTCGATAGATTGTTTGCACTGCTGTATCTCAAAGACGCGCAAACGACAGACTTCGGTAACAAACTAAAAGCAAAAAAAGCTGTCACCGTATACAGCCAGGGACAGCCTGACGTAAACGCTTTTGCTTCATCATTTGATCTGCATGAGGGCGTGCTGAAATTTCTTGGTTTCGACGTTCGTCAGCGGATTGTTGGCGGGGGAATGAGGACGGAAGATGCCGCCGGGGGAAACAAGGCCGTCATGGAAAAGGCCTATGCCGCGGGCGCCGCTCTCTTAAAGTAAACGCCGTTGATATTTACTTGCCGACAGGTCCAATCAACATAATACGCTTGGGACAGCGCCCTGTTATTTACATTAATCGGGCGCTATCCTTTTTTCTTACCGTTCATTACACCATAAGTATCAAAGACGGTTGGCGGGGGTGTGTACAAGCCGTCATCCGGATTTTTCTTCAGCTTTAACGCGTCGGCGCGACATATTGTGACGCAAAGGCCGCAGCCGATGCAGCGATCGGCATAAAACCTGACTTTTTCATCCTTTTTTCATAAACTATTATGATGAGAATATTGAATAGTGAATGGAGGAATAAGAGTTTAGGAAGGACTAACAAAACCGATTTGGATTAAATAATTAATTTATTGACATGCGCTTATTAATTGATTTAAAATAACACGAAAGCCGGGGACTCTATAAAATTGATATTTTCCGGATATTTTTCATTTGTAATCCTTTCAATATTATCTGATAGATGGTCCCCCAAAGAATGTTTTTTTGTTTTGAGTCAACCATTTAATCAACCGCGTAACCATTATTCCATGAATTATAAATTTTCGCCCATAGATGGATTATTTGCATATAAGCGGCATGAGATGAAATTGCCGGAAATAATACCCTGTTCTATGAGCCTGAAGCAGTGGAGGCCCGTTTAAAAGTTTTTTTAATAATAATTTCTTTAAAATAAGTATGAAAGGAGCATGATTATGGCAAACAAGTATGCAAAACTTTTTGAACCAACGAACATAGGAAAACTCCGGTTAAAGAACAAGATATCCATGGCGCCCATGGGTCCGATAGGATATGCCGATTCTGAAGGGGCCTTTACCCAGAGAGGCCAGGATTATTATGTGGAGCGGGCCAAAGGGGGTACGGGTCTTATCATCACGGGCATTTGCAGCGCGGATACAGGCATAGAGGATATGACAAGGCCTGTGATTCCCTGCCCTACGATAAACCCTTTCGCGTTTATCCATGCGGCCTCGCAGATGAATGAACGTGTACACGCCTATGGGACGAAGATCATCGTGCAATTGGCGGCCGGCTTGGGCAGAGCCGCGATTCCCGGTTTCACGAACAAGCATATCGCACCATCGGAACAGGAAAACAGATGGGATCCCTCCATCATACACAAGGCGATGACGATAGAAGAGATCCAAAACGTAATCAAGAAAATGGCCATGTCCGCAGCCATAGCCCAAAAGGCCGGTTTTGACGGTGTGGAGATTCATGCGGTGCACGAGGGTTATCTTTTGGACCAGTTTGCGATCGCATTCTATAATAAAAGGACGGATGCCTATGGCGGCAGCCTTGAGAACCGCCTGCGTATTTCCACGGAAATTGTAAAAGCCATAAAAGGCGCCTGCGGCGCCGATTTCCCCGTATCCCTGCGCTATAGTTTAAAGAGCTTTATGAAGGGTTTACGGCAGGGGGCGTTACCGGGCGAGTCTTTTACCGAGGCCGGAAAAGACACAGGGGAGGGTATTGAAGCCGCAAAGCTTCTGGTTGCAGCCGGGTACGATGCCTTGAATGTGGATGCGGGAACATATGATTCCTGGTATTGGAATCATCCGCCAATGTATTTCGGTGAGGGCGGCATGTACCGCGAATTCGGCAGGATATTGAAAAAGCATGTAAAGGTGCCTATCATACTGGCAGGCAGGATGGATGACCCGGTTATGGCTTGCGAAGCTATCGGCGATTCCTGCGATATTGTAAGCTACGGACGCCCGCTTTTGAGCGATCCATATTACCCGGAAAAAATAAGGCAAGGCCGCCTGGATGAAGTCCGTCCCTGCCTTTCCTGTCATGATGGATGTATGGGCCACATCGGAGAAGGTCCTGTATGCTGTGCGGTCAACCCGGCATGCGGACGAGAAAATATCTACGGTATATCACCTGCCGTGACAATGAAAAACATACTCATCGTCGGAGGCGGCCTCGCAGGTATGGAAGTGGCGCGTGTCTCGGCGGAACGCGGCTATAAAGTCACGCTATGCGAAAAATCCGATAAGCTTGGGGGACACCTCATTGCGGGCGGGATTCCATCGTTTAAGATAAACGACCGCAAACTCCTGGCATGGTATGTGCGGCAGTTGAAACTTTTGGGCGTGAAAGTCAAATTAAACACGGCGATGGATAAGGCGGCGATAGTAAAAAAAGGAGCGGATGTTGTCGTGGTCGCGACCGGCTCCAAACCCATCACCATTGATTTCGGAAAAGATAAAGAGATCATTACCGCGAGCGAAGCGCTGCTCGGTAAAAAGCGGGTAGGGCAGAAAGTCGTCATCATTGGCGGCGGGCTCGTCGGCTGTGAAACAGGACTTTGGCTGGCGCAGAAGGGCCGCGAAGTCGCCATAGTAGAAATGATGAGTGATATTTGCGGCGGGCCGCATGCCATGCCTTTCATGAATTACGATATGTTGAAAGATGAACTGGCTTTCCATAAAGTCAGGATTTTCAAGAGCAGCAAGATTAAATCGGTAGGTAAAATGGATGTTGCTGTTATAGCACCGGAGGGCGAAATCACGCTTGCGGCTGAGACGGTCATCATTGCGGTCGGTTATAAGCCAAACGACAGTCTGTACCAGTCGGTTAAAGATGCGCTTAAAGCGCCCGTTTATAATATCGGCGATTCGAGAAATGTGCACAACATTATGTACGCCATTTGGGATGCCTATGAAATCGCGCGGGAGATGTAGGCTTATATAATAAAATCATGTATTAAAAAACGCCCGCTTAAAAGCGGGCGTTTTTTAATTAATCATGCATATACAAATAGCGCTTCATCATATATTCATGAATTGTGTTTTCAAAGCAGGTAAAGTGGCCAGGTCGAAAAGACACGACTTAACAAAAGATAAAAGGTGAATGGTGAAAGATAGATGGAATTGAGCACCGCCGGAATGGCTGTCTTTGCCTTTTTAGTCTTCAATTACAAAATATATTATAATAGTAATTGATTTTCCCTGGATCGCGTCTCCCCGATACTGGTTACATAAATTGCCGGTTGACCGAGAATGGGGCACTTTGACTCACACAACCCGCAGCCAATACATAGTTCCAGATCAACGTGCGGTTGATTCAAGTTCAATTCGCTCCCGTTTCTTTTCATCACTTTTGCTTTTTCCAGCCAAATAGCTTTCTTCGGGGTAGGACAAACTTCCTGACAAACAATACACGGCGTAGAGTGGGCATAGGGCAGGCATCTCCCTTTATCAATCATAGCCAGACCTATTTTTATTTTTTCCTTTTCCTGCAAATCCAGTTTTTTTATCGCGCCTGTAGGGCAGACCTGACCACAGAGCGTGCAGCGATATTCACAGTAGCCAATGCGCGGTATAAGGACGGGTGACCAGACCCCCTCAATGCCGGCCTCCAAAAATGTCGGTTGGAGACCATTGGTAATGCAGACCTTCATGCATTCGCCGCATTTTACGCAGCGGGTCAGAAATTGTTTTTCATCGAGAGAACCCGGCGGCCGGATTAGTTTAGGTTCAGACGCGCCCGCCTGTTTGTTAATTCCTGTAATCCTGACCAGCGGAACGGCAACAAGGCCGGACAATATCATTCCCAAAACCCTTCTTTTGCCGAGGTCAATGGAAGCAACAGGGGAAGCAGCCGACTGCGTCTTTTTTAAGAATCCAAACCGGACTGCATTTTGGGGGCAGAGATCATCGCAGTTCATGCAAACCAGGCACTCCGTATTATGCCAGTTTTCTTTTTTATCGGGAGAAGCATTTCCCTGGCAGTCAAAAGTACAGGCTCCGCATGAATTACAGCCTTCGCTGGCCTGCCGCGTTAAGAAGGAATAGCGGGAAAGCAGACCCAGAAGCGCCCCCAGAGGGCAGAGATATTTGCACCAGAAACGTTTCTCAAGAAGGTTCAGTCCCAGAATGATGAAGAACAATAATCCCAGAAAAACGCTCTGAAGAAAAAACGGCTGCTGGAAAGGAAGCCAGAGTTTTTTAAAAAGCGTATAGATAAATTCGGAAATGCTGCCCAGAACAGGAATGTTTAAATTGTAAAACATATCAAATACAGCCCGCGTTGCATAACTAATCGACGGGTAAACTGACAACGACAGTGAACGAATCAAAAGTGAGATAGGGTCGAATACTCCTGTGAATTGCAGGGAAAAGAGGGACATGGTAATTAAAAAAATCAGGAGGCAGTATTTCAACCAGTGCCAGTTTAAAGGCGTTCTGGGCGGTCGCCTCTTTTTCAGCGTACCGACAATGTTGTTAAGCGTTCCCAGCGGGCATACCCAGCCGCAGAAAACCCTGCCCATGATAATAGTAACGGCGATCACCAGTATGGCCAGAAAAAATGTATTATACCATGCGTGGCTGGAAAGAATAGTGGTGATGAAAATCAGCGGATCGGCATCCAGAAATATTTTAACAGGATAGCCGAGTTCATCGGCTCCCTTTGATTCCGTCTGCAGAAAGAGCCACAAAAATGTCAGCAAAAAAAGTCCCTGTGTTGCTATGCGGATTTTTTTGATCATATAAAACCTCTACAGGCTGATAGATGCCTTCTCATGCATTTTCCCGCTGCGGCCTTACAGGATGGGCGAATCAGCGCTTCGTAAATAAATTATCAAACATTTATTTTTTTGATTTTTAATCTGGCAATGTCCATGGTGCCAAGTCCGGCTTTGTGTCCTGCAACGACATAGCCGAGGTTTGTCCCTTTCAAACCGAAGAGTGTGGCGCCGAAAGCGTCGACGGCCACCTGATCCCTTCCTGCAATGACTGTATTGAGCTGCCTGACATCGGCAAGGTCGCCTCCCTGCGGTCCGTTTGCAGTCAGTATGCGCACCGCGTCAAGAATGATCAGCGCGGGCTTGACGGCCATGGCCAGATCCACCAGACTGCCGTTGATGCTCTGGTGTATCCTTCCTCGTGAGCTACCCATAATTCCCATCAGGTTTTTCATTCCCAGAGTGAGAGTGGAAAGGCCGTGTGTCTTGGCGATAGGAATATTAATAAACTTGTCCGCCTCGATGGCTTCGGTATAAAGAGGCCATGATTTCAAGGCAACACCGGCTAATTTTACTTCACGGAATTTTCTATCATCTATATAGCTGACAATTCCGCCTGCGGCAGCGGCTGCATCCGAAATGCCGCTTTGTTTATAGCAGCGCCGCGGATCGACAACACTATGGTCGAAAACCTTAACCTGTTTTGCCCCTGCTTCGTAACACAAAGTGATCACTGCCGAGACTACTTCCGGATTGGTTGTTGCCGCATATGCCGGCAACCTGTCCCACCCGATATTCGGTTTAACGACAACAATATCTCCCCTGGAAATGAAAGATTTGATTCCGCCTAAACCATCAATGGCGGCTTTTGTTATTACGGCAGGTGAAAGTCCGTGAGCCGCAACAATGTCTGATTTTTCCGCGGCTTCCAGTGTTTTGATAAATAAACTTGAAGTTCCCGGTAGGGCAAAAGCTGTACCGGCAATAACAGTAGTTTTAAGAAAATCCCTGCGATTCATAGCACACCCGAAAAAAAATCTTAAATTATGTCCATTTCATGAATTCGGTAGCGAGCGCATTCCCCGTAGCTTGCTGCGGGGAAAGTGAGCGAATATATAATTATAATTTCCCCTAAGAATCGAAGATTCTCCGCGGCTTGCCGCGGAGATCTTCAAATCAAAGACGCTTATGTCAAGTGTCCGCGTCGGAACCGATTCGTTTATGCATCTGTTCGATAAACTGTCCGGCCAGAGAATTATTTTTGACCCTGACCGCACCGATAATGTAACGTCCCGACTGCCGGGCCAGCACGCCGCCGTATAAAGGATCAACCGCAACCAGCAGCCGTTGATCCGCATTTCCGGTCAATTGAATGCTCTTGGTTTCAGACTTTAGATAAGCATAGTATTGATCAAAAGTTTTGCGTGCATCAGCCTGTGTATCTTCGTGCACAGCAAATATCTGCATCTTTTCATCCTGCGTCATGGCATCGGCTATCATGCCTTTGCGAAAGAAAGCATATCCAAGCAGGCTTTGAGCAAGATACCGTTCGCTCTTCGGCACAAGCGCCGGAATATTCAGAATATCCAGCTCTTTGGGCTGACCTGTTCCCGCCGGAAGGTTTTTGGAGATAGCCCGGGCGCACGCCAGTAATGTGTCCTCCGGGAGACTCGTTTCTCCGGAGACTTGCAGCCTTATAAAATATCTGTTCTGATAGAACATCAATTGGGAAGGCGACACAAACCCTTCGGTGCCGATGGCGACCCACATATTACTTGTCTTACGGTAGTTGGAGTAAATTCCAAAAGCATCAAGCGACGAGGCCATTCTATAGACATCGGCAACAATGGATAAATCCGGATTCTTCTTACTGATATAATTTGCCGAAGCCAGAACGTCAAACCCATAGGGTAAGTATAGCTCGGCTTCTCCATCAATATGATTAAACAGAGTGTCCCTGTCGTAAAATTCGACTGCTCCCCCGATGGCCCACTCTCCGGAAAAGCTTTGTCCGGAAAAAACATCTTTGATCGCGGGGTCAGAAGCCAAGGCCGGATCAGACATCATTATGATCAACAGGGTCAAGACAATTGCCGTAATTGCTGTGACGGCGCTTGATCGTTTCGAAAGCCGCTGACGAAACCGAAAATGATAACCGGCCAAAGAAGGCCTGATATTAGAATGATCGTGCATATTTCCTTTATACCAATAATTTTCTGGCTCGCGCCATCTTTGCCGGAATATCAAGGCCGTTGACACACTTTGCCGCACAAGTCTGACAGGTAAGACACGCGGAGGCTGAGACAGGGGCAGGAATTTCGCGGTAAGTAGACCGGGAAAGTTCCATGTTTTTGTATGCTTCCCCGTACATAACGCACCGGTTGATCGTGCTGATCTGTACACCCTTGGGGCATCCGGGTTCACACTTTCCACAAAAGTGGCAGTAATAGTGTTTTATGGTCTCGCCATAGCGTTTAAGGATAAGTTCGTCGATGTAACTTAATTTCAGACCCATCACCCCTATGTCTTCTCTCAGTTCAGCCAGATTTCTCATGCCGGGGATTGCTGCCGTGACATTCGTATCCTGAAGCGCCCATTTGAGGGCTGCCCGGTGAGGACTGATCGGGCCGAGTTGATCCGTTTGATAACCACCGGCCTGGGTTTTCATCGCGATAATACCGATTTTGTTCAGGGCGGCTTTCGCGATAGCTTCCTTTAAATCGTTGCCGCTCTTGAAATTATAAGCCACCAGAGCCGTATCAAAAAATTTATCTTTATCTTCCACCAAATCGTTAAGCACCTGCACCTGGTTTGTATGCGTGGTCACCCCGAAGAAGCGCACCTTTCCCTGCTGTTTTAATTTTATCAGCGCTTCCCTGATTTCAGGAGAAAAAATCCTGACGTCATCAGTAAGATTGTGCAGTTGGATAACATCTATATAATCCGTTTCGAGGGATTTCAGGCTTGCTTCCACATCCTTGAAAATAGCCTCTTTTGTTGTGGAATCGGGGTGAATCTTCGTTGCGACGTACACGCGATCGCGCCTGCCTTTTAAGGCCTTGCCCACGATTTCCTCATTCTTTCCGCCCATATATTTGCGTGCCGTGTCGACATAGTTGACACCGTGATCAAAAGCGATTTCCAAAACTTCCGGTTCCGGCGTTAACATCGCCCCAAAGCTTACAATTGTAATCTTCAGGCCTGTCCGGCCAAGCACTCTGAAAACAGGCGCTGGAAAGCTGAAGGGCTCCGCTACTGTTTTTTCCAGGATTTGGGCAAAAGCGCTCGTCTCTATCAGCGTTGATGCTGTTACTATCACGCCAGACTTTAAGAAATCTCTTCTCTTCATTTCTACGCTCCTTTCTTTATATATAAGCATAAAATGATTGCGAAAACAGATAGTCCCGATTATAGTTGAACCGTTGGTAGCGCAGTATCAGCAGCCCGAAAGATTATGACATAAAATAAATAGCGGCCTATCTATTGATTTGCTAAAACCCAACAAACATTGGTAACCCTAATAAAAGCTATTTTAGCACCATATATTAAATTATATGAAAAGAATGCTTACCAGTCAACAAAAATCCCTGCCGCAGGAAAATAAAAAAGGCAGAATTCTGACTTTAAATATGATACGTAAAGATATTGCCATTTGGGAAGGGGCAAGAACATGAAAATATTATATTATGACTGTTTTTCCGGTATCAGCGGCGATATGAATCTGGGCGCCATGGCCGACCTTGGAGTTCCCCTTGAATATCTTAGGGGCGAACTCAAGAAAGTTGATATAGGTTCTTATGAGGTGTTAATGCAGCCGGACAAACGTAAGGGAATCGCGGGCACCAGGATCGAAGTCGCAATCCCGCCAGACAATTCCTCACATCAGCATCGGACGTTTCATGACATTTCCAAATTGATTCAAAACAGTTCTCTGTCTGAAAATGTCAAAATGATAAGCCTTAAAATCTTTGAAAAGCTTGCCCGGGCGGAGGCGCACGTTCACAACCATGCCATAGAAGATGTCCGCTTCCACGAAGTTGGAGCTATCGATTCCATCGTAGATATCGTTGGCGCAGCTATTTGTTTTGATTATTTTAAGGTAGATCAGATTATGTCATCTCCTGTGCAGGTGGGAGGAGGTTTTGTAAAATGTGCCCACGGTATTCTGCCCGTTCCCGCACCGGCTACGGCAGAGATATTAAAAGGCATCCCCGTAAAATCGGGACTGGTTCCCTTTGAAACCACAACACCGACGGGGGCGGCCATCCTTGCGGCAGCGGTAGACAACTTTACGGAGGACATAAACATTATCACCAGGAAAATCGGCTACGGCATCGGACAGAGGGACACGGAGGTGCCGAATGTTCTGAGGGTTTATATTGGTGAAATGGATAATCCCGCCTTTGATGAAGACGTTGAGGTAAAGGAAGCCTGTCTGGTGGAATGCAATATCGACGATATGAATCCGGAACTTTACGGTTGTGTCCTGGATGCCCTGTTCGAAAAAGGAGCATACGACGCTTATCTTGTCCCCATTATCATGAAGAAATCGCGTCCGGCTGTAAAGATAAGCATCCTTTGCAGTGAGGTGCAGATTAGAGATATCGAGGAAATTCTCTGGCGGCAAACGACAACATTCGGTTTGCGTGTCGCCAAGGTCAGTAAAAAAATGCTGCGAAGGGATTTTTCAAAACAGTTCACGAAATACGGTGAGGTCTCCGTAAAGAATGCCTATTTTAAAGGAAAGAAAATCAAATCCAAGCCGGAGTATGAAGACTGCCGGAGACTGGCAGGGGAAAAAGGAGTCAGCATCAGAGCTATTTACGACAGCCTGGATAAGCCTGAATAAGCCTGAATAAGGACGACTGATGGACCCCAATGAAACATACAAAACGCTGCTTGACTATCTGGCCTCACAGCTTTAAAAGAACTGGATATGGATCTTGAGGGCTACCGGATGGGCAGCATGAATCTTGAACTATCGGGAAAAAACAATTAAAGGTTCGTGATATGAATACAGATCAATTGCAAAAAATTCTGGAAAAAGTTAAAGATGGGCAAATCACCATAGAGGAAGGAATAGCTTCTCTCAAAGATTATTATTACGCGGATTTAGGATGCGTCAAGCTTGACACTCACCGGGAGATGCGCGTGGGTTACCCGGAGGTGATATACTGTCCCGGTAAAACCCTTGATCAGATAAAAACGGTGGTTTTGGCCATGTCGGAGAGGAACTCTAATATCCTCGCGACGCGGGCAGAGGAAAATGTGTTTCATGCGGTTCGAGAGGTCTGTCACGACGCCGTTTATCATTCAACGGCAAAAATAATCACCATCAAAAAAAAGGAGACGGAGGTGCCGGAAAGTTACATCGCCATCGTCACAGCCGGAACATCGGACATTCCGGTAGCCCAAGAGGCATCCGTCACAGCGGAATTTTTCGGAAACCGTGTCGAGAGAATAGTGGATGTCGGTGTGGCGGGCATTCATCGCCTGTTCCACAATATAGACAAGATCAGAGGGGCGCGGGTGATTATTGTTGTTGCCGGAATGGAAGGCGCTCTTCCCAGCATTGTTGGCGGCCTGGTGGATAAACCGGTCATTGCCGTGCCGACCAGTGTGGGATACGGCGCCAGTTTTGGCGGCATCGCGGCTCTTTTGACAATGCTCAACAGTTGTGCCAGCGGTGTCTGTGTCGTTAATATCGATAACGGCTTTGGAGCGGGATATGTGGCTAGCATGATTAACCGTTTGAAATGATATGTCCCGGCTGATCCTTATCCGGAATGACAAATTTCTTATTGCTCTTTCTATGCGGTATTTTCTATGGTCTGTCTAGGCTCGCTTATCCTGCAGCAAGCGAAGGTTTTTTCGCTGCCAAATTCAACGATTTAGATTTGCATGTATTATTTTGGCGCCATCGAAACCATTAAATTTTGTCGAAGAGGCAATGCTGTATGCGCCGATATTTTCAGTAAACAGATAATCTCCGATTTCCAAATTTCCCGGAAGCGAAATGGATTGGGATATCTTATCAAAACTGTCGCAGGTTTGTCCGACGACAGCACATACTTCTTTTTCGCCATTCTTGAATGCGGTGAAATTGGGAAGCCAATGATCGAAGATCACACCGGAGAAGGTATGATAAACGCCATCGTTGATGTAATAGAAAATCTTCCCGTCTCTTCTGGATTTGCCGATGATTTCGGTGATCAGCGTTGCCGCGGTTGCCGCGATGAATCTTCCGGGTTCCGCTATAATCTCGACATCCGGGGGGAAGAGTCTTTGACATTCGGAATCAATGAGACTCGCCAGGCCTTCAAATTCGGGAACCTGAGTATCATAGGGCACGGGAAAACCTCCGCCGATGTCGATAATCTTCAAATTATATCCTTTCCCATTGGCATTATTGAATATTTCAGATGTGATGGCAAGCGCTGCCGTATAATTGTCAAAATTTGTGCACTGGCTTCCCACATGAAAACTCAACCCTTCAACCATGAGACCGGCATCGTGTGCCTGACATATAAGTTTCTCGGCATCTCCCGGCTCCGCTCCAAATTTGGAACTCATCTCAACTTGCGAACCTGAATCCGGCACTTTCAATCTTAGAATCAAGCCGGCTGTATCACAGCAGGCCTTAATTTTCTTCAATTCATCGCTATTGTCGAAGGTGACAAGGGGCCGGTATCTTTTTATCTTGCTCAGTGTTATTTTGTCTTTGATGGTATTGGAAAAAATAATCTTATCCCAGATGAAAAATTCTTTATCTTTTTCTTCGAAATGTTTGATGTATTCATGGATCTGCATGAATTCATTATAGGAAGCGACATCAAAACTGGATCCTTCCAGAAAGAGGGTCTTGATGATTTCCGGATGAGTATTGGCCTTGACCGCGTAATAGCATTGAACCCTTGGCAGATTTTTCTTGAAGGTTCGGTAATTGCGCCTCAGCTTTTTGTGATCCAGGATAAACAGGGGAGTCCCATGTTGTTTAATAAGTTCGGCAATCTGTTTTTTTATTCTCATCTTTTTATTTCTTATCTCTGAAGCTTTTTCATCAGGCTTTTCAGTTGATCCACTTCTTTATTGTTTTTAAGATAGGAGGCGACCAGTTTCTTCTGTAATTCCGCCCCCCGGTGATAGAGCCTTTTTTGTTTTTTGGGCTTGGTCGTATGCCTGACATAGGCGACCATCAATGGCAGGGCGACCGTTACATCGAGATAGGCCGTAACGGCTTCATCGAGCTTTGTCGGATCGATCTTGCCCCAGCTTGCAGCTTCGCTGGGCGGAGCCCCTGATAATCCTCCCGTATCCGGTCTGGCGTCGGTAATATTGATGTCATAATCCTGTCCGGCTTCCGGGATCATGAGAACTTCCTGAATCTGCGGTTCTGTCTGAAGCATGAAGTTTTTCGGACTGCCGCCGCCGATTAGGATGACGCCCGTCTTCCCCTTTTCATATTCCTTGGCATTCAAGATGATGGCTGTAGAATCATTGACATCAATGCTGGGATTGATTTTCAGCTTGAATTTATCCAGCAATCCGGCGCTTTGGGCTAAAAGCTCCATACCGGCGATATTCATGCCGATGGTGGAATCGCCGGGAGAAGATGTGAAAACGGGAATCCCGTTTCTGTAGGCGGCCGCAAGAATACTTACTTCACCTAGTTTGTTTTTCTGCTCATATTCATTCATTATCTTTCCCAGGTGGTAATAGAATTCACGGGTTCCCATTTCTTTCTGAAACTCCGGCAAAAGAAGTATTTTTCTAAACCGACGATCCGTTTCCATCAGAACATCTTCATAATCGAACAGGATATCGTAGATCCTGGTCACTCCCTTATTCCGCAAATCAACATCATCGACAAGATGGGAGCCCCGATGCATCGGCAGGTTGAAGGCAAAATGCAGATCGTGATACATGTTTGCGCCGGTCGCGGTTATCCAGTCCACAAAACCGTGATTCATCAGGGGGATGACAGCCGAAGGACCCAGACCTGCCGGGGTTAGAGCTCCGGCCAGGCTCATACCCACGGTGACATCACTTGCGGAATATTTGTCTTTCAGCAAATGACAGGCAGCTCTTAATCTGCCGCCATTGTAGGCATCCATATTGTCAATTAATTGCACGATATCCGTTTTTGATGAGATGGGTTCAGGAAGAATCCTTTTGCCGGCAAGATATTTTAATCTGCCGGGGCATTGTGCTTTTCTCTTTTTCATCTTTTTCGCCTTTCGAAGAACAATTTTGTGGTTTGCCTTAATCAGCGCATGATCAAGCGCTGATTAAGCTTTAAAATGATTATAGTAAACATGGATAAGCTCATCTTTTTATTAGATGTAATTCTCTTCCAAAGTATAGCAATCACTTTTATTTTTTCAGGATAATACTTCTTAATTACTTCATAGAAGATTACTTTTTGCGGCGTTATTCTATATATTTCAACACCATTGTCAACATAAAAGACGCCACAGCAGTCATTTTTTACCTGCCATTCATTGGAATAATAAACCGTATATTAGTTTAAAAGATTTTATGGTGGATAGTAAATCAAAGCTCTCCGCGGCAAGCCGCTGGGTTTACGGTTTACGGATTAAAAATTATAAAACAGAAATCAGTTATTTAATTCTTTCAGGATTTCTTCCGCCCGTTCTTTTATTAATGAACACAATTCGCTGAAATCCGCGGCACAATGTTGACTCGCATTATTAGAAACTTTTTTAACATCGTCAGGATCAACAGATGCATCAATGTGTCGCAATATGAATTTTAAAAACTCTTTATCAGTTTCAGTAAACATCTTTAAATCTTTTAACGTATCCCAGTTGTTTGCCATTAAACCCGTAATTAAATCAGAATAACCTTCAGCAATTGCACCATCATCGCATTGCTGATATTTTCTGTAAGAATCATAAATGTTTTGCCAGCTTTTTAAAGTAGAAGATTCCTTCACTGCCGCAATAACTCTGGTTTCGGAACATGGATTTTGCGCACCAGGCGTATCTGTGGCCGCTTTAGTAAATGCGGGAGCCTCTGCCAAAGCCTCTGGTTGCGCCGCAAGGGTTTCTTTTGTTTCCGTCCTATGTGTTTTGTGATGTATTTTATGTTTCTTGACTTTTGCCACATTGGTCTTTTTAACAGATTTTTTAATTTTTACGGTATGAGATGCCTTCGTCGAAACCTTTGCCGAATCCTCTGCCGGTGCCGTAAGAGAATTCTGAGCCGCAGCAATGGTGACGCTAAACGTAAAAACCAATGCAAGAACAAACAACAATAAACGCTTCATCTTAAAATCATCCTTCTAAATTTATTATATTAAGAAAACGCAAGCTAAATGACCAGCTTCCGAAATTTGTGCCACATGTTATATCAAAACCCTATCATTATAGGGAATGCGCTCGCTGCCGAATTTGCCGAATTCGGATAGGTCAGGACAAATTATTCGATCATGGAGAATCCTGCCTTGGTGATCTGGTCTTCCAGCTTTTTGATCCAGGCCACTTTGGCTTTCATTTTTGGAAGAGAGGCGGATTCGCAAAAAACTTCTTGCCCTTGTTTGAAATTTACTTCGCCCACAAAAACGACACAAAATCCCTTGAAACTTTCATTCTGGCCCAGACCCATACGTTGTCCCGTCTTCTTATTACTCTCATCAAGATAATAAATAGTGACGAGTTCGTCTTGCTCGGCAGGATACCGGATATAATTTCTTTTGTCGAAATCGCTCATAGAACCCCCTGGTCTATTTCCAATTGAAAGGGACTTTCAATCGGATTTAATCTTCGTAGGAAAAATTTTGATAAGAACTTAATATATTTGGATATGAGTTTATGGCAGCAGCGCTTGTATGTCAAGAAAATCCTAACCGTAAAATGCCGGGTTTTAATCCTGGCCGCCGGTTACAGAAAGTGTATTATGATTTAAAAAAGAGTAGAAAAAGAGTAGTGTTAAAAAAATCAGTGGCAGAACCCCTTGGCTTTAGCAGCGTTCAATACATTACAATTTCCCAACTCACACGCTTTTTGCGCGTCGCGGCATCCGGGGATTTTATCGCTATGCTTTAGGTAAATGAAAGCCCTGTTGTTGTAAGCATCGGCGCACTTCGGGTTTAGCTCAATAATTTTGCTGTAATTTGCGATAGCCTGATTCCAATTGCCAAGACTATTATATGCATTTCCACGATTGATGTAAGCAGGTTCATTTTTTGGGTTTAACTCAATAGATTTGTCGTAATCCACAATTGCCCGACTGTATTTACCAAGACTACTGTATGAAAATCCACGACTATTATAAGTCTCTGATTTCTTCGGGTTTAAGTCAATGGCTTTGTTGTAATCTATAATAGCCTGATTATAATTGCCAAGCTTATCATAGACAAATCCACGGCCCAAATAGGCTTTTGCAAACTTTGGGTCTAAGTCAATGGCTTTGTTGTAATCCGCAATAGCCTGATTATAGTTGCCAAGATCAGAATAGTCATTTCCACGGTTAACATAGGCCTCTGCAAACTTCGGGTTTAGCTCAATGGCTTTGTTGTAATCTGCAATAGCCTGATTATAATTGCCAAGCTTATCATAGACAACTCCACGGCCCAAATAGGCTTTTGCAAACTTCGGGTCTAAGTCAATGGCTTTGTTGCAATCTGCAATAGCCTTATCATTATTGCCAAGACTACTATAGACAAGCCCACGATAAAAATAAACCTCGGTATAATTCGGGTTTAGCAATATTGCCTTATCAAATGCAAAGATTACAAAATCCCAGTTTTCCTCAATACAAGCCCTACGTCCTTTTTCAAACCACTTAACAGCATCGGAATCTTCTATAGTATTACTATGTGCGTAACTGGCCGTTATCAATAATGCTGCCAAAATGAGTAGTAATGAACCATAATGAGTAGTAATGAACCATAGCGAATTTTCATATGAGGATCTCCTTTTCAAATTTGCAAATGAATGGCGGACATCATTTTCAGATATGGAATAAATTATCACAACTGTTTTTTAATTAAAAGGTTTTTTTGATTTGTAATTGAAAGGTTGAATTCAGCAGTGTGCACAAATACCTTCGCGTGCTTCAGGATAAGCGGGAGAACACTGAATGATATTATTCTTTATGAATCGAAGGTTCTCCGCAGCTTGTTGCGCAGATATTCAATGAATTTATCAGTAACAGTTAAATTAGCTATATACAAATTATTGTTAAAATAAATTTGTTTTATGGCTGATAAAAAAAGAGACCCCCCGCGAAGCATTACTTATGGCGAGGGGTCAGGCGAGAACCGCTTGTGCCGTTTTGTCTTTTAACTGGAGTCCTTTATTTAACAGTTGGTCTATTATGGGTGATAATCACCACGAAGACCCTGTAATTTCATTAATGTTAACGTCCAGTAGAATAGACTCCCATCGCGCACAGCAGTATCTCGACTTCTGCATTTACCTCCGGAAGAGAGTTGCAATGCTGCTTTATCCATAAGCTGAAGTCAGCTTGTTTAGAACTGCTATCCGAACAGTTCCTGATACCAAACACTATAAAATGCTTTTTATTCACCTCCCATTGAAATGGTGAAACTATTACGCACATCATTCGGGCATTGCAAACCCTTCACTTTTAATTTAAGGATGCTGATTATTAATGTCAAGATGAGTGTCAAATTTGCAAATAAAAAATGTCACCGGAGGAATGAATAAAAAAATGTAATTATAACTATATAATATCATTTTCATTTTATGGGATTGCTTGTTTAACGATTCATCGTATTTTTAAGGATTTCACTTTTTACCTGTCGTTGTCCCGCACGAATCCGCCATTTTCACAAACTGGTTCTTATCTATCCCGTACCCATGCAATCCATCCAATCGTTTTACGACAGTCCCGTTTTCAAAATAAATTATGGTCGGGAAAACATCTATGGAATATTTATCTTCACATCCGTCAATTTCGTCAGCCAATACACGACAGCACTTATAATTCTTGTCATTGGCCATTTTTTCAAATACCGGTAAAAATCTTTTCGAGAAGGGACACCATGAGGCATAGAAGAGCACTAATATTTTATTATTATCCTGCAACATTTTATCGAATTCTTCATTATTCTCTATTAATTTGCTCATTTTCATCTCCCGGGTCGCAACCCAACGATCATAAATATACTTTTCCATGTCAATTATTTTAAAAGTAAACATGTGAAAAGTTTTAAGTTAAACATTCAGCGGACAGCAGATAGATATTTCCAGTTTCTGTTTAATCTTTTCCGCATTCATAAACTTCCCAACGCAGCCGGTCACCGTCGGTTGTCAGCCTTTTTCCTTCGTGAAAAAATTCGCAAAGTTCATGATGCCTTTCCCGGTATTTTTTATCGACTATCTGTATTAATTCTTGAATTTTATAAAAGCATTCTACGTAACAATTTGCCTGAGCATTAGAAAGTTTTTCTTCCCACGCATATCTGATTATTTCTTTTGTGATATAAGCGAATTTGATAATTTCCTGATTGGTGAGTTTCACTCTTTTTTCGCTGGCTCTTAGTTCCTTGACTCCAAGTTCCGTGGTTTTCATCTTATTCTCCTTTTAAAGAAAACATCGGCTTTGTATCTTTCTGCATACTTCGTTGCGGAGCGTGTCAGGCGCTAAATGATTTTAGCCTTCAATACAATAGTAACTTTTCCCCCCTTGGCACTAACCCAATCCGCATCGATATCTTTTAAATCCGATGAAATATATCCCCTGTAAGTCATGACTTGAAAACCGTCATTCTTTTCGGTATAGATTTCTTCCATTTCAAAAGCCAATGTTTTGGGATCAATAATGGCGCGAATATTCGATTCAAATGTTTTATTTTTATCCTTTATATTAATGAAATATTCTTTGCCATTCAACTCAATTTTTCTGTCAGTTAAGATTTTTACCTCTGTCAATGAGACTGAAACATTCCACGGGTCATTAGAGTTTTCCCATTGATACGTTCCTGTATATTCTCTTGGCAGTTTATTAATCAGCAAATCCGCGTCTATTTCAAACCCAAAACCTGTTCCCGTAAAAATAGATATATAGAATAAGAAAACAAGTAATTTCTTTAACATATTTCCTCCTATTGGCATATTTTTGCCTGACCTAAATATTATTCAGGCAACAGGCCGAAAGAGACTCGACCTAACCTGGGGGTATTTGTTTTTTAGCGGCTGTCTTTTTAGATGAAGGCTGTGAACTTTTTTTCGGCTCCGTTGTCGCTTTTGCTTTTGTTTTTTTTGGTGAAACGGCTTTTATTTTTTTGTCTCCTTCAATCTTGTGTAACTGCCATTCGAGTTTTTTGATCTTTAGAGATAATGTTTTTATCTTATTATCCTCATCCAGACTTTTATTGTCACTGTGGACAGTATAAACCCTGCCGCCCAATTCAGCCATCTGATCATGTATCTTTGATTTCATGTCAAATATCTTATACTGTCGTTTACCTTCTACTTTGACTTCATTTATTTTCTTAGACACGATAGTCGCACCTTCTTTTAATGCAGAAAATCCTTCTTCGATTCCTTTCTTCAAATCCTTTTTAATTTTCTCAAACAGACCTTTCATAACTACTCCCTGTGATTTTAATAAGAACATACTTTTTATTAAAAAAATTATAGGACAGA